>Ga0210406_10002124_pt1 | contig 23115 bp, 24 predicted proteins | sample IncBWC30MmetaG_FD_155454 | JGI IMG/M metagenome (GOLD analysis project Ga0210406, IMG submission 155454) | Forest soil microbial communities from Barre Woods Harvard Forest LTER site, Petersham, Massachusetts, United States - Inc-BW-C-30-M | ecosystem: Environmental > Terrestrial > Soil >...
GCGCGATTGTTGACCGTCGTGAACTCGCGCAGGATGTGCTCCGGGAGCTCGCTGATCGAGGTGTGAAATCGAAACCGAAGGGTCGAGCGAGACAGCGCTGCGAAGAATGTTCGCAGGGCATCCAAATCCGACGGCAGGGCTGGACGAATCGTCACGTATCGCGAGTCGTTCAGTCGTAAGTGCACGTAGTCCTTGGCAGGTTCGAGCACCGCTTGCATGGCTTCCTCCTTGCTTGATGGCGTCAAGCCGCGCCCTTGGCTGCCTGCTCGATCAGCTTGATCACGGCCTGCGGCCGCGAGAGGTAGATGGCATGACTGCCCTTGGCCTCGACCACAATTGAGCCCGCGCGTTTGGCCATTTGCCGCTGGGCGGGCGGCGGAATCATCTTGTCCTCCGTGGTAACGAGATACCAGCTGCGCTTGGCTCTCCAGGCCGGCTCGGTGACTGCGCCGGACAGTGCGTTCACACCCCATGGCACCTGCGAATCGGCCATGAACGCGGCTTCGGCCGGCGCGACGTCAGCGGCGAAGGCCTCGGCAAACTTCGCTCGATCGAGGAAGATGAAACCATTCTGCGGCGGCAGGATGGGCGGCGCCGCTGCGCCCGGCACCGGTTTTGCGATCAGGGACTGCACGGATTCGCCCTTATCCGGTGCGAATGCCGCGATGTAGACCAGGCCCTTCACTTTGGGATCGTTGCCGGCCTCGGAGATCACGACGCCACCGTAGGAGTGGCCGACCAAGAGCACCGTGCCGGGTTGCTGCGAAATCGCGAGCTTGGTCGCGGCGACATCGTCGGCGAGGGAGGTCGTCGGGTTCTGCACAATGGTGACGTTGTAGCCGTCTTTGCGCAGTCCGCGGTAAACCTGCGACCACCCAGAGCCATCGACGAATCCGCCATGAACGAGCACAACGTTTTTGGTCGTGACGGCCGATTCGGCGGCTTGAGTGGCCAGGGTGCCGAATGCCAGGACAGCAGTCGCGGCCAAGGCGCTTTTCGTGTTCATGCGTAAATCCTCTGGGTTGTTGGATGAAAGCAGTCGTTGATGCAATGTCGAGCCGACGAAGGTCGCGGCAGTGGGCTATTGCTTGACATTGGCCTTCGCACCTCGTTCGATTGCGAGCAGCAAATCAGCGGACGGAAATCGCTCTTGCATCGCCTTGACAAGATCATCAGGCGTCTTGGCTTTCTTGAGTTCTTGCTCAAAGATCATCAAATAATTTTCGGTAAAGTCGACGGCCGTAGTTGCATCAATTGGGGCTCCAACCTTGCTATGTCCAGGAATAACTGCAGCAGGTTTCAAGTCCCTGATTGTTGCGAGCGAATCCAACCAGCGTTTCCTCGCCGCGATGTCCGTTTCAGCGGTGTAAACATGGAGGTCGTTGAACACAACGTCACCAGCGATAAGAGTCCTCTGTCCGGGAAGCCAAAGCATCGTGTTTGCATCGGTGTCGCCCTGGAGATTCTTGAGGATCCTTATTTTGGAATTCTCAAATCGAATAAAGTCTTCGTCGTACTTGCTGACGGCAACCACATGGGAAGCGGCGTCAGCGCCCAAGAGGCCTTTCCACTTGTCTATTTTCTCTTGATAGACTTTGTTGATTCGATCGACGACGTTGGAATTCGCGAGTATCCGCACTCCCGGATACGCTGCTTTGAACACCTCCAGACCAAGAAAATGGTCGGCATGCTCATGAGTGATGTAGATGATCGACAGCGGTTTGTTAGTCGCCTTGATTGCCTGCAGCACATTTTCGGCATTGGTTTTGGTCAACTGCGCATCAACCAACATTACTTCGTGGCTGCCCTCGATGACGACGGAATTAGCCCAGAACTGATCGCCGGCGGAAGTAATCACCGTAGTTGCAAACGCCGGTTGACTCTTCGCGAGAGGCGCTTGCGTGATAGCGAATGCAGTGCAACCGCATAACAGCAGGAATTTGGAGTCGAAGGTGTCCCTGATCTTCTCGCTCAGCAACTCTCTGAGGACGCTCACGAGCCCCATGACTGTGATGAATGCCAGCGCTAAAGGGGCAGCGAGGATCAGGAGCGTATGCATGGCGAGGTCAGCCTGCGGTCAAAGAGAGTGCCCGGCGATGATTCAGTTTGGCGGCCTTATCGCTCGGCCCATTGATCGGTAAAGATTACCGGCGCCCAGACGTAGCCACGCGCCTCCTTGCGCAGACGGCCCATGCTGGGGAATGGCATGTGCGGCCCCGCCAGCAGGACGCCCTCGTGCGCAAGGCTTGGCAACAGTTGCTTCCGCGTCGCTGCCGCGGCAGCATGATCGATGTCAAAGACCACGGTAATGTCGGGATGACTCAGTTGGACCAGCTGCTCATGGATGGTGTCGCCCCAAAACAGGATTTTTTGTCCCTGTGACGAGAACTCATAACCAGTGTGTCCCGGGGTGTGACCATGCAGCGAAACGAGCTGCATTCCGTCCACCAACACATCGGAATTGCCAAAGGTGTGCCACTTGCCGGCCTTGATGTACGGCGCGGCGATGCTTTGTGCGTTCTGAAAGAATGCTTGCGCATCTTGCGGAGCTTTTGCGGCGATTTCCGGTGAGAGCCAAAAGTCACTCTCAACCTTTGAGACGAACACTTCGGCGTTGGGAAAAACGCGCTTACCGTCCTGAGTGGTGAGGCCCCCGATGTGATCGGAGTGAAGGTGCGTAACAAAAACCCGGTCTACCTGTCCCGGCTCGTAGCCTGCGCTATGCAGGCTTTCCACTAAACGACCGAGAGCCCCCCCACCGAACCATGTGCCGGCACCTGCATCGATGAGGATCAATTGCTTGCCGGTGTTGACGAGGAAGCCGGTGTCGCTCGTGTCCAGCAGGTGAGGATCCTCCACCAAAGCTTCTTCCACGCGATCCATCGCCGCTTTCTTTGCGGTCAGCCAATGCAGATCGAATTTGGCAGAGCCGTCGAGTAGGGCTGTGACCTCGAGATCGCCGAGTTTCATCCGGTAAAAACCCGGCGCCTGATCATGATGCTGGGATGCAGCAGCCTGAGCGGCGCTCGATTGGGCAAGAGAACCGGCCAGCGCCACAAGAAGGGACGCCGCTAAGAGCTTCAAATTTCTGTCAAACACGTGTCGATTCCTTGGGTGAGGCGTCAGTCACAATAATGGCGACTGCAATGATTAAGTTGCGCTATGATGGCGACTGCAATCTTTGATGTCAAGTCGATTTTTTTGCGAGGTACATGCATTGAAAGTCACCAAGGAAAAGGCCACCGAGAATCGTGCGGCGCTGGTGCGGGCGGCCGGGCGCCTGTTCCGGGAGCGCGGCATCGACGGTGTCGGCGTTGCGGAGATCAGCAAGAAGGCCGGATTGACGCATGGTGCGCTTTACGCGCAATTTCCCTCCAAGGAAGCGCTGGCGGCGGAAGCCTTCGCGTCCGGACTTAGGCCAGGCCTGGAGAAGATGACGGCCGACCGGGCTGGTGGATCCGGGAGCTTGACTGACTTCATTGACGACTACTTGTCGTTCGGCCACCGCGACAACTTGGCAGCGGGCTGCCCGATGTCGGCTTCCGCCAGTGAAGTCGCGCGACAGGACAAGATAGTCGGCGAGCGCTTCGCGGAGGGGTTTGAGCAAATCGTCGCCCTAATGGAACGTGGCCTGGGTGCCTCTGCTGTCAAAGCGGATAAACGTCAGCGTGCGCTGGCGATGATGGCCGCGATGGTTGGCGGCGTCGGCGCTTCGCGCGCGGTCGCCAAGGCGGACCCCAAGCTGTCGAATCAGATCCTGCGGGCGGTTCGGCAGATTGTGGGCGAGATCGCCGGAGAGGGTGCAAGCTGATGGAGTTCGGGGGAGGGCGCGGAGCAAACCTCCGCGCCCGAACAGCATCAGTTGATGGTCATTCCGCCATCGACATTGAGGATATGGCCGGTGATGAATGAAGCCTCGTCCGAGGCGATGAAGACGATCGCATTTGCCTGCTCTTCCGAGAGGCCGAGTCGGGCCATCGGAACCTGTGTCACCAGAGTCGCTTTGTTCTCCGGCGTGTGCGTAAAGCGGGTCAACATGCCGGTATCCACCGGGCCGGGCGCCACCGCATTTACGCGGATACCGGACTTGACGATCTCGAGCGCCACCGACTTGGTGATGCCCTCGACGGCGTGCTTGCTGCCCACATAGACGGAAGCAAATGCGGCACCCTCATGGCCGTAGGTCGAGGAGATATTGACAATGTTACCGCTGCCCTGTTTTTGCATGACGCGCACTTCGTGCTTCATACACAAAAGCACGCCGAGAACATTCGTATCGAATGTCGCAGCGTAGCTTTCCGCAGTTTGATCGGTTATTGGCCCAACCTGGCCCTCGGTGGCCGCATTGTTCACGGCGACATCGAGACGTCCAAACCGAGTGATGGTCTTGTCGACGGCATTGCGGATATCCTCCTCCTTGCGGACGTCGGCGTTGATGAACTCAGCCTCCGAACCCAAAGAGCGCAGCTCCTTCACGAGCGCCTTGCCCGCCTCATCACGCCGGCCGGCAACGACCACTTTTGCCCCCTTCTTGGCAAAGGCGACGGCGGCGGCGCGCCCGATGCCGGTGAGTCCGCCGGTAATCAAAACAACTTGAGTGCTCATTTTACGATCTCCTAGGTTGTGCCGCCGAAAATCGGACGGCGCTTGCTCAAGCAAAGCGACACGCAGCTCGTGGCAGTCAGCTCCGCGAGAACACCGATAAACGGTGTGCTTTCCATGGGTGGTCCATTGCTTTGCTCCAATCACTATGGACGTACGTCCTGATACAGTCAAGTAAAAGATGGACGTGCGTATTGAAATCGGAACCGGAGAGCGATACGATTATGTTCCGGCATCCCGGGTGGAGCGCGCCTCGATTTGAATGATTGCCGACTGTCAGGCGCGCTTCGAGTCGTTTCTCACCAAATTCTTTAAGAGGAAATTGTGTCCAAGCTCTTTACACCTGTCTCGATTGGAGATCTAAAACTGACGCACCGTGTTGTCATGGCGCCGCTTACCCGTTCACGCGCCGATCTGCCAGGCGATGTGCCGAACGATCTCATGGTCGAGTACTACACTCAACGCGCCTCCAAGGGCGGCTTGATCATCGGCGAGGCGACCACCATTTCCACCAGTGCCCGCGGATGGCTCGGAGCGCCAGGGCTCTATTCTGATCAGCAAGTGGATGGCTGGAAGAAGATTACGGCTGCGGTTCACGCAAAGAAGGGCTTTATGTTTGCGCAGCTGTGGCATACCGGAAGGGCATCTCACGTATCGGTCACGGGCGGACCGCAGCCGGTTTCCGCATCGGTGAACCCGGAGTACTGGAATGACCCCGACAGGCTGACTTCAACGCCCGGTGGTTGGGTTCAGCACTCTCCGCATCGGGCACTTGAGATCGCTGAGATCGCTGGGATTGTGGCTGACTATGGCAAGGCCGCCGCGCGGGCAAAGCAAGCGGGATTCGACGGGGTGGAACTCCATGCGGCCAATGGCTACTTGATCGATCAATTCCTTCAAAATGGATCCAACAGACGCACCGACGCATATGGCGGAAGCATCGAAAATCGCGCCAGATTGCTCCTCGAGGTGGTCGATGCGATGACCTCCGTATGGGGCGTGGATCGCGTAGGCGTCCGCATAGGACCCGATGGCAAATGGAACGGAATGTCCGATAGTGACCCGAAGTCTCTGTTTACGCATGTCGCCAAGCACTTGAACCGTTTTGGACTGGCCTACCTTCACATCATTGAGCCTCGAGTAAAGGGGAACGTGGTTGTTGCGGAAGGCCAGGGGCCGATCGCAGCCGAATATTTGCGCACTATCTTTACGGGAAAGATCGTGGCGGCAGGGGGCTTCGAGCCGGACTCCGCGGAGGCAGTCGTGACGAGCGGCGACGCCGACTTAGTGGCATTCGGACGCTACTTTGTGTCGAACCCTGATCTGCCGACTCGCATAAAACAGCGATTACCGCTAAGCGACTACGACCGCAACACTTTTTATACGTTTGATGCTCGTGGGTATATCGACTACCCGGCGTACACAGCGGGCGCGCTCGCCTCCAGCTCTGCTTAAGGCGGGCGATTGAAGCATGTGCGCGAGAGTCGCCCCAACCTATTGATTTCGCAGGAACAACATCTACACTTCCGGCTGGATCTGTCTTGACTTGTACTATGTACGGACGTATTATTGCCTGGTGAGCAAGGTTTCTAATAAAGACAGGATTTTGGCGAACGGCCTGAAGGTCGTGCTCGAGCGCGGCTACGTGGGCGCCAGCGTGCGTGACATCGTCGAGGCAGCCGGGGTGCCGCAGGGGTCTTTCACGAATCATTTTGCCTCCAAAGAGGCGTTTTCCCTGGAAATTCTGGATCTTTACTTTGCAAACAACCGCGGCGTGATCGCAGATACATTACGCAATGAGGCGCTTTCCCCCCTGAAACGGATCCGCGCCTATATTGATGCCAGTATCACAGCCATTAGAAATCACGGCCTCAAGAATGGCTGTTTGGTGGGCAATTTCGCTGCAGAAGCGTCCGATCATAGTGAAATCATTCGCAAGCGGGTTTCGGCAATCTATACCGAAGTGCGGGAGGCCGTGACTGATTGTTTGAAGGCCGCGGTGAAAGACGGCGAGCTTCCGAAGAGTTTTAAAACCAGCGACGTCGCCACTTTTATTGTCACAGGACTACAAGGTGCGTGGCTGGTTTCCAAGGTTGAGCGCGACCTGGCCTTTGCAGAAAACTTCAAGAAAACACTGTTTTCAACAGTCTTGGCCTGAAGCAGCCGAAGCTTTACGTGAATTGACGTTGCCGTCCCACTAGCCGTTCCCTCCACTTTTTTGCGTAGCAATACGCACGTACACATTGTTCTTGACAGATATATGATGGACGTACATAGTGAAATCGTGAGCAGAAGCGACTTAAGTTCCCGGCGCTCATGAGCAAGCACAAGCGGGCGCTGGCGGATTTTCTCAGGGAACTTCAAGATGGGCGATCTGAGGCCTTTCTCAAAATATTTTCAGGAGTCGAAAGCGATGAGCAGCAAGCCAGTCAAGATTCCGGGACTCGATCATCCGATAACGATCACGCCGACGAAAGGCCGAGTCCGTGTCCTCGTGAACGGTAAACGAATTGCCGATACGCGCGAGGCCTTGACGCTGAAGGAAGCTGCCTATCCGGCTGTGCAATACATCCCGCGCAAGGACATCGACCAAACGCAACTGCAAAGGACATCGCATCAGACGTATTGTCCCTACAAGGGCGAATGCGCCTATTACAGCATTCCCGCCGGCGGGGAACGCTCGGTCAACGCGGTCTGGACTTACGAGGCTCCCTACGCCTCCGTATCCTCCATCCGGGAGTACCTCGCGTTTTATCCTGACCGGGTCGATTCCATAGAGGTAGGCGTCGAAAACTGATCAGGCCGCCTCCGCGCAGGTCTGATTTGGGGTGATCGACATGGTAGCCGCAGTTCCGTCGTTGCCGCGCGCGCACTATTGGGCATCTCAGGAGTATTCCCAGGCGCGATAACTACCATCGAGAGATATAGGATTCCACCATAGGTCCCGCTCTTCTAGTCTCAGTGATGCGTTCACAAGAGATCTTGGAGGAGTCATGTCAGAGTCAAATTCACGGGACCGTCTGTCTCGCGCCCTTCGATGGAAGGACCGCCTGATAGCCAAATGTTTCACGAAGCATGCGGTGGCCGGTTCCTTTCTGCCGGCGATAGCCGCGTTGGCGCTGCAAAGCGCCCCGGCCGTGGCCCAGGAGCAAGCGCGGACGCAGTCGGTCGAGATCTTTGGCGGCGAACTGTTCGGCGACAAGCTGACTGACACGCCGGTGTCGGGCCGCAATCCCCGGTTGAACGACGATGCTCTGGCCGGTATTCGGTATAACTACAACTTTACGGACATGTGGGGCGTCCAGTTTTCGAGCGGCTACAGTTGGAGTCGTGCCTCGCGCGTTCAGGGTGGCGATAATAAGCTGGGAGTAACGACCGTCGATCTCGATGCAGTGTGGAACATCACGCCTCAATTTCCATTGGTCGCCTACGTGCTCGCCGGTGCCGGTTACGCCTGGGCCAACTTGAATTCCCCCATCGTGGGAGAGAGGAATGGACGTGCTGTCGTTCTCTCCGACAGCAACGGCTTCACGGCCAACGCCGGTATCGGCGTCAAGTACTATGTGAGCAACAATCTTTATTTGGACGTACTGGCCCGCTATCGCTACTTCGATCGACTTGTCAGAGACTCGAATCAGCACTTGAATACGTCCGAGACAACTCTGGGCATCGGCTGGCGGTTTTAAGCGATAACGGCTCGGAGTGGGCGAGTGTGCCGGCGGGATCGCTAGGGGGCGCCGCGTTTCCCCATCTCTTGGCCGAACTCCCTTCTCAGATCGCGATTCTCAATTGCCCCGCCGCAGTCGCTGACCGGATAGAGCCGCGGTCGATCAAGCAATGATCCCGCTACTCGCGGCTGAGCAGCGGTCCGATTCGCGATCGGGAGTACACCGATTGGGTCCAACGAAGTGGAAACGTTGCCGTTGATCCGTGGAGCCACTTGCTCCTTGATGCGATCGACAAACCAGCGCCCCGCCGGGCCCAACGGGCTGTCGGTCAGATATACCGCGGACATGACTACGCCATGTCCCTCGGGCGGGTCGTCCTCAACCCGGATCTCAACCAGTTCGCCACTTGCCAGATCTGCCTCCACCATGTGCAGCGGCATGATGCCAAATCCGAAACCCGCGCGCAGGAAATGGTGCTTGGCCGCAAGATCGCATAGACGCCAAATCCGCGGCGATAGCAACCCGAATCTGCCGGCACGCCACACATTGGAATGGTCAGCATGCACCAGTTGAATATGCTCGCAAAGGACGCTCATTGGGATGGGCGAGCGGTGAGCTGCCAGTGGGTGCCGTGGTGAAACCACCTTGATCGCCCTGACGGTGAGCAGCCGCTCGCGGCTGAACTGCGGCGGCGCCGGCGGCAAGGATCCCATAAGGCCGATCGCGCAGCGCCCGTCGAGTACCGGGTCCGCTACGGCTTCCCACATCTCCACGTGTAACCTCAGCGGAATCGCCGGGAATTGCACTTGGAAGTCGGCCGCAGCACACGCCAATACCGTTACCGGAAACATTGCGTCAACGACCAGGCTAAGCTCTGTCTCGAGACCGCTGACAAGACCCTTCGCTCGAGCCTTGAAGAGGTCAACCTCCGTCGCAACCGCGCGGGCGCGGGCGAGAAGCGCGCGCCCCTCGTCGGTCAACGTCGGAACTCGACCGCCACGATCGAAGAGCCTTACGCCAATCTGCCCTTCCAGATTTGCCAATGTCTGGCTCACCACGGATTGGGCGCGTCTCAGGCGCCGGCCTGCCGCTGAGAAGTTGCCTTCTTCCGCCGCCGCGATGAAGGTCCGTAACTGATCCAGCGAGACGCCATCAAGCATGACTCTTCTCCGCAACCGCGCTCCAGCACGGCCATCAGACTCTTCCGTTCTATTTCAACGGTATCATACTACGTCCGTACATAGTGTTGTCAAACCACTTCGCGGCCGCCGGTGACTTTGGCGCGCGCGCGGGGTATCGAGCGGCACCGTGAATGGTCAGACGCGAAATTCGGCACGCTTCTCTTCTGCCATTGCCCTCTCCACGGCTTCGATTTCATTTTGGACCCGCACAAGGTCATCACCGTTGAGCTGACCATTAGCAGTGGCCTGAATGCCCTCGACGAGGGCGCGGCGGCGGCGGATGAGCTTGTCACGGAGTACAGATAGCTTTTGGCTTTCGGTCATTGGCATCTCCTGATGTGAATAGCACTGCAGAGATTAGTACGCGCCGGATTGGTTCGGAAGCCGATATTTCTCGATGCCTTCCATCGCCGAAACCGATCTTGAGTCGGTCTATTGGCCGGAGCTTCATTAGGATCAACTATCGACAAAATCGATGGTCTCCATCTAAATATATGGGCTTTCGCGTTAAGGGAGGATGGCTTAAGTTACGTGGGTCGCGAACCAGATTCGGGAGGCAGCTACAGATACCTGCGAGGGTTGGCGGATGCTTCTTGTTAGCCTATATACCGAGCTTGGGTATATCGGCGGAGTAGATATATGCTTGACGGCGTATCACTGGATCAACTGCGCACTTTCATTGCGGCGGCGGACGAGGGAAGTTTCTCGGCGGCCGGCCGCCGCCTGCGTCGCGCCCAGTCCGTGGTGAGTCAGACTCTGGCCAATCTTGAAGGTCAGCTCGGCGTGAAACTCTTCGATCGAAGCGGACATCTTCCGGTGCTGACCGATCAAGGCCGCGCGCTTCTCGCCGATGCGCGTGCGGTGGCGGGCGATGTGGATCTCCTCAAAGCGCGGGCAAAGAGTTTGGCCGGCGGTCTTGAACCGGAACTCAGTCTGGCCGTTGACATCATGTTTCCGGACTCGACCCTCACCAATGCAGTGGCTGCCTTCCAGAAGGAATTCCCGGCGACGCTGCTCAGATTCGACATGGAGTCGAGCGCCGTCATCGAACCGGTACTCGACGGGCGCTGCGCCATAGGCATCGTGGGATCTTGGGCGCTGGCACCCGCGCAGCTTACCCACGAGCCGCTGCTGACCGTTGCTACGCGCACAGTCGTTGGTGCGCAGCATCCGCTGGCAACTCACCGCGGGAAGATTCCGCTCACCACTCTCGCGCAACACATTCGGATCACGCACATTGATCTTTCCGACATCTCGGGGAGCGAGACCTTTGTTCAGATTCCGAGAGTCTGGCGCCTTTCCCACCTCGGCGCCAAGCTTGCGTTCCTGCGTGCGGGCTTCGGGTTCGGCGGCATGCCGCTGCACGCTATCGAGGCGGACCTGGCAAGCGGCGCGCTCGTTGAAATCACGACCGATGATTCCCCGCCCGGAGGACGCTTGATAGAAATGTGGGCCGTTTATAGGACCGACAGTCCGCCGGGACCGGCAGGGCGTTGGTTCATCGAGCGCCTCAGGCACACGGCACCGGCGCAACAAATGCCGCCCCGATTGCAGCCGGGTCCGGTCGCGGCGAAGGCTGTGCGTCGGCGGCCATCCGGCCGCTTGCAGGCATCCAAACGAAAGCGAAGTCGTTGACGGCAAGCTCGTCTCTCGACGGCCGGCTTTGAGTTTCTTTAACGCGTGGCGAAAAAGCCGTTGAACGGATTATCCGCGGGGCAGGGAATCGATTCCGTCCGCGCCATATCATGTAACGTCTCTTTGGCATCGTCAGCGCGCGGCAGCACCGTCCACAGTCGTCCCGATTCAGCGCATTGGTACGCATAGTGGAACAGCGGACGCCTGATCCTGGCGCTGAAATCAAAAGCATCCGGAAGAGGATAGTCGGCCGGTAACGACGAATACTGCAAGTCTGCACCCTCCAGCTGAGCTGTCGCGGCCGTCAGTTCCAGAGTTGTCAACAACAAGTGGTCCAACCCCACACGAATGCTTCTCGAGAGAATTGCGCGAGCCGTCAACCGGGTCGTTCGTGCTCCTTCGCTCAACGAGCCATCGACAATGACGAAAACCGCGGCGCGACCGGTCGGCGGGACGCTCCGCGCTGTTTGCAAGAGTGCAGGGGGCACGAAGAACGGCACGGTGGCGGCCCCATCAACGTGCGCTTGATCATCGTTTAAACCATCTTTCGCAACCCGAATAATGACCGGCGGAAACATGCCTGGCACGCTTGCCGACGCCACCAACACATCGCGAAGCAGTGTTCTGGCAGAGGAACCGCCATTCTTCGCGATCGCGCCCAGGTCCCAAACTACCGGCTCGCCGCTCGCCACGTCCGTGGTCGCAACCAGCAGCAGGCGTCCTTTAGCCGCTTCGCCCGCGATTGCTTGGATCATTTCGTCGCTGACGTATGAGTCGACCAGCTGCCGCAAGGGTCTGCCGCTGTAGACGCTCGAACCGAAAATCACGCCCAATCCCCGGGATTGCAGCAAGTTCTCTCCCGCGACGCCTGTAAAGGCATCGAGCAGTTGCCCATCCCACGCGGGCCCGAGAAATGCATAGGGAGCGACCAGCGCGCCCGCGCTGACGCCTGTCACAACGTCGAATACCGGCCGCGTACCGGTGCGGGTGAGACCGGCGACGGCGCCGGCTCCGAACGCGGCGCCTGTGCCGCCCCCGGAGAGTGCAAGAATGGTGAGAGGTTTTCCCGCATGCGCCGCACGAAGTTGCTCGGCGGCGGTCACTGACGATAGCTCGGAGAATTGTTGGTCGGAACCCAACGTGCGAAAGGTCATGGGCCGTTCCGCGGGCTGGCGTCCGTCGGAGGATGATTTCGACTCGCTGAGTGCGAGTCCGGCGCATCCCTCGAGCACGAGTACGCAAAAGAAACAGAAGAGAACAATCCTCGGTGTGAGTCCGCGCGGGTCAATGCGGTTGATCCAGCGGCCGGCTCCGTGCAGCGCCGCGAATCCGGCAATCATTCTTAAGAGCGACAGTATATCGATGACGCGCACGCTGTAAGCGTAGGAGCCGGGAGATCAACTTGCTAGCCAATATCTTTCGATACGAAGTATCGCATTCGAAGATAAGCAGCATGGCGAATTGTCTTGCAAGGAGGGTCGAGCACAACACCGAGCACGGCTGCGCGTCTTCATCGGTTCACACGATGGACTCCATCTAAAGATATAGGCTACCTAGCTGGAACGGACGGCATTAGCATTCCTGCATGAGTAAACTGCAACCGCTCAGAGACCTTCGACGATGTGGCTCGTGATCGTAGGCGTATTGAGCCTTGGTTTGGGAGTCCTGGCGCTGATCGGACTCCTGGTGGTGGCCAAAGAGCTATTCGGCGACAGCTCCATTGACGCTAACTTCACGGACGCTGCAGGCGCCGCAGGCCGGCATGATGCCGGCGGCCGCGCCTCCGGACGATGCGTGACGACGCGATGAGCGGGGAAGGTTCTGTGGGCAGTGGCGCTCAACCGGCAGCGGCCGCTGTCGCGCGCAAGACGCGGCTGCAGAGACTTCGATGGCCCCTGATGTCGCTCGCAGGCATCGTGGTCATTGGCGGCGGTTGCTATTTGTATCTCATCGGCGGCCGCTACCAGAGCACTGATGACGCGTACGCACAGGCTGCCACGGTTTCGATCAGCTCCAACGTCGCCGGGCGCGTCAGCGAGATCGAGGTGCGCGACAATGAACTCGTGCACCGCGGCGCGACGCTGTTTAAATTGGACGACGCGCCGTACCGCATTGCCGTCAGCGACGCCGCAGCGCACCTGGCCGACACCAGGCTGCAAATCGAGTCGCTCAAATCGACTTATCGTCAGCGACAGGTCGAGCTGCAGGCGGCGCGAGATACTCAGGCCTACGCGCAGCAGCAATACGATCGCCAGACCCGGCTCCTCAAGACGGGCATCGCGTCGCAGGCGCAGTTCGATCAGGCTGCCCATTCGCTCGATGCCGCGCGACAACAAGTCGCCAACGTGCAGCAGCAGATCGGCGTCGCACTCGCCAATTTGGGAGGTAATCCCAACATTGCTCCGGAACACCATCCTTTGGTCGCACAGGCCCAAGCCGCACTCGACCGCGCACAGCTCAACCTATCCTATACGGTGATCAGCGCTCCAACGGATGGCGTCGTGGCCAAGGTGGAGCAGCTGCAAGTGGGCGACACCATCGCGGCATCCGCGCCGGTATTCGCCCTGGTATCGACGGGCGACGTCTGGATCGAGGCGAACTTCAAGGAAGTGCAGCTTGCTCGTATGCGCCCAGGCCAGGTGGCCACCGTCAAGATCGATCGATACCCGGGCAGAACATTCGCGGCCAAGGTCACCAGCGTAAGCCCAAGTACGGGTTCGCAGTTTTCTTTGTTGCCGCCGGAGAACGCGACCGGCAATTGGGTGAAAGTCGTCCAGCGTGTTCCGGTTCGCCTCCAGCTTGCTCAATCCGATGCAGAGTTTCCTTTGCAGGCCGGCTTGAGCGCCGATGTGACTGTCGATACGAGCACCAGTGATCCGAAGCTGGCCGACGCGAACGAACCCGCCTCCGCCGGTGCGGTGTCGCGTTGAGCGGCGCGGCTGCGCAAACAGCCGAGATCGATGGGGCGCGCCGCACGCTCATCACGGTCTCGGTCATGCTGGCGTCGATCATGTCGGCGCTCGACACCACGATCGCCAACGTCGCGCTGCCACGCATTCAAGGTTCAGTCTCTGCTACGCAGGATCAGATGGCGTGGGTGCTGACTTCGTACATCGTTGCGGCGGCGATCATGACACCGTTGAGCGGTTGGCTCGCCGGCCAGATCGGCCGCAAGAAAGTGTTTCTGTATTCGGTCGCAGGCTTCACGGTGGCGTCGATGCTGTGCGGCGTCGCGCAATCCTTGCCGCAGATCGTCTTGGCGCGGTTGATCCAGGGGCTGTGCGGAGCCGCCCTGATACCGTTGTCGCAGGCGGTGCTGCTCGATATCAATCCGCCGGCGCGTCACGCGCGCGCGATGGCTGTCTGGGTGATGGGCGCGACGTTGGGTCCCATCATCGGCCCCGCCCTCGGCGGCTGGTTGACCGAGGACTACAATTGGCGCTGGGTGTTTTATATCAACGTCCCGTTCGGGATCCTCGCATTCCTCGGCATCATGAGTTTTCTTCCCGAGGCGGCGATTCGCAAGTCGCGTTTCGACTTCTTCGGGTTTACTGCGTTGAGTGTGGCGATAGCTTCGTTTCAAATTATGCTCGATCGCGGTCAATTGAAGGACTGGTTCAGTTCGGCGGAAATCTGGATCGAGGCCGTCGTTGCGGCGGTGGCCTTCTATTGGTTCGTCATTCACATGCTGACCACGACCGCGCAGCGCTTCGTGAGTCCTTCGCTCTTCAAGGACCGCAATTTCCTTACCGGCAACGTGGTCATTTTCGTCGTTGGCGCGGTTCTCTATGCCACCCTGGCGCTGCTGCCGCCGTTGCTGCAGGATCTGCTCAATTACCCCGTCGTGACGACGGGTCTGGTGACGGCGCCGCGCGGCGCGGGGACTCTCGCGGCGATGTTCATCGTCGGACGCCTCATGGGGAAGGTCGATGTCCGCGTGATCATCGCCACCGGTTTTGCGATGGCTGCCGTGGCCTCGTGGCAAATGACCGGCTTCGATGTGCAGATGGACTCCACGATGGTCATCTGGTCCGGCATCCTGCAGGGACTGGGCACCGGCTTTGTCTATGTACCGCTCGCGGCCGCAGCGTTCGCGACGCTGACGCCGGCACTGCGCAACGAGGGCACGGCGATCTTCAGCCTTACCCGCAATCTCGGCAGCAGCATCGGCATTTCCGTTGTGAACACGTTGTTGACACGCAATACGCAGATCTTGCATGCGACGCTCAGCGAGCACGTCAGCCGCTACAGCCACGTTTTGCGCGCCCAGATGCCGGGCGGCGCAGCGCCGAGCTTGCGCACCGTGGCGGGATTGAATGCAACCGTGACCGAGCAGGCGGCCATGATCGCCTACAACAACGATTTCAAATTGATGCTGCTGTTGAGTCTGGCGGCAATCCCGTTGGTCTTTCTGTTGCGCAAGGGCGGCAGTCCCGCCGAGCCGGTTCATATCGAGTGATCACGATGCGAAGCGGCCCAAAGAGTTTCATGGTTGTCCGCAGTTCCCGCGCAACGGTGGTGAGAGCGTTGATGCTCTCGTGCCTGTTGAGCGTCGGCGGCTGCGCAGCGGGTCCTGACTTCACGCGTCCCGTGCCACCGCCGGCCACGCGTTATACGGCCGAAACTTTGCGCGGCGAGGGCGCTGCAGCCGAGACCCAGGTTCAACACATCGACCTCGGCCAAAACATCGAGGGCGCCTGGTGGACGCTGTTCCGCTCTGACGCCATCGATGAGCTCGTTACCCAGGCCGTGGATCACAACCGCACGTTGGCAGCATCCGTGGCCACCCTCGCACAGGCCCAAGAAATCGCGTTGGCGCGGGCGGGGTCGCAGTACCCGCAAGTGGACCTCAGCGGCGGAGCCGGTCGTCAGCAGTATGGGAAAGAGTTTCTCGGCCCAATTGGAATACCGCCCTTTACGTACTTCGCTGTCGGACCCACCGTCAGCTACGCGCTCGACTACACGGGGGGTGTTGCGAGAAGCGTGGAGCAACAGAACGCGCTCGCCGAGGTGGAGCGACATCAACTCGATGCTGCATATCTGACGGTCACGGGCCAGGCCGTCATGCAAACGCTCATGATCGCATCAGCGCGTGCGCAGATTGCGACGGTTGAAACCATCCTCGCGCAGGATCGCGACAACCTGGGCCTCGTGCAGAGCGCGTTCGACAATGGATCGGTGGCACGCGAGGATGTCGTGAGCGCGCAGAGCCAGATCGCCAACGACATGACCCTGCTGCCGCCATTGCGCCAGGAGCTTGCGAGGTCGCGCCACGCGCTGTCGGTGGTGCTCGGGCGCGCGCCGGCCAATGAGTTGCCCGACAGTGTGGATCTTGAACACATCACGCTGCCCTCACAGGTGCCGGTGAGTTTGCCCTCGGAACTTGCGCATCGCCGGCCCGATATTCTCGCCGCGGAGGCGCGGCTGCACGCGGCCACGAGCGCCGTGGGGGTCGCGCAATCCAATCTGTATCCGAAGATCGAGCTCACCGCGTCCGTGGGACAGCAATCACTCAAACCGGACCAGCTCTTCGACCGGGCGAACAATGCGTGGAGCATCATCGCGGGGTTCACGGCGCCGATTTTCGACGGCGGAACGCTGCGCGCCGAGAAACGTGCGGCGGTGGACGCGATGCGCGCAAGCGCGGCCACCTATGAGCAGACGGTTCTCGAAGCCTTCGCGCAGGTGGCCGACCTGCTTGAGGGATTGGACCACGACGCCGAGCAGCTGGACGCCCAGGATCACGCGCAACAAGCCGCGCAGAGCAGTCTTGATCTGGCGCGCATCAGCTATAAGGAAGGCAACGCGGGCGTCCTGCAGGTATTGGACGCGGAGCGCTCGTATCAGCAGGCCCGGCTTGGCTATGTCAGGGCAGTGGCGCAGCGTTACCTTGATACCGTGCAGCTGTTTTTAGCGCTTGGGGGCACGAGTCCGAGTGCTTCGCCCGGCGCCACCTTGTCTCAGCAGTCACCACCCAGTCGCAAAACCGCGCAGCTACGGAGCGAGCCACCCGATGTTTATTGAATTTACCCGCGCAGACCCTGTTCGCATGATCGATGAGTCCCGCCTTGCTTTTGACCTTGACGAGCGATTCGAGAACGCGCTGCGCAAGACAGCGACGGCATGGCGGCACGCAGTAGACCGTCGGCTACGCCGTCTGGGTGTGAGTCGCGTGTGCTGGATGACGATCGCCGCCGCGACGCAAGCTCGTTCACCCTTGTCGCAGTCAGACCTGGCCGACACGATCGCGGTTTCGCGTGCATCCATGGTGCATACGATCGATCGCTTGGTGAAGGACGGGCTCGTGAAGCGGGAGTCATCGGCATCCGACCGAAGGCTCAAGCGCATCGTGGTCACGGATGCCGGCATGCATTTCTATTTTCTTATCAGGGACGAGGTGGCAGTCGTTCGACGGGAAATGTTGGCCATCGTCGAATCGGAGAAACTTGTTCATCTGACAGAACTACTCGAGACACTGCAACAACCATTGCGGTCATCTTCAGGTAGAGGTTTACCAGCATTATCCACCGTGACCCGCGAATTACCCCTCGTATGAGTGGCGAAATCCGCGGCGGTTTTGTCGGGTAATCCATCATGACCGAAAAAACAATTCGTGTCGGACTCGTGGGTGCGAACGCCGAGGCAGGCTGGGCTAGGGTGTCGCACGTTCCCGTGATCAAGGGCCTTCCAGGCTTGAAGCTCGCGGCTGTGGCAACTCGCAACCAGCAGAGCGCTCGGCAAGCGGCTGAAGCTTTCGGTGCCGAACGCGGGTTTTCCGATCCCTTCGCGATGATCCGCGATGGCCTCGTTGATCTTGTAACCGTCGCCGTCAAGGTGCCCGCCCACCGCGAACTCGTTCTGGCGGCGCTGCATGCCGGCAAGGCGGTCTACTGCGAGGCACCTCTCGGACGCACCCTCGCGGAGAGCGAAGAAATGGCGCGCGCGGCAGGCTCCCTGCATACCGCGATCGGCTTACAGGGCCGTTTGAATCCAGCGGTGCGGCGTGCGGCCCAGTTGGTTTCCTCGGGAAAGATCGGCCGGCCACTCAACGCCAGGATTGTCTCCACCACAGTCGGCTTCGGGCCGGAAATGCCTTCCAGTTACGACTATTTCAACAAGGCATCGTTTGGTGCCAACCTGCTGACCGTCAGCGTGGGACATACACTCGATTTGGTGGAAGCGGTTCTCGGAGCGATCGTCGAGGTCGATGCCCGGGCGGAGATTCTGTGGCCCACGGTGAAATTGACCGACATCGGCGGGGAGAGCTTGCGGGAAACTGCCGATCACATCGATGTCCTGGGAAAAACGCGCTCTGGTGCTGTAGTCACTGCCGACATCAACGCCGGTGTAGCGCCACAGGATGTTCGCTCCACCTTTGAAATCAGGGGGTCAAAGGGCTGGCTCAGCGTGACCAGCGATCACCCCTACGGCTTCCAGGCCGGGGATCTCAAGCTGACCTCAAACGTCTCCTTTGAGGCACCCGAGGAGGCCGCGGTCTACGGTGGGCTCATGGGCGCGGCGATCAACGTGGGCGAGGTCTACGCTCATCTTGCCCGCGATGTGCAGACGGGGACCTACAGCACACCCGGCTTCGAGCACGCGGTTCACAACGCCCGGCTGATTGAGGCTGTAAGGCGCGCCGCCGACCAGGGCGAGCGGCAGAGAGTTTGCATGTGACGAGTCTTGAGCCGATCTGCCACGGTCAGCGATGGCGCCTGAACCAATCGCCCACCCTCTGGGCGATCGAATCATCAAACGGACCGCTCTCGCCCGCAAAAGCGTTGCGCAGGGAGTCGTAGTGCTCGAACGTGTGTCCTGTGTGGACAAGCTCTATTGATTCAGCAGCCCCGGGCGAATTTCGATTCACGATCTCGGCAAGCAGCCGAAAGTCGCCATCGCTCATGATCCAGTCGTATTCTCCGTGCATAGCCAGGACCGGCACGCGGACCGCTGACCAGGCGGCCATGAGATCCAATTCCTGCAATTGTTGATAGTAAGACGTCGGGCGCCCGTACTGCTGATTGGAATCTCCCTGCCATAGCGATTTCAGATCGGGGCGGCCTGAAAAAATCTCGCTGGGCGATTTCTGCTCGAGAAGGTATGCACTATAGAGCGACTCCACCGACTTCATGAGGCTGTTGATTTCATCCGGGCGATGACCTGTAAGGCTTAGACGCCGGCGCTCCATCTCGAGCATGTGTTCGTACCATGTTTTGATCCAACCGCCATCGATCACATAGCCCTTAACCGCCGCGCCGTCGGCAACCAAAGGTGCGAAACCTCCGCCATTGCTGATGCCAAAGAGAAAAATCGCCGATGTGTCGACGAATGCGTAGCTGCTCAGATGCCGAAACGCCTGTTGATAGGCCGCAAGCTCCGATTTGAAGTCGGTTTTGCCGCAATTTCCCTCGGAGTCGCCAACTCCTGCCTTTTCGAGTCGAACCGTGGCAAACCCGGGAAGGCTCGCCATTGATCGAAGCATCAGTTGCGTTGCGTCGGTCGTGCCGGCGCGTGCCTCGACCGTATCGCAGCTCAGCCAGCCGACGACAAGGATCACGGGGAACCGCAGGTTCGGTCTGTTCGGATGCGTGGCGATCAAACGTAGCCGATTTCCCGCCCCATCGCGAATTGCGTCATAAAGAACCGTTACGCCGGCATAAGTCTCGTCGCGTCCGGGGCTGGGGGGCGCCTTACGCGGCAAAGCAACAACTTCCGCGGCGCGGACTGGCGACGCGATGCCCCAGGCAATTAGCGCGGCAAAAAGCATTGTTTTGGCGAGTGGCATAGGCGATCCTTCCAACCAGTTTGATTTTGAACTCTGCCCCAAGGGGAGACTCAAGATGGGCCTCGGAAGGACAGGCAGGTGGCTGCGAATTGGCGAATTCGCCCGCTTGGCGGGCGTGAGTGTGAAGACGGTCCGCTATTACGCCAGCACCGATCTCGTCGTGCCGGCATACATCGATCCGAGCACTGGGTATCGCTTTTATCGCTCCGATCAAGTGCAGTTGCTAAAACGAATTCGACGACTTCGCCGGCTGGGACTTGGCATCAGCGAACTCAGATCCTGGTTGGCCTCATCCGACGGCTCCGTTGAGCGGATTAATTTGCTGGAAAGCCTCAAGCGCAGAGTTCAACTGCAAATGACAGCCGATGTAGAGCGGCTCCGTATGTTACAGCTGCTCATTGAAAAGGAGTTTCAAACCCATGCGCTGCACGTGGAGATTGATCCCGCGGAACGACCCATATCCCAGGTTGCTGCGTACACCATTCGAAATCGCGGACAGTGCGCGCCACACACGATATATAGAATGTTCGAGTCAGCCGAGTTGCAGGTCGCGAAACACGGCGCGCGCTCCAATCGCCCGCCTTTTCTGATATTTCATGATGTTCGGTACGGCCAACCGCACACGGATGTAGAGGTTTGCGTACCGATTCTGAAGCAATCAATCGAAGCAACGGGCGGGAGACTGATTGAGGGGACGAAACGCGCCGTGTGTGGGCGCTATAGCGGACCTTACAATCAGGGAACCGCCGTATTCGAAGGAATTCAGCGTTGGATCCGGTCGAGTGGAGAGCGGGTCACGGGCCCTCCGCGCGAGATTTATTGGCGTTACGGCGCCGATCAAAACGGATACTCGGTTCCGAAAGCCCAGCTGGCACGAGTGGCCGCAGACTACCTGACGGAAATTCAAATACCAATCGCAGATTCGTGATGCTTGCAATCCCGGATCCGCGACCCCCCATTCCTTGATCTCATCCACCGTACGAAAGCAGCCGAGGCACACAGAGTCAGACGTTTGCGACTGGTGGCGCAAGCCGACCGCCGCCGAAGGAGCTACTGGCGCGATCGATCTCTCCGAAGAACACCATGATATCGTTCGGATCGGTGCCGGCACCGTCGAGCGCTGCGACCAATGCTGCCAGCAGACGCGTCTTCCTGTCGGCGTCAGTCCCGGACGAAACAAGGACTTCGATCATCAGCATTTTCTCTGTTCGGGGTTTCGGCAAACCAGGATAGTTGAGATCGACTTTCAGGTCGGCCTGCTCAAGACAAAAAAAACGTTGGAACATGTCGTCTTCGGGATATCCTGCCTTGACGCTTGCTTCATGTATCGCACAAGAGATCGCATTTTTTTCGTCAGCGGCTCTGCCCGCTTTCATCGTCACCGTGAACAATGGCATGAGAGCCTCCCAATGATGAAGGATGGCCGAGCCGGGCATTCGGCCTAGGCTACTTCGCCTCGGCCACCCACTTCAAAGTCGCCAGCCAGAGATCGTGTCCGCGGTGCATGAGTGTCTCATCACTCTTGCGAAGGCCAGCCGCATCCTTTCCAACCCCAGCCTCGTCCATCACGACATGGCACATGGTGCCCTCAGGCTTCAGAAACCAGGAGTGATAGAAGCTCGGCTTGGCTCCCGGCGCATAGCCGTACCATCCCAGGCGCTGGTTCACTACGTATTCGTGCACTTTGCTTTCGATCGCCAAGCCGAACGTGGTCCAGCGGAACACCGTGTCGCTGCGGAGCACCGGATCCTCGCCCTGGATTTCGACATCCTTGGAGTTGGGGTACCAGGTCGGCCAGCGGCTCGCATCGATGATATGTGTCCAGACCCGCTCACAAGACGCATTGATGATCAGGTCATTGTGGGCGAACAGGTCGGCCTTCTGCGGCTCGAAGCCGGCAGGCCAGTGGATGTCCGGGGATCGGTGGGCGAGATCGTCTTTCATTGACATGGCTTTGTACCTCAGTGAGTGATCAACGGCGCGGGAGGCCTGTGTGCCCGCGCTAGCGAGCCCGAAGACCAAGCAGGCCGCGGCGATGTGGCCGGTCTTGAGCAATGTGGTGATGCGGTTCATGCGCCTTGCCTCTGGATGAGGGTTGCAATGGCCTGATCGATGCCGATGGATCCCGTGCGGGCGTTCGCACCGCGATTCGGAAAGTCGATCCAGCCGGCGTTGAATCCGTCGATCATCTGCATGCGGGGCGTTGGATTGTGCATGCCCTGGGCACGGAAGATCGATTCCCACTGTTCGCGCGGCACGACCCCGGCACGCACCGGTGTCCCGAACGCTTTGGCGAATGCTGCGGCCAGAGCATTTGGCGAGACGCGCTGCGGGCCCTCGAGCTCGACCACACGCTTGCCTTCCCAGCGCTCTTGCAGCAGCGCTGCGGCGGCGCGACCGACGTCGTCGGTCGAGACCATCGGCACAACACGGTCGAGCGGTTGAAGGTAACTCTGGATAAGCCCGCTCTTCGCTGAGTCGATGTCCCACGCGGCGTTTTCCATGAACCAGGCAGCGCGCAGGAATGTCACCGGCATCGGAAGAGTCTCGAAGACGTCCTCCATCCGGCCGAGCACATTCAGCAGGTTTGGCTGCGGCGCGTCCGCACCGACGGTCGATAACGCCACCACTCTCGAGGGTTTTGCGCGCGCAAGAGCCGCGCGCAGTGGGTTAATGAAGCCCATGGCTTCGGGAAAGCCCGGCGCCGGGTCGAACACTGGAGGCACCATCGCGAAGACACCGGCCGTGCCGGCGAATGCCGCTGTGAGCGCCTCCGTATCCGACAGATCGGCGACCGCGATGTCACAGCCCAACTGTGCCCAGGGGGCGCCCCTGCTGCGATCCCTGACCACCGCCCGGACTGGTTGATCGGCTGAAAGAAGGCTGCGGGCCACCGCAGCCCCCACTTTTCCGGTAATGCCAGTAACTGCAAACATAAGCGCTCCTTTTTTCAGTGAGATCGCCGCCGGCGACGTGGGAGCCACTATCCCACCGGCGCATTCATGCTTAAATAGCGTTTTTGTTTATACAGTCGTGATGAAAAGGCAGTAATCGATATGGCTTTTGACGGCAAATTGTTGTCCGGGGTCACGGTGCTCATAGCGGTTGTTGAGGCAGGGACCATAGCGAGAGCTGCCGAAGCACTCGGGCTATCTCCCTCCGGAGTGAGCCGCGCCATCTCGCGCCTCGAGCAGCGCGTGGGCGCGCGGCTGCTGGCGCGAACCACTCGGTCACTTTCATTGAC
>Ga0210406_10002125_pt1 | contig 23110 bp, 19 predicted proteins | sample IncBWC30MmetaG_FD_155454 | JGI IMG/M metagenome (GOLD analysis project Ga0210406, IMG submission 155454) | Forest soil microbial communities from Barre Woods Harvard Forest LTER site, Petersham, Massachusetts, United States - Inc-BW-C-30-M | ecosystem: Environmental > Terrestrial > Soil >...
ATCTGGAACGGTGTTCCTTTGGGAATTTCAGTAGCCGCAAGCAGGCTGGCCGCGGCGATTAGAGTGACGACAGCCCTCACACCCACATCGTACACTGCTACTGCTGCTTATAGGGGATCTCGCGAGTACCTTCGTCCAGGCCTTCAATCCGGATTACTAGCTTCGCAGGCTTAGGGGCTGGCGCCGAAGGGATCGTCAACGGACGAGCATCGGCAACGGGAGCGGCAGGCTGCTTGTGGGATAACGCGAAAAGCTGTGCGTTCTTGTCAAGCTCTGGCTGTGTCATGCGCATCGCGATCTTGACCAGGGACCCTTCCGATGCGACCTTCAGCTTCTTTTCCATGTCGACCATTGCCGGCTCGCCCATTTTGTCTTTGACGGCCAGCTTCAGCAGCTTTGAGAGTTCGGAGGCCATCCTCTTGGCTGCCGCTTCCGATTGGAAGGTTACCGTCGTATCCAGGGTGAAACCGGCGCGGAGCGAGAAGCCTATCTCAACCCCCTGGGCCTCCGTGCCTAGCTCGCCCCCGGCGAACATAGCCATCAAACGATCGCTTGCCAGCACGCCCGGCGTAGTCATTAACGCCCACGCATCATAGCTGCTATCGAGCTGCGCCGCGCGAGCAAGCAGGGAAGTAGCATCCGGCGGCGGCACAGGAAAAGCGGTACGTTCGAGGCTCCCGAACACCGAGTGCGGATCCCCGATTAGAATAGTCTGGGCGTCGAGCAGCACGAAAGAGATTTCCTTGCCGGAGTTGCCCTGCGGACGATAAACCTGCACATTGTTGAACAGCTGCGGCTTAGCGCCTTGAGCGGTAAGAATGCCGCGAACTTGCGTGAGATCAAAGTGGCCGCCCACCACGATCAACATCGGCGCATCCTCAGTCGGCGCGTCCGCGGGATTCCGGGCCGGCGAGGCGATGACCACCCGGTCGACGTCGTTCAGCAGCTCGACGCCCGGAATCGCGCTCCCGTCCACCCATTTCGCGCGGATCATGGTCCCTATCTGCGATTGCCGGACCCGTTTCCAATCGATGCTGATCAGGGCCTTGGCGTCGGGCGGAACGAAGCGTAGCAAAGCAGGGTCGGTTTGAGCAAGCGCGATGACGGGCGCAAGCAAGATCGACAACGTCGCAACGATGGAGCGAAAGCGAATTCGAATCCTCACATACTTCTATCGTCCGAAAACCAACGAATCTGCACGGCAGACCCGAGTCAGAAAGTGCCGTGCAGAAGTTGAGAAGAATGAGGAAGATGCTAAAATACTCTGTGCGTACTACGCGCGGGCCCGTAGCTCAGTTGGTTAGAGCGCTACCTTGACACGGTAGAGGTCACAGATTCGAGTTCTGTCGGGCCCACCAAACCGCTCAAAGACTTACACGGAATTCCTCTGAGGACACTCGCAGAGTGAGGTCCACTTGAGGTCCAAAACTTACCGGTACTTCGAACCAACGTGGTAACGATCCCAAAAACGAAGGACCCCGGTCAATCCGATTGATTCAACGGAAATTGGTGCTCATGGTAGCCATGGGAGCGTTTTTTTCGCTCGTCGTTGTGACACGACAACATTTGATTTCTCCTATCAGGATGCCCACCACACCCACGTTCGCAGCGGACAAGTTTGAATGAAAAGCTGATACGCAAGAGGGAAGGCTTGTATGAGACAATCCGGCGAACTTAGCGCTCCTCAACTTTCGCTATTGGAGATCATGCGCGAGCACCAATTCGGGCGTGTTGAGAATAAGCCCGTCCGAGCCGGCCAGCCAATACTCGATCGGGATCTGAAGGTCGTGCGTGTTGCCTGCCTGGGCGGCGAGAGCGGCGGGACGAAGTTGCCGGGTACCGATGAATTCGAATTGAAACGAGCGGTCCTGTGATCTTTTTGACGAGCTAGCGCGGCTTGGCCATGGCACAGTGGTGAGGCTTGAGTTCAAGCGCGGTTTGCCGTGCCGGCTCGAAACGACGCCGCATGTCACGCCTGGAGCCCGAGCCGCGACAGAGCCGCCTGTGTCGGGTTCGTAAACTCACAAAGAGTTTTGAAATGCTTTGAACTGCCACGTCAGTCCGGTTGACCGCGGAGGAGAACCCGCCCGAGGTCAACTTCGAACTGGTCGAGCGGCTCGCCGAGCGTGAAGAAAGTACTTCGGCCGCCTGCGCGATGAGCGGGAGGAGAAGCTTCGAGATCCCCAAGATGTGCTGATTGAGGGCGACCGCCGGCGGCAGCAGCTGAAGAAGCGCCGGGCACAGCGACGCGGAACTCCGGCGCGAATCGCCCGCAGCTCGTGGGGTGCAGTACTGTTCAGCAATGGACATCCCCAAAAATGCTGGCCGAACTCCGCGGCGCACGTGAAACGGGTCGAGGAAGCGATCGTCGTGCTGAACGAATCGCTCGCGGACTCGGTAGTCGGCGCGGTCCCCCGGGCCCTTTTGGGTGACCACGACTAAACGTCGGGGAAGACCGCCCGAGGTCCGTTTTTAGCCCGCGACTATGTTGTTACCACGATTAACTACTGATTTACGCCACGCCTTCCCCGGTAGCATCCGATCAGAACTAAAAGACCGCCAAGTCCGGCAAGAGTCAAAGTGGCCGGTTCTGGAATCGGCGCGACTTGGATTGTCTCGCTCGGCCCTGCTGGCGATTCATTCACATCACTTGTGAACGTAAATTGCAATTGGGAACCGGTCGTCGATGTCGCAACCACGATGAACGGGGTCGGCTCAGTGACTGTTTGGAGGATCGGGTTTGGGGGGAGAGTCAACGGTGGTCCAGTTTCCAGGTCGGAAACCAAAGTAAACTGCGCCGCTCCACTGACGTTGGCGAGCAAAACGAAATCACTCAGGCTTCCATCTGGATCACGGAAAATAGCTGCCTGCCCCGCGACGGTCGGCGAGAGCGTGAACCCTGGGCAGGTGAGAACGGTGCTCGCTTCCGTCGAGTCCTCTGGGATAGTGATAACTTGAGCGCCCCCGGTACATGTTATGGCTGCGCCTGAAGCGAAGACGGTGACGGTGAAAAAACCTAGCACGGCGATCCAAAGTCGATTCATGCTCATGTGCAAATCCTTTCTGAATCCGGATATCAAAAATCCGTGGCTGAAAAATAGCGCATTCCGGCAACGAATTGAACTAGCTTGATTTTCAGGTTACGAACCCGGTGTATACTCCACGTAATTCCGCCATCGGCGGCGGTTTCAGAGTTCCGTTGAGCGCGCCCTGCCTGGCCAAGGATTACAGGTCAAAGGATTCTCCGTCTTCTGATTCTCGGTCTTTGCCGTTCGGCGGATAGTAGGAGTTGTAATAACTGTACTTGCTATAAAGCTCACTGCGGCGAGCGCCGTTGACAACAATACCTAGGACATTGTTCTGGCAGAGCGACTGCATCGTCCGCGAGACGGAGTCGATAGTGGTAGTGCCGATGCGTACTACCAGGATGGTGCCGTGGCACAGCGTGGAAAGCAGATTGGCGTCGGCGGCGAATAACAACGGGGGCGTGTCCAAGATGATCCAGCTGAACAGGCTGCTCAAGTGGTCGAGCAGTTCTTTGACCTTTTTCAGATTAAGCAACTCGAGAGGATTGATGACCGCTTCACCGGCTGGCATCATGAAGAGGTTTGTGTCGGCGATACGGCGCATGGCCTCATGCACTCGGCACTTTCCTTGCAAATAGTCCGTGATGCCGGGGTTGCGATCGGTCTGGAACAGATGATGCACGATGGGCCTGCGAAAATCGAAATCGCAGAGCAGCGTAAGGTTCCCGGCGAGTTGAGCTTCAGCCAGCGCGAGGTTCACAGCGGCGAACGATTTGCCTTCGGCGGGAGACGGGCTGGTGACGACCACAGTGTGGATCGGCTGCAGGCTTTGCATGTGATTCAGGCGCGTCCTTAGAGTGCGGAATTCTTCGGTCGGGGCGTTCTGAGGATGCCGCGGATCGACCATCAACCCATTCGGCCAGGGCTGAAACGGAATCGTCTGCACTAATTCAAGGAGTCCTGTGGCGGGCGTAGGCTGTGGTCCGATAGTAGCCGCAATCGATCCATCGGCCGCTGGTCGAAGGCCGGTCGGAACAAATGTACTACCTCGTTCGGCTCGCCTTAATGCGTGGTGAATTAGGCTCATACTACTACCTCAAGGGCGTAAATTAACAACGGGCACACTTTGGGCTTCCGACCGGCTAGTGAGATATGGCTTCCGTAGCAGCCAGTCCCGTCACTTCACTTCCCGTCACCTCACTCAATTTCTGCTGTGCTAAAGTTTCAATCCGTTTGGGTGCCTCTTGCGCAGTGACCGGAGGGGGAGCGTGCCACAGCGCATGTAGCCAAACAAACCAAACTGCTAACAACAGCGCCGAGGCCATGAAGAGTGTAATCATGAATTTTGGCATCCCTCGCGCGTTCCGAAACCAAAAGAAACGGTGGCTGCAATGATTGCAACGAAATGGGCGAAGCGAAAACAGCCTCAGGATGATGTCCGCTGGCCGACGCTGACGGCATCGTCGAACATTTTTGGACCTGCACCTTGGGCATTCCAGCATGAGTGGTTGAAGGTTAGCACCGATTCAATTGCTGAGAAACTGGAATGAATTCTAGAACGCGCACCTGGTATTACACCGGCGGCGATGACGACCTCCGCACGCTCCAAGCTTCAGAAGGAGTACGCATCCATGATAGGAATGATGAACGCTGCGCGGCCATCCTTCGCAGTATCCGGAAGGCGATCCAACCATCAGGCGCTTCTTGTGGAAGTGATCAACGTTCCCGGCAACGACGCCTCTGCAGGCTGCTCAATCTGGAAATGAGGACCTTCGCGGCGAGCGCGAGCGCACGGCCGAATATGGAGATTTGTAGAACGGGGCCCGATTCGGCTGGCGGAGATTCACGGGATTCAGCGGCTCCTATTAGCATCATCGAGCCTGCCGGTTTAGGCGGCGACGCTGCCGTATGCCTCTCCCGGTAATAGTCGATTGAGCCTGAAGGCGAGTGGCGGGCGCTCTTTTCTTAATGAGCCGACGGCTGAGACCTCTAACTAGGCATTGCTGGTAGTTTTGCCAGTGCGGACGACTGGAACTTCACTGAGTTTTAATTCGAATTACAACGGATGCATACTGTAGCGGGAGGATTCCCATGAGACTGAAAGGCAAACTTTTCTGGCGGCTTGCATGTGCAGCGACCATCGCTGCCATGACCGCTACACCGCAGCAAACACCAACAATCATCCCACTGACGTCCGCCGGAAATATCGGCGCTGCGCCGAACGGGATCTCTTCAACCTCGGGCGAACTGCTCTTCACGCAGCCATATTGCCATGGCTTTCAAAGTCGCGGTACTTACAAAGTGAACCTACCAGGCGGCGGAAGTACGCTAGTTGAGACGATACCAGAGGTCGGTCAATGCTCTGAAAACTATCTTGTAATGTCGCAGGGGCTAGGCGGATTTACAGCTGGCGACAGATATGCGACTGGCGCGTCCATCACGAATCCCTCCAATGAGGCGGTTTATAAGAACGGATCGACGCTGTTCATTGATATGCTTCCCGCTTCCAGTCATCACGCGGGCGTCACCTTCGACACCGTGGGAACGTTTGGGTTTGATTTGATCGTTACCCTTGAAGGGTCTGTTAGAGGATACGACTCCACAGGCGCGCTCAAGTTTACGTATGCCGCACCTTCCCTTTATGTTTTTGAGGGTGCTACCGTGGCTCCATTGAGCTACGGTGCCTGCCCCGGATGCCTTTTCATAACCGCAGAGCTCGCTTCGGACGTCGGCAGCACCAATCCGGTGGGGCCCGGCGCAATCTACGTTGTCACGCCGGCGACACCCAGCGGTAGCGCAGTTACATTTTGGTCGAACACCCCTGGCCCAGAGCCCGAGGGCATCGTGTTTGTGGGGTTTAATCAATCATCGTGTTCGCTGTCCGGTTACAACTACTTTGTCAGCGGCTACGCCGCGGCAGGTCAGATAGACAATCCACAATCGACCAACGGCGCGATCCTCGCGTACACCGCAGCTCAACTTTCAGGGTATGCAGGACAGTTTCTGGTTCCGAATGAGGGGTCGCTCGGGGGTGGGCCAGGTGTAATCTACGCATTTTCCGCACCCGGCGTATCAACGGTGTTCTCCAGGACGACATTTCAGCTCGAAGGAGCGACAATCCTCGCGTGCCCTGGCAGCCCTGGCCGCATGACCGGAGGCGGTAGTGTATTCGAAACCGACGGGACCAGAGTCACCCACGGATTTGAGTTGCACTGCGACGTGGCAGATGTCCCCAATAACCTTGAGATCAATTGGGGGCCTGGGAATCGTTTCCATCTGGAGACACTGGTTTCGGCGTCCTGTTACACCGATCCGAACATCAATGCCGGCCATCCGGCAGCGCCATTCAATACCTATGTGGGCTTTGGAACAGGGGACTACAATGGCGCGCCTGGAGCAAGTGCGATTTGGACATTTACCGACGCGGGCGAACCGGGCAGTAATGACATGGCTACCATTAAGATCAAGGACGTCAACGGGAACACCGTATTAACGGTCAGCGGCAACTTGGACAGCGGCAACCAGCAAGCGCACAACGATAATAAATAAGAACTAGACTATCCTGAATGAATAAGAACTAGACTATCCTGAATGAATAAGAACTAGACTACTGTGATCGCAACGCCCACTTTAACAGCCAGTTGACACGCCGTGCGGTTTTGTCGGGATCCGGGTCCTGTGAAGAACCGTCCCTGCCGTCAGGGAGATTTGGTGACGGCAGCCGGCGCACTGCCACCTTCGTTGATTCACCAGTACGTACGCTCGCCGATATCGGCATCGGTGGCAGATGAAGCCATCGGGCCAGCGGCAGGCCGCCAGGTGTGTTGGCAGGCTTCCTCGGTGGCGAACTCGCTTTGAAACTGCCGCAGCGTTTTCGGAAACGGCGGTCTGGGCACCCCTCAACACTACATATTGTGGCTTGTTGAGTCAACCGGATGAGCAGAAGCGGACTACCCGCACTCAGCAGCCGTGCGCGGTAAGGTGTAGGGTTGAGTAAATGGAATTGGAAGGTTTCCTGCGTCGTTTTTCGTGGAGCGTAACCTATTCCGGTTACGCTTATGATGACGCGCGCTGCGCCGAAGACGGCATTTGGTACTACCGCGATATCCTAACGCACGTGGTCCTTCGCTTTGCCAATCAGGCCGGTGTGGTCCCGCTCTCCAAGAATCCGACTTAAAAGAAACCACGCACCTCTCACTGAACACCTTCCAGTAGCGGGCATCGGGATCGTTCCAATCGTTCCAAAAACGCTCGCGTGAATCTAAGGTATCGCCCATCGCTCAATCCTACCTCTGAGGACTCTCGCGGGGTGATTCATGCCGCGCCGATACAAAATCGCCACCAACAAAAAGAATCGTAACTTGCAGTATCTAGAAAAGGCCGATGGGTGTACACTCACTATGCTGGAGACTCCGCAAGGGAACTCCATTGCTGTCCAACGCTCGGCTTCTGGAACGAGAGGAGAACTCTTCATGTTCGGCTTCCATATGCACTCAGTTGGCTCGCAGGTTAGCCCTCGTCACTCACGAGTTGAATATTCCGTAGTTTGGATAGCCCTTGTTGTTCTGGTGTCATGCTGCAGCATAGCTTACGGCCAGTCCACCTTCGGCACAGTGCTCGGCACCATAAAAGATCCCACCGGCAGCGTCATTCCGAAGGCCAAGGTCCAGCTCGTCAATACGGGAACGAATGCGGTCCGTGAGACGCAATCGACGGGCATCGGGACGTACCAGTTCGTCAACGTCGATACCGGGACCTACCAGCTCACCTTTGAAGCGGCCGGCTTTCAAAAAACGAGCGTCGAGCCGTTCGAATTGGGCGCTCGGGAGACCAAGCACATCGACATGGACTTGAAGGTTGCTTCCGGGTCGATCACCGTCACGGTAGAGGCAACCGCCGTGGTGCAGTCGGATGTTTCCAATGTCGCCGTGACCAAGGGCAGCCTGGAGTTGAATGATCTTCCCGTAGCTATATACACGCGCTCCCAGGGTTCCACTAGCGCATTCTCGACACTCACGGCGCAGCCGGGCGTGCAAACCGATGGCGGCAACATTATGGTCGCCGGAGCGACGACATCCCAGCTTTCGGTCACGATAGACGGCATCAGTTCCGTCGGACCGGCTTCGTGGGGACCACTTACAGAGCTTTTCCCTTCGTTCAACGCCATCGAAGAAATCAAAATAAGTGAAACCCTGAATCCCGCCGAGTATGGCGGCGTCGCCGACATAACTACAATTTCTAAGTCTGGAACGAATAGCTTTCACGGCGGCGCATTCGAAAATCTTCAAAACACAGCGTTTAATGCCAGCGACACTTTCAGCAACCAGGTTACGCCCGTACATCTGAATAATTTCGGGGCATATGTCGGCGGTCCGGTGATGATTCCAGGGTTATACAACGGCCGCAACAAAACCTTTTTCTTTGCAAGCGGCGAGCTCCTTAGGCTGCCGAAATCACAAACAAACCTCTTGAGTGTGCCGACCCAAGCCATGCGAAACGGCGATCTCTCCGCGTATCTCGATCCCAGCAATGGCGGCTCGGCCAATCAACTTACTGCGTACCCTGGAAATATCATTCCAACCAATCAGTTAAGTGCGTACTCTCAGAAGCTACTAAACTTATTCTACCCGTTGCCAAACTACGGGCCTCCAAACGCGGTCTCGAATAACTATCTGGCGACATATTTCATTCCGATTAATAGCGCGCAATGGGATATACGCCTCGACGAAAACATCAATCCCAAGCATTTGGTATATGCGCGTTATACTTACAAAAACCGTCGAATTCTCGACTTACCCCGAGATGCAGGTGGGGGGCCCGGTTCTCCGCTGGTTGGGGATACCTCCATTCCGGAAGTCTATAATTCGTTCACTGCAGCCTACAACTGGATCATCACTTCAAGTCTTGTGAATGAACTGCGCGGGGGGTTCACGGCGGTTCACAGAAATGTAACCTTCGGGGTAACTTCGCAGGAAGCTGCCACCGAATTGGGTTTGACGACTCCGCCCCTGCCCGGCCCTCCTCCTTTAGGCTATGACCTTCCGACGATCGGCATCGCGGGCTTCATGGGACTCCATAATCCCAGCGCATATTTACACCCGGCCGAAAACACTTATCAGATTCTCGATTCGTTAACGTGGACGAGCGGGAAACACACCATGAAGTTCGGCGCTGACTGGCGTTATATGAACGCTCTTTTCACACAGGTGTTCACGGATTATCAATTGGGGAACTATTCGTTCAATGGCTCAAGTCCCGCAAACCAGTCCCTGCTTGGCACGGGCGGGGCTGTGCCGATCGCTGCTGTCCTCCTGGGGTATCCGGACAACACCGGCATTGCAACAGTAACCGCCCCGAACACTGATTCGTGGGCGCAACATTGGGGCGTCTTCGCGCAAGACGATTGGAAAATCTCGCAGTCTTTCACGCTGAACTACGGCTTGCGTTGGGAATATCATCCGCCGTTCCAGGATCGGCTCAACAACTTGGCGAATTTCGTTCCGAATTATACCAGTACCGTAAATGGGCAAACCGTGAACGGCGCAGTGATCATTCCGAACCAAGCTGCGTTTGCCAATGTCGATCCGGCTTTCGCGCAGTCGATATATCCAACGCCGATACTTGCCGCAAGTCAATTGGGGATTCCGCGAGCCTTGAAGTTCAGCACGCTGAGGGATTTCGCGCCTCGCATCGGGTTCGCGTGGCGCTTGGGCGGCGATAACAAGACAGTGCTCCGTGGCGGGTACGGACGGTACATCCAAGCCCTCCTCAGCGGCGCTGCTGGCGACGGGTGGGCGGTTGCGGGCAGTGACGTTGGTTTTTTTGCGAACAGTTTGGGTAGCAACGGAAGGCCTGCCTTCACGCTTCCCTATTCCTTCCCCGCCAATATTGCGCAGCCGGGTACGGTATTCTTCGACCTGGGAGTTCAAATCCACAACAAGGACCCCATCGTTGAGGAATGGAGCCTCGCTCTGGAACGGGACCTAGGGAAGGGAGTGGGTCTTCGTCTCTCCTATGAGGGCAATCATTCGTACAATATGCCGATTCGTGAGAACATCGACCAAATGCACCCCAACACCAGCGGCTACAGTCTTAGCCAGACTCCCTTTCCGCTGATGTCGGATGTCTGGCTTACCGCTCCTGTGGGCTATGGTAACCACGACTCGGGCACCATCTCGGTTCGCAAGCGGACCAGCAGCCTTCAGTTCGAGGGCAGCTACGTGTATACCCGGGACTTGACGAATGTAAATGGAATTTATTCGGGTGCTTCCGGCTATGTCAATGAAAATGGCAGCTTCCTGACTGATCCCTACAACCCCAGCCTGGATTATGGCAACACGCCATACGCACGGCGCCATCGAGTCCTCGCTACCTTTCTGTACGAACTGCCGTTTGGCAAGGGAAAGGCTTTCTTGAACAGCACCAATCGTCTTGTCGATCGGATCGTCGGAGGGTGGGTATTGAGCGGGATTGCTCTATTCCAGAGTGGTCCGTTTATGAGCGTAGTAACATTGAGCGATCCCTCGGGTACCGGCTTCAACATATTCAACGGTATCGGTGGACGAGCGGACACCGTCAGCCGCGTCAATCCCTATCAAGGCCAATCGATCGGCCAGTGGATCAACCCCAACGCGTTTGCTGACCCAGGCAACAATATCGGCCGGTTTGGTGACTCAACGGCCGGCGGCGTCGTCGGGCCCAGGACGAACTATGTCTCCCTGTCGCTACTCAAACGCATCCAGTTGACCGAATCAAGCCGGATTGAGATCGGAGCACAGGTTGCTAACGTCACCAACCATCCGAACTACAACCCTCCGGGCAACCTGACTGTGGGAGTTCCGGGGTTCGGGGCTCTTACCTCGATGCAAACGGCAGAAGGCGCCGGCCCGCGCGCGATGCAGTTGGTCGCCCGCATCACGTTAGTCTCCTTGCATCACAAGAGTCTTGGGCTTTCCGATGACGGCATTCGTCGCAGGATGTCGCTGATCATCTGAGCGGCAGGACCCCTCGCTTCTGCTCGTTAGTTTGACAAAGCCAGCGTCCAAGGTATATCGTATGCGAAAGGTATACAATCACGCACGCGGAACCAGAACAGCTTTAGTCCCCGCCGAACTAAATGCGACCGTCGTCTGAATTCAGGGAGGGAAAAAGATGTCTTACAAAATCAGCGGCAGCATCTTACGCGCCACATGTTTGTTAGCGTTGCTCAGCACAGGATTAATTCGCGCCCAATACACTACCGGTACCGTTCAAGGCACAGTGACCGATCCCACAGGCGCGGTGGTCCCGAACGGGACCGTACTCCTGCGTAACGTCGATACAAATGCCAGCCGGCAGTTCAATTCCGGCACGGACGGGATCTATTACTTCTCCGCAGTCCCTCCAGGAAGGTACGAGCTCAGTGTGGAAGCAGCTGGATTCACCAAAGCCGTGGTCCAGTTCGCCGCTTTAGCCAGTCAGACCGTGACGCAGGACGTCAAACTATCGCTCGCTGCTACCAGCACCGCTGTGGAGGTTACGGTTCAATCTTCGGCAGTCGAACTGGACAAGACCGACCCGCAGCTGAGTACCAATCGTGATCCGCTGGAAGTCAATGATCTTCCTACGCAGCACAGCGCCACGGGCTTAGTGGGTTATGCGCCCGGTGTTCAGCCTATGTACAATCCCCGAGGCGGAAGTCTGGTGAAACTGAGCGGCGCTCAAACCGGACAGATCTCGGCGAACGGCGCCCGAGCGGAATATGGAAACGCCGAACTCGACTTTACCGATGCAAACGATTGGGAGTTCGGCGGATTCGCGCTGGGAACGACTGTGGCCACCGATTTCGTGCAGGAGTTCAAGGTGCTTACGTCCAACGTTTCGGCGGAATACGGCATCAAGGCGGGCGGTGAGATCGAGACCATCACCAAGAGCGGGTCCAACAACTGGCACGGCGAGGCGAACGATTACATCCAGAACGATTATTTCAACGCTAGAAACTGGGGCGACACCACCGGCAAAGCCGCCCGCACGGACATCAACAACTATGGTTTCTCCATGGGCGGCCCGGGCATTAAGAATAAGCTGTTTCTATTCGGTGGATGGCATCAGAACAGGAACATAAGTGCCGGCAGTACCTATAATGCGAATCTGCCCACGGCGGCGGCGGTTGCTACCGTTACCGACCCAGGGATCAAAACCATTATTCAAGACTACCTGCCAACTCCAACGGTTGCCACCAGCAATCCTTTGATTGGAACTTTGCCGATAAACTACTCGAGTCCAGGCAAGGGCTTTCAATTCCTGTTGCGAGGCGATTATATCTTTTCGGAGAAGCATTCTCTGTCGATGCGTTACTTCCACAGCACCGCCAACACTGTACTTCCCTATATCGGATCGCTGGTCGGGTTGGCGAATGAAGGCGCGTTGATCACGTCGGAATCGCGCAACGCTAACGTTGCCGATACATGGCAGATCACCCCGACCACGGTAAATCAGCTCCGCGTGGCATACGCGCGATCGGTAGGCTTTCTGCCGCCGCAGATGCAGAATCCTGGACCTTATTTCACCATCACCGGCCTACTGACATTTGGCGAATACGGAGGCTTTCCCCAGGGACGCATCTTCAATATCTACCAGATAAACGATGTGATCACGCAGGCCCGAGGAAAACACCAACTCAAGGCCGGTTTTGACATTCGTGACATCCAGGACAACTCGAGCAATGCCGGAACCGGGCAGTTCTTCACTCGTGGATATTTTGTCTTCCCCAGCGAAGCGGCGTTTCTCAGTGCACAGCCATCGTCTTATAACCAGTTGTTCGGACCGTCGGCTGAACCGTTCCGGACGAAACTGATCAGCGCGTTCGCGCAAGATGATTATCGGATGACATCGAACCTGACCGTGAACCTCGGGATACGCTGGGAATATCAGGGCGCGCTGGATGCAGCCGGTGGACAATTTTCCCTGCTAAATATCAACAAGTCGGGTGCGATTGGACAAGCCGGCAGCGGTCCGCTCGGATCGTTCCAGGTGGGCAATCCCATCATCCATGCTAATCCTTTCAACTTTGCCCCGCGCTTCGGATTCGCCTGGAATCCTCGGGGCGGGCGTCTGGTGGTCCGAGCAGGTTATGGATTGTTCTACAACGCGTTCAACTTCACTCCCCTCGCCGATCAGGGCCGAACCAGCCCGCCGGTCGCGTATAACCAATCGCTGACCAGTTTTGGAGGCGGAAACACGATTGCCGCGCTGTTGGCCGGAACTTCTCCATTTCAGCAACAGTGGCAGACACAAGCCGCGGCCGGAGGGTTCGGCACGCTTACTAATTTCGGATCGATCACGACGACGAATCCGCACATGAGAAATTCCTATCTTCAGCAGTACAATCTAACTCTCGAATACCAACTGCCGTTCGGAATGGTAGCGAACGCGGGCTACGTCGGATCCAAGGGCACACATCTGGCCGCGTTTATCCCGATCAATTCGTTTTTGCCTGGCAATCTCCCGGCTCCTGCGACGAGCGTAGCCGACGAGACCGCGCGGCTGCCTGCATTCAAGGCGGCGGCAGCCCAGGAAGGGACGGGCGTACTGCGGCTGGATCCGCGTTTCAGTCAGGTAAACCTGATTACAGATGCGGCCAACTCCGACTATAACGCGCTGCAAGTCGGTATCCGGAAATCGCTGGCACGGGGCTTGATGCTGCAAAGCTCCTTCACCTGGTCCAAATCGATGGATAACTCGTCGAGCGCATATCCGACCCAGGATTACCTCGGCGACGGCGTTCCACAAATAGCTTCGAACCTGCACCTGAGCCGAGCGTTGTCGAACTTCGATATTCCAAAACGCTTCCTGCTTACGGCCATCTACGATATCCCGTTTGGCCGGGGGCGAACGGACGTCGTTTCCAAATATCTGCTCGGTGGATGGGAGCTTGGAGCTGTGATGGTCTACCAGTCCGGGGTTCCGGTCAATATCTTCTCGGGTCCGGTCATGACGATTTCAGACGTAAATCTGGATGGGAATACGACCGGCGGGTCCGCTGCTGACAATACTTTGGCGAACTGTCAGGCGGGCGGTGGCGGTTTGACCTTGCCGTCTCAGTTTGCGAGTTCATACACATATTCCCAACCACTCCTGGGTAATAACGGAACCTGCGGCCGGAACATTGCGCGCCAACCGGGTCTGTTCAATTTGAATAGTTCTTTGACCAAGAGCATTCTGCTGGCCGAACACGGGTGGTTGAATTCCGGTCCATGGCGCCTGCAGCTGCGCGCCGAGTATTACAACACGCTGAACAATCCTTCGTTCTACGTTGCGAGCGTCAACAACCTGTACGTCAGCAATCCCACGACCTTCGGGCAATTGGCGGCGCTAGCCCAGCGCAAGGCGGAAATGGCGATCCGAGTTACCTGGTAATCGGAGAGCATGAATAACCTTTCGATTTTTCGTGTAGATCACAAGGTCGCCTTGGTGGTGGGAGCCGGGTCCGGAATAGGCCAGGCGGCGGCGGTGGCTCTGGGCCAGTCGGGTGCGACCGTGATTTGCACGGACGTCAAACTGGAAGCCGCGCAGGCGACTGCCGACCGTATTGTGAAGGATGGATCGCAAGCCGAAGCCAGAATAATCGATATCCGGAGCAAGGACAGCGTCCAGCAGCAGGTTGATCAGATTCAAAAGCAGCGGGGCAAAATCGATATTCTGGTGGCGACTCCGGCGGTCAACGTGCGGAAGCGGCTACTCACATACACCGACGAGGAACTGGACCGCGTGGTCGACCTGAACCTGAAAGGGAGTTTTCGCATCGCGCGAGCGGTCGCCCAGGTTATGAGCGACCATGGCGGCGGGAGCATCATCCTGACTTCGTCGATCCGTTCATTGCTGGTCGAGCCGGGCCAGGGAGTTTACGCGGCGACCAAGGCATCTCTGGTCCAATTGGCGCGCGGCTTTGCGGTCGAGCTGGCATCCAAAAATGTCCGCGTCAATGCGATCGCTCCCGGCGTGGTTGAAACTCCTCTCACCGAACCCATCAAAAACAAGCCCGATTGGTATGCCGCTTATGCGAACCATTCCGCGCTGAAGCGTTGGGCCAAACCGGAAGAAATAGCCTGGCCGATCGTGTTTCTCTGCTCCGACGCGGCGAGTTACATCACCGGAACCGTATTGTTCGTCGACGGCGGATGGACAGCTATCGACGGCCGCTTCGAACCGCCACTTTAGGTATGAGCCCAGCCAGTCACAGCAAAAAGGATGCTACGGTACTTCGCGCCGTGGACGCGGTCGCCCAGGAAATGGTGGCATTCTTGCGGGAGCTGGTACGAATTCCGACCATCAACCCTCCAGGAGAGGAATATACCACCGGAGCGAATTTCATCGGCGCAAAGCTCAAGGAGTTCGGGTACGACGTCCAGTTCGTAGTTGCGGAGGATCGCCCGGAGCACACGCCGAAGCACCCGCGGATCAACGTGATCGGCTCCCTGGACGGAAGCCAGCCTAGGCCGTTGCTCCATTTCAATGGCCACTTTGATGTTGTTCCCGTGGGCGCGGGCTGGAATGTTGAGCCGTTCGGCGCGCTGCTGCGGGACGGAAAGCTATATGGCAGAGGCACAGCGGACCAGAAGGCGGGCATCGCGGCTTCGATCTATGCGGTCGAAGCGATTCGGCGAGCCGGAGTAAAGTTGGCGGGTACCGTCGAGCAGAGCGGGACCATCGACGAAGAAAGCGGCGGCTTCGCGGGCGTTGCCTGTCTGGCTGCACGGGGGCTGATCCATCGCGACCGAACCGATTTCGTAATGATCACCGAACCGTCGAATGTGGATCGAATTTGCATCGGCCATCGGGGAGTGTACTGGTTCAAGGTTGTGCAGCACGGCCGGATCGGGCACGGCAGCATGCCTTATCTGGGGATCAATGCGGCTGATCATCTGGGCGAACTGATTTACGAGATCAATCACGATCTCAAGCCGCGCCTCGCCACCCGTGTGACGAATATGCCGGTTGAGCCGCCCGGTTCCCGCCGGCCCAGCATTAATATAAACTCGGTCTTCGGCGGCCAGCCGGAAGATGGAACCCAGACTCCTTGTGTCATCGATCGCGCAGGGGCAATTTTCGACCGGCGTTTTCTGGCCGAAGAGCCTTTCGATCAAGTTCGTTCGGAGATCCAGGAAGTCTTGACGGGGCTGAAGGCCCGGGACTCTGCGTTTCAGTACAGCATGGAAGATTTGATGATCGTGCATCCCACTCAGACCGATCCATCGAGCCCGCTGATCGCCGCCGTTTCCGCAAGTATCGAAGAAGTGCTGGGGACAAAGCCGCCGCTCATGGCGAGCCCCGGGACTTACGATCAGAAGCACGTGACGCGGATCGGTGATGTGCGAGATTGCATAGCCTACGGGCCGGGGATCCTGGATTTGGCACATCAGCCGGACGAATATGTGATCATCGACGATCTCGTGAACTCGGCCAAAGTGATGGCGCTGACGGCACTGCGTTTGCTGGGAACGGTGTAAATTTAAAGCGTCGAAATAAGGAGGCCTATGGACCGTAGAGAGCTGGCGCGACGGCTTTTCGGACTCACTGTGGCCGCGGGCGCAGGTAAGTTCGCTAACGCCATGCCTGAGCCGCAAAGCGCCGGAGCTGCGGATTCAACCGACTGGCTCGGACCGGGATCGATTACGGACGTCCAGGGAATCAAGATAGGCCACTACACGCTCAAAACCCGGCCTACTGGCTGCACCGTGATTTTATGCGAGGGCGGCGCGGTAGCAGGCGTGGATGTTCGCGGTTCCGCCCCGGGAACGCGTGAGACGGACCTGCTCAACCCGATCAACATGGTGCAGCAGGTACAGGCTGTGATCCTTTCCGGCGGCAGTGCGTACGGTCTGGACACTGCCAGTGGCGTGATGCGTTATCTGGAGAGCAAGGGTATCGGGTTCAAAATTGGCGCAGGCGTGGTGCCCATCGTTCCGGCCGCGATTCTGATGGACCTCGGCTTCGGAGGCGATTTCAAGATTCGGCCGAATGCCGACTCAGGGTATGAGGCGTGTCTGGCGGCGACGACCAATCCGGTGGTTCAGGGCAACGTCGGCGCCGGCGCGGGAGCCACCATCGGCAAAATGTTTGGGCAACAGTTCGCCATGAAGGGGGGCTTGGGGTCGGCCAGCATTAAAGTTGGCAATACGGGAATCGTAGTGGGCGCCATTGTCGCCGTGAACGCCGTGGGTGACGTGACCAATCCGAAAACCGGAAAGATCATCGCGGGCGCGAGAGCTGCCGGCGGCGGATTCCGTAATGCCATGGCAGAGGTTATGAAAGGCTATCGCGTGGCGCTTAACCCGGCCGCCAACACGACCATCGGCGTGGTCGCCACTAACGCGACCATGGAAAAAGTGCAAATTTCAAAAGTCGCGCAGATGAGCCATGATGGCTATGCGCGCGCCATCAATCCCGTGCATACGCCGGGCGATGGCGATACGATCTTCGCGCTCGCCACTGGAACGCTCAAGGTGAACGTGAATCACGGACTGATTGGCGCGCTGGCGGCAGAGGCTATGGCCCAGGCGATCGTCCGGGCCATCACTCACGCGGAGGCCGCCGGCGGACTCCCCAGCTATCGGGATGTGAATAAGGCGTAATCCAAGTCGAATGACGTCCACGCAGATGCTATATCGCGAGTTGAAGCACGATATCGTGACCTGCGCCCTTCCTCCGGGCAAGTCGTTCTCAGAGGACGAGCTGGGCCAGCGCTACCGGACCAGCCGCACTCCGGTACGAGAGGCGTGCCGGCATCTCGCCAGCGAAGGCTTCATGAATATCATTCCGTTCCGCGGGTATTTTGTCGCGCCTTTGACGGTGGGAGAGTTCAATAATCTGCAAGAAGTCCAGCTCATGGTGGACCCCTCGGCGGCGGCTTTGGCCGCGGAGCGCGCCAGTCCCGAGCAAGTTGAGAATTTGGAAAAGTGGGCACGTTATAAATACAAGGGCCGCGAAAGCTATTACGAATTTCTGGATCAGAACCGTAGTCTGCACGTAGGAATCGCCGAGGCCGCCGCTAATGACCGGCTGGTAGAGATAGTGGCGAATGTTCATACGCGGTTGATGCGATATTTTTACCTCGGCTTGTCGATGCAGTCCTTCGGAGATGAAATAGTGAAGGAGCATGGTGCCATTGTCGACGCCATCCGCAAGAACCAAGTGGCCGAGGCGCGAGAGCATACACGCGAACACATTGAGAACACCATGCGCCGAAGCGCCGGTCTTTGGACCACGCCAGGCATTCGCGGTTTTATCGCGTTCGATACCGGAAACGGTGCTTTCTCAGTAGATCCGAGCAACGGAAAGGATTCGAAGGACCGGCCGACTGCGCCGCGCAAACGACTGATGCAGAAAAAGAAACGCAGGATCGGAGGAATACATGCCTGACCCGCAGGCTGCTGCGTCCGGTCTCAACTCCAAGGGTTCCATTACCGATGTAGCTGGAGTCAAGGTCGGTCATTACACATACACGAAGCGTCCCACCGGGTGTTCGGTGATTCTGTTTGAAGAGGGCGCGGCCGTCGGCTGTGACTTTGATGGCTCCGCGCCAGGATCGTATCAAGCGGAGTTGCTGCAGCCGGTCAGTTGTGTTCAAGACATTTGGGGCGTGGTGCTTTCCGGTGGCAGTTCGTACGGACTGAACACTGCGCTGGGCGTAGTTCGCTACTTGGAAGAGCGCAAGATCGGAATGAAGTATCGCGGCGGATACATGCCGATTGTTGCAGGCGGCATCATCATGGATCTCAATGTCGGGAATGACCCGACCATCCGGCCCGACGCAGAGGGAGCTTACCAAGCGTGTCTGAAGGCTAGCACCGGACCAATTGAGGAGGGCACTGTGGGCGGCGGCGCAGGCGGAACGGTCGGCAAAATGATGCGCCAGACCGGTGGGGGCGGCATGAAAGGCGGATTTGGCACCGCGAGCATTCGCGTGGGTGACGTGGTGATCGGCGCGGCCATGGTACTGAACGGAGTCGGCGACATCGTGGACTGGCGCACGGGTAAGATCATCGCTGGCGCTCGCAGGGCCGACGGCAAAGGCTTTCTGAGCATAAACGAAGTCCTGGGCCTCCCGACCGAGCATGAACTTCGCTCCAGCCTGGAATTCTACGACCCCGTTATGGGCAGCACCACCATCGGCGTGCTGGCGACTAACGCCACTTTCGACAAGACCGAGATGACCAAGATCGCCATGATGGCCAACTGCGGCGCTGCCCGAACTATTAATCCTTATCACACGCCCGGAGATGGCGACATCCTGTACGCTGCATCGACCCACAAAATGAAATCGGATATGTCGGTGTCGACTGCCGGTGCGCTAGCCGCGCAAGTCGTCGCCGAAGCTGTTCTGCAGGGAGCGAAGATGGCGACCTCAGTGGATCGATGGCCGGCTTACCGCGACTATACGCTGAAACTTCCCCAATAGCTATGTCCAAGATCAATCGCCGTCAATTCAGCAATCGGGCAGCCGCCTCGTTAGGTTTGGCATTGGCGCACCCGGCGGTCAGCCAAGCGGCATCAGCACAGCGGGTGAAAAACGGAGTCGGCTTACCTTCGGCTGGATCTCTCACCGACGTACCCGGCATTAAAGCCGGCCATTTTACGCATCCCCAGCGGCCGACCGGCTGCACGATGATCGTCATGGAGGAGGGCGCCGCTACCGGCGTAGATTTCGGAGGCTCGTCCCACGGTGGACAGCAGACGATTCTGCTGGAGCCGGTTACCTCCATTCAATCAACCTGGGGCATCTCGATCTCGGGCGGCGGCGCGTTCGGCATGGCGGCTTCTTGGGGTTTAATCCGGTATCTGGCCGAACACAAAGTCGGATATTACGGAGGAGCTGTCCCGCTGATCTCGGCCGCGGTGGTTTATGATTTCGGGATCGACGGCGACATGAGCATCCGTCCCGACGCGGAAGGCGGCTACCAAGCGTCCCAAACTGCAGCTAAAGCTGCTCCTCTTGAAGAGGGCTGCGTCGGTGCGGGAGCCGGCGCCACTGTCGGTACTATGCTCACCAGCCAAGGTATCCACGGCATGAAAGGCGGCGTGGGCACCGCCAGCGTAAAGGTCGGCGACGTGATAGTGGGGGCTCTCGCCATTGCCAACACCGCGGGAGACATTGTCGACTGGCGCAATGGAAACATCATTGCGGGGGCGCGACGCGCCGATAGTAAGGGCTTCGTTGGCATCGCTCAAGCCGTGCTGAAGAATCCACCAAAGTTATTACGAACTTCGGCGAATGACATAGATGATCCGGTCTTTCAATCCGGCGTCGTCGGCGTGGTGGCGACCAATGCGCCGTTTACCAAGACCGAGCTTTGCAAGCTCGCCATCAACGCGGGCGCTGGCGCGGCTCGTACGGTTAATCCGTACCATACGCAGGGCGACGGCAACACCGTGTTTGCGATTTCAACCAATAAAGTGAAAACGGACTTGTCGCTTTCTGTGATTGGAACGTTGGCGGCGGAGGCACTCTCCTTGGCGATCCTGCGGTCCGTCATGCTGGCGTCTTCTTTGGAAAACTGGCCGTCCTACCGCGACTACACGGCCAAACTGAGGCGCCGGGCATGAAATTCCCGGTGCTGCTGACGTTCGATCTGGATGGTGAGCTCCTGTGGACCTCTCGCGATCCAAAGAACTGGGACCGACCCATCGCTCTATCACAAGGCGTCTACGCCTATCAGGAAGGCGTGCCACGGATTCTAGCGCTGCTCGAAAAGTACGGGATTCACTGCACGTTCTTTATCCCTGGAATGATCATCGAGCGTCAGCGCAAGGTGGTTTGCGACATCCACTCTGCTGGACATGAGATCGCGCATCATAGTTATTCCCATCGCTGGCTGCAGGACATGGAAGAGGCCGACGAGCGCCAAGAATTCGAGAAAACAACGGAGTTGATCAAGGGTGTCACCGGGTCCAAGCCGTTGGGATGGCGTTCCCCGGCGGGCGAGTTCAGCAAGAATACCATGCGGCTGCTGCTCGAGTACGAATTTCTGTATTCATCCAATTTCTTCGATCGCGACCAGCCGTACAAGCATATCGTCAACGGCAAAAAGACAAATCTGATCGAGTTTCCTTTCGCCTGGGTGCTGGATGATGCGCCTTTTTTTCTATACAGCATTCAGTTGACGGGACGGGTGATGATGCCGCCATCCGCGGTGTTCGAGCACTGGTCGGCGGAGTTCGATCAACTGTATGCCGAGAGAAAGGCGTTTGTACTGGCGATGCATCCACAAATCATCGGACGTCCTTCGCGCATCACTTTGCTGGAGCGGCTGATCCAGCACATCCAACGCCATCCGGACATCCAGTTCTATCGCTGTGACCAGCTCGCGCTGGAATTGAAAGATGCCATCTAGAGGGAGCGTGGAGAGTTTGTCCGGAAAGGTCGCGGTGATCACGGGGTCAGCTTCAGGAATCGGCCGGGCCTCGGCGCAGCTGTTTGCCCTGCTTGGCGCGAAATTGATTCTTGTCGATCTGCGGCCCTCCGAGCACGCTGCGAGCGACATCAGCCTGTGTGGCGACGTTTCCGACGAACGGACTGCCATCGAGGTCGCCAGCGTTGCGATGCGGCAGTTCGATAATGTTGACATTTTAGTGAATAACGCCGGTATCGATCTCGCCGCGCCCCTCGCCGAGACAACCGCGGAGCAGTGGGACAAGATCATGAGTGTAAATCTCCGGTCCGTGTTCCTCATGTGCAAGCATCTCGTTCCCTTGATGCGCACAGCCGGGGCTTCAATCGTTAATGTTTCGTCGGCCGCGGGGATCTCTCCAATCCGGAACCGGCCGGCCTATATCGCTTCGAAAGGCGGAATGATTGCTCTGACCAAGGCATTGGCACTCGATCTGGCGCCGGCCATCCGCGTAAATTGTATTTGCCCCGGAGCGGTCGAGACACCGCTGCTTCAATCGTCATTCCGGTCGGATGCGGATAGAGAGTCAGTGAGATCCAGATATCCGCTGGGCCGCATAGCAAAACCGGCGGAAATTGCAAGCGTCGCCGCGTTTCTCGCATCTGAGGGAGCCTCAAACGTGACGGGAGCGGCCATTCCCGTGGATGGCGGAAGGAGCATGGCCTGAGTGACCGGTCTTGAAACGAAGATTCCGTCAGCGGAAAGAGCTCCGGTGGGTGAAAGCATCACCCTCTTCAATGGCGCCATTCACACCATGGACCAATCTCAACCGCTCGCCGAAGCGATCGTGATTCGCGACGGGCGAATTATCTTTATCGGCACGTCGGATGAAGCCCGACGCCTTCAAAACCGCGCCCACGCGATCGATTTGCGCGGCCGGCATGCGTTCCCCGGCTTCATCGACTCGCACGTCCACTTTTGGCGCAGTGGATTAATGGACCAGATGGTCGATCTCCGTTGCACCGTCAGCATTCGAGATCTCCAACAAGCGATCCGCGATAAAGCCGCCGCGACTCCGCATGGGCAATTGGTTATGGGCCGGGGCTGGGCCGACACTAAGCTTGAAGAACGGCGGTATCCGAATCGCCATGAGCTGGACCAAGCCGCTCCGGACCACATTGTCTATTTGCTGCATTTGAATGGACACTCGTGCGCCCTCAACACCCGCGCCATTGAATGGCTGAAGCTCGATCCTTCGACGCCCGGCGTTGAGCGCGAGTCCGATACAGGAGTGCCTGCCGGTCCGCTTCGCGAAAAGGTCGCGTTCAGTTCACAAGTCCGGCTGATGACCTTGCTCCCCCCAGAGGTGAGCCGCAAGTGCTTGTCTACGATCTCCCGCCACGCAGTCGAGGGCGGGGTCACTACCGTCCATTGCCTGGAAGGCGGCCGGATCGAAGGCGATCCGGACGTCGACGCTTTTCTCGCCGCGCAGGACCAACTGCCGGTCTCGACGGTTCTGTATTACCAGATCATGGATTTGGAGCGCATACAGAGCCTCGGTCTTCCGCGAATCGGCGGATGTGTGCTTATCGACGGTAGTCCCGCTGCTCACACCGGCGCGCTTTATCAGCCTTATTCAGATAAACCGGACACCTGCGGCCCCGAATACTACAAACAAGCTGATTTGAACGAATGGGTGCTGCGATGCCACCAGGC
>Ga0210406_10002126_pt1 | contig 23096 bp, 15 predicted proteins | sample IncBWC30MmetaG_FD_155454 | JGI IMG/M metagenome (GOLD analysis project Ga0210406, IMG submission 155454) | Forest soil microbial communities from Barre Woods Harvard Forest LTER site, Petersham, Massachusetts, United States - Inc-BW-C-30-M | ecosystem: Environmental > Terrestrial > Soil >...
CCACCCAGAACATGAGGGCTTTGATGATGGCCAGCGTGAGGGGAAGCTTCAGGCGGAATGTGGTGCCCTGGCCCAGATGAGTCTCCACGTGAATCGTGGCCTTCAGCCGCTGAAGCACGCTTTGCACTACGTCCATCCCCACCCCTCGACCCGAAACTTCCGTGACTACTTCGGCGGTACTGAATCCGGGACGGAAGATGAAGTCCAGTGTTTCCGCCTCGGTCAAGCGCGCCGCTTCTTCCACGGTCGCCATTCCCAGTTCGATCGCTTTGCTGCGAATCTTCTGCGCGTCGATGCCCCTGCCATCGTCGCTAATCTCGACCACCACCTGATTGCCCTGGTGATAGGCATTCAGCCGGATCTTCCCTCGCGGTGGCTTGCCCTGACCCCGGCGTTCCTCAGCCGTTTCGATACCGTGGCTGACCGCGTTCCGAACCAGATGCGTCAGGGGTTCGGCGATGGCGTCGAGAATGCCTTTATCGAGGTCGGTCTCCTGTCCGCTCAGTTCCAGATCCACTTCGCGGCCGCACTGCCGCGCCACATCGCGCACGATGCGCGGGAAGCGCCGGAACAATTGATCGACGGGCACCATGCGGATCTTCATCACGGAGCGCTGCAGATCGTTCAACACTCGGGCCTGGAAGGCCATGGCATCGGCGAACTTTCCCCGTAACAGTTCTTTGGGATAGCGTTTGCCAAACTCGCTGAGCGCCTGCTGCAGCATCGACTTGCCAATGATGAGCTCGCCCACCAGGTTGAGCACGTTGTCAATCCGCCCTGCCTCCACGCGCAGAATGTTTTCTACCAATGCCAGCGGCAGGCCGGGTTCGAGCGCCAGCGTCGGTATCTGAGCGGGAGCCGGCGCAGCCGGAGCTGAGGTTGCCGAATCTGGAGCCGTCGAAGGGGTGGCCCCGGGCGCAGCTATCGCGGACTGCTCGGCGCTCTTCGCGGTCGCTCTGGCCGGCGATGCCTCCTGGATCAAAGTCACGGCGATGTCGCCCGCAATGGTCGGGATCTGGCATTTGGCCGTAATCTGTTCCTTCGATTGCGCGCTGGCAAAAACAAACTCGACCTGCTTGGAGGCGGCAGGCGATTTCGCGTCCGGCCGCACCACCAGGACTTGCCCGATCCCGCTGATCGCGTTCTGAATCATTTGCCGCGCTGCGATCGGCATGGTGCAAAGGGGATCGATTTTCACCACAACGTCGTACAGTCCTAGGCCGGCAGCCTGGGCCCGGGCCAGAGCGCGTTTCTCCGCGTCCGTCCAGTCCTTGCCAGATTGCGAAAGGGGGTCGGCGGATTTCTTCTTGCGCCGCGATTTCTTAACCGCCGGGGCCGCAGTCAGCTCGTTGATTCTTTGCCGCAGAGGTTCCGCGTCCGGCATCGGGCTTGCGCCATGGTAGGCGGCGAGCATCTCGGCAAAGACATCGGCGGCTGCAAAAGCGATTTCGGCCACTGCGCCATGCCCGGCCGCCGTCTCCAGCGAAAGCGCGTCCTCGAACTGGTGCGCTAGGTCGCTCAGCTCGCGCAGCCCGCAAGCCGCCGAGTCGCCCTTCAGCGTGTGCACCGTCCGGCGGATCGAACGCACAATCTCCTCATCGCCGGGATGCTTCTCCAGCTTGAGAGATTCCTCGTTCAGCGCCTGCAGCAGTTCCTGCGAGGTCTCAAAAAACAGCTCTCGCAGTTCCGCTCCGCGCTCATCGGGGGGATTCGTCACTCTCGTACCTCAATCCTCTGGTAAGCCGTGCCGCTGTCGCGATGCACCATATGGAACTTCTCGGTCAACCCCAACAAGCTTTCCGCGTGGCCCACGAACAGGTAGCCGCCGGGGTTCAGGCAGCGGTAAAACTTTTCGATCAGCCGTTTCTGCTCCGCCTCGTCGAAATACATCATCACATTTCGGCAGAAGATCACGTCATTGCGCTGCGGCAGGTATTCCGTCTTCAGATTGTGAAAGTCGAAGTGGACCATCTCTTTCAGCGCTTTCTTCACTGCATAGCGGTCGCCCACTTTGTCGAAGTAACGCAGCCGGAAGCTGTAATCGACGGTCGACATCTGGTGCTCGTTGTAGGCGCCTTCCTGCCCGGTGCGCAGCACTGAGTAACTGATGTCGCTGGCCAGGATTTCCACCCGCCAGGGCGCGGGAATCAGCGGCTTGGGCAGCGCCATCTCCATCGGCAGCGGATTGCGCAGGTAGAAGTAGGCCAGTGTGTCGGCTGCCATCATGCCCAGCGTGTACGCCTCCTGCCCGGTGGAGCAGCCCGCGCTCCACACCCGAATCGAATATTCCCGGTGCGCCTGCTTGTGTTTCAGCAGTTCCTCCAGCACGTACTTCTGGAACAAGTCCAACTGGGCCTTGTGCCGGAAAAAGCTGGTTTCGTTGACGGTCAGGTTCTCCACCAGCTTGGCCAGTTCCGCCTTGCCTTCCTGACTGATCAGCAGCCGGTAATAAGCATAGAAGGAATCGGCACGGCATTCCCGCAGCCGCCGCAGCAGGCGGTCCTGCAGGAAGTGGGTGCGGCGTTCGTCGAAGTGCATGCCGCACTCCTGATACACCAGCGCCTGCAACAGCCGCAGTTCCGCGTCGGTCAAGATGGGAGCAGGTGCCGCTCCGAATGTACTCATGCTTTCTCTCGTTCCTTGCGCCCGACTTTCATTCTCTGTCCGTCACCCAGGTTATCGGCACTGCTTACCCCAACCACGCTGGTCACGCCGAACGTTAGCGCGCCGAAGCTCCGCGCGCTTCCGCTTTGGCAATCTTGCTTTCTCCGCTCCCGCTGTCTTGCAGCAGGCTGGCCGGAGCCAACAGTTTGGTCATGTCGAGCAACACGATCAGGCGGCCCCGAACCTTGCCCAATCCCGTCACACAGTTCAATCCGCCTTCCTGAAAGGCGGCGGGCGGAGCTTCCACGTCTTCGCCGGCGATTTTCAGTACCTCCGACGCCGAGTCCACAATCAATCCGGCCAGCTTGCCGGAGTGCTCCACTACCAGAATCCGGTTCTGCTTGTTCAACGTGGCGTGCTTGTCACCAAAGCGCTTGCGCAGGTCCATCACCGAAACGATCTTGCCCCGGAGGTTAATCACGCCCTCCAGATAGTCGGGCGCGTCAGGGACGGCGGTGATCTCCGGGACCCGCACGATTTCGTGCAGAGAAGTGATGGGCACGCCATAGGTCTCGCGCCCGACCTGGAAGCCCACGATATGGAGTTCACGGTTCATCGTTAGTGGCTCATCGCTGGTTTATCAATTGTCCTAGAAGCGGCTCGCTGCGGCGGCCCGCCGGGCGTTCTGTGATTTGTCGTCCGACCCGGTCTGCCGCGAGGCCTCTTCCAGCGTGAAGCGGTCCATGAAGTCCAGCAGGCCGCGCGACATCTTCGACATCTGCTCCGCCGAAGCCGCCAGCTCAGTCGAGCCCGAGGTCGACTGCTGCACCAGTTCACGCATCCGCTCCATGGCTTTCACCACTGCCTGCGCTCCTGAGGCCTGTTCTTCCACCGCCGAGTTGATTTCGTGGGTGATTTCGTTGAGCCGCGTCGTGGCCCGCGCAATCTGCGATGAGCCATGCGACTGTTCGTTGGTGGCCGCACCGATTTCTTGGGCGAACTTGTAAACTTCGGTGACCACGTTCGAGATCTTGCGCAGCGCCGCGTTCAGTTCGCCGCCCAGATCCAGGCCTTCGTTCACGATCCCGGTCGAGCGGTCCATGTTTTCCACGGCCTTGCGGGCTTCCTTCTGAATGCTCTGAATCAGCTCCGAGATTTCCTTGGTCGATTGCGCCGACTTTTCCGCCAGCTTGCGGACTTCGTCGGCCACCACCGCGAAGCCCAGCCCATGCTCGCCGGCGCGCGCCGCTTCGATGGCCGCATTCAGTGCCAGCAGGTTGGTCTGCTCCGCCAGATCGTCGATGACTTCGATGATCTTTCCAATGTCGTCGGCGCGCTGGCCCAGCGCCCCGATGATTTCTCCCGAACTGGTGATGGTCGTGTTGATGCGGTTCAGGCCGTCGGTGGCCTTTTCCATAGTGGCGATACCGCTGTGCACCTCTTCGCGCGAGCGGTTCGAGATGTCCAGCAGCACCTTGGCCGTATCCGCCACGCGCTGGATTGAGGCGACCATCTGGTCGATAGACGCCGAGGTCTCACTCACGCTGGAAGCCTGCACCTGCGTGCTCTTCACCATGTTCTGCACGTTCACGCTCATCTCGTGCATGGTGCTGGTGACTTCGTCGATGGCTGAGGAAGCCTGCAGGCCGATCTTGGCCGAATCGTCAGATGCGTTCGCCACCTGCCCGGATGCGCTGGCTACCTGCGACGAAGCATCGCGCACACTGCGCACCAGGCGGCCCAGGCCTTCTACCATCTTCGCGAAGGCGTTGCCCAGCGTGTCGTGCGGGGAGCGCGGCTTGACCTGAACCATAAGATCACCGCCCGCGAGTGCTTCTGAGACGCCCGCCATTTCCTTGAGATAAGTGACCATCTTGGCGAAGGTGCGGGCCAGTTCTCCGATCTCGTCCTCGCGCTTCACGTCGATGTTGTGCTCCAGATCGCCGGTGTCGCCGATTTGCCGCGAAACCTTCATCAGGTTGGTCAGCGGTTCGACGATCGACTTGGCAGTGGTGTAGGCGACCACGGCACCCAGGCCCAGAGCGAACAGCGTGCTTACCACGGCGGCCAGAATCGTCCAGGTACTGGCAGTCTCATCCGATTTGCGACGAGCTTCGACCAGCTTGCGGTTTTCCCCATCGGCCAGATCGAGCGCGTCCGTCGAATTCTTCACCCAGGAGGAAGCATCTTTCTGGAGGTAGTAAATCTGCAGTTCGGCGACGGTCGCGTTGCCCGAATCCACGTCTTTGCGTTTGTCGATCAGGGGCTGAGCGAATTCTTTGCCCCAGGCCTGCTCCAGTTGTCCCACCTTGGTCAGTGCCGTACGCTCCTGTTCGGAGTTGGCCAGCGCCGTGCCCTGTTGCAGTTTTTCAACCAGCGTGCGCAGGCCTTCGTTCATCCGCTCCACTTCCCGCGTATCGCCGCTGAGCAGGTAGTTGCTCAAATAGAGGCGGTTCTGCATCATCTGGAAGCGCACAGCGTCGGTGGCGTCGACCAACTCGAGCGAGGATGTGGCCGCAGCCTTCGCGGCGTGCTCCCTTTGCACCGCCAGCAGGTTGACCAGGAACAGCACCACCACCATGCTGAGGATGATTCCGAAATTCAGATAAAGCTTTTTGCCGATCGTCATGCCGTTTCCTCCCGGCCGCCCGGTTTGCCCTTTGCCCTACTGATGAGGTTCGAACTTGAAATCCACCACGCCCGAGCTCTCCATCGCCGCCGGCTCAAAGCGCCACTTCTTGACCGCCTCCAGCGCGGCAGTGGCCAGCACCGGATGCCCGCCCACTACTTTTGCTTCCTTCACCGTGCCATTCGGCGAGACCACTACTTCCACTTTCACCGTGCCCGTGATGTTCATCTTCCGCGCCAAGTCGGGATATACAGGCTGCACTTTGCTCTTAGCCCGGCGCACGATTTCGTTTTGCGCCTCCTGGGCTCGAAGCCCCGTCAACCCCGTCCCGGCCACCGTCGCCATTACTGCCAACAGCAATCCCGTCTTCCGTAAAGACACAGTTCCTCCCTGGCAATAATCCTGGTGATCCCATTGGAGCAACACCGGGGCCACGCCTCAGCTTTTGAAAAAACCAAGGTAACTCCATGGATGTGACTCAAAAATAAAGACTTAATGGCATTCTGGGGGCCCCCCGGAACCGGCTCAGCATTATCCCTGTCTCATCGTCGCCGATGCTCGCGATCAATTCTCATACTGAGATGGCGCACCCCTATTTCTCGGGATTTCACACTTAGGCACCCCGTCCACCCATTTCCCTTGACTCAAATTGAGATTACGGGATAGTTTTCCAATAGATTCAACCACTTGTGAGAATCGTGAAAGCCTGTGCCTGAAAGTGGTGACGCTCTGAAGATGGCCGAGGGCAACCTGCCGACCCCGTCGCCGGAAGGCCGCGCACTACCCAGCTCCGACGATGCCTTTCAGAAACTCCTTCTGAGGATCTCCGCCAAGGCCGCGGAGCGCGCCGACTCCTCCTCGTTGATCCAGCTCTTTTGCCGCGCCACCCGCGAATTCTTCCACGTGAGCGGCGTTTATTTCTGGCGGCGCCATGCGGGCGACGAACTTGTCGGAGAACAGGCCGACGGCAAGCTCGCCGAACGTTTCATCGGCCTGCGCCTGCTTCCCCAACAGAGCGCGGTCACTGCCGAAGCAGTGCGGGTCCGCCGGACGATCTTTGTTAACCAGGTTCAGTCGACCCCGACCTTCCCCGCGGCGCGCCAGTTTGAGGCTCGCTCCCTCATGGCCGCCCCACTGGTGGTCTTCGATGAGGTTATCGGCGCGGCAACGTTTCTGCATGATGTCGATGAAGGATTTTTTAATGAAGACCTTGCCGCCAAAGCCACCATCCTGGCCGGGCAACTGGGCAGCTTGCTCGAGGCAACGCGGCTTGGCGAAGCCTCCCGCGAGGAGCACCGCCGCGCAGAAATCCTGGCCGAGGTCGCCCACGCCCTGCACGGCACACCGGACGTTGCCGCGGTCATCGAGGCGCTCGCGGATCGCCTCCGTCTATTGCTGCGTACGCGTCTGGTCTCCGTTCTTCTGCGCCGGGAGGGGCCTTTTGAACTCCGCGCCGTGTCCGCCGAAACGCCCCAGCTGGCACATTCCTTCCGCGCAGGGCACGACCGCCAGACTATTCGTTTCGCGGCCGATCTGGCACAACGTGCTGTTTCCGCCGGAGAGGCCATCACCATCTCCATCAGTAGCGACCTGCACTCGCTCGGCAGCATGGTTTCTCCGGGAATGCTAATTGCCGCTCCCTTCCGCACCGCGCGCACCCAGGGGGCGATTCTCGTCTATCCGCGCCACGATGGTGTCTTCACCCCCGAGGAGAAGTCGCTGGTCTCCGCCATTGCCGGCTTCGGCGCGGTTGCCGTCGCTCACGCCGAACTCTGTGCCACCGCACAAGGCCAGGCGCACGAACTGCACCAGTTGCTCGAAATCTCTTCCGAGCTCAGCTCCAGCGGCGACCTTGAACATTTTCTACAGGCTTTCGTGGTGCGCGCCTCCGACTTTCTCGGTTTTGGCCGCTGCTTCATCGCCCTGCTCGAAGACGGGCAGTTCCGCGTCCGTTATGGTGTCACCCGGGGCCAGCCGAAACGTGTGGATACGGTTTTTCCCGAGGGCATCGCCACTCGCGCCCTGCGGGCAAAAGAAGTCTTCTGGTCCGATGACGTCCGGCAACTGGCGGGCGCGAATCTGGAAGTCATCGCTCAATACCAGGCCCGACAGTTGCTGGCCATCCCTCTCCTCGGTGCAGAGGGACGAGTGCTGGGCATGTTCGGTGTGCTCGATCGTCTGGACAACACCGGTGTCTCCCAGCAGGATATTCGCCGTGCCCGCGCCTTGGCTGCACAGGTTTCTGTGGTCCTCGAAGTCGCGCACAACCTGCACGAGTCCGAACAGCACCGCCGGCGCTCCGAGGCGCTTGCACAGCTGGCACGGGAGATTGATGGTTTGCTGCGGCTGCCCGATTTCGCCAGCAAGTTTGTCGAGCGCGCCATCGATCTAGCCGGAGCCCGCGCCGGCGCGGTTGTTCTATATCAGGATGGAAGATTCCAGACGGTCGCGCTGTATCCGCTTTCCGACGATCGCACACTGCAACATCGGTTCGCCCATGCCGTTTCCGAGTTGGTCACGAAGCGTGCGGAGGCCATCGTCTCCGGCTCCGCCGCGGACCTGCTCGGTCCTGCGCTGGCCTCGAATTTAGGGTGGAATGATTTGTTGGTGGTTCGACTTCCCGGCTCCAACGGAGATCTGGCCGGTTTGCTCTGCCTCTCCGGACGCGCCCGCCCACTCGCGGCGGAAGACCACGATCTGCTCGAAGCCATTGCCCGCCACGCTGCCAGAGCTCTGGAAAATGCCAGCCTGTTCACCCGTATCGAACAGGCGAACCGCCACTGGCTGGAAATCTTTGACGCCATCACCGACTTCATTGTGGTGCACGATGAGGCCGACAAGGTCCTGCGTGTGAATCGCTCCCTGGCCGCCATGATCGGGGTCGCCCCCAGTGAACTGGTCGGCGTCAACATGCGCGCTCTGCTGGCTCTCACCAACGAAGCCACACTCTATTCCTGCCCTTTCTGCCGCTCGATGGGCGAAAACAGCGACGAATTCGTCCATCCCGCCCTCGACCGCACCTATCTGGTTTCAACCTCGCGGGTGCACGGCGCTTCCGGCGAGAGCCTGCAAACCATTCACGTGCTCAAGGACATCACCGACCGCCGCGAGGCCGAGCGCCGTTACCGCGAATTGTTCGACAACATCCAGGAAGGATTGTTCTTCAGCACGCCCGAAGGCCGCTTTATCGAAGTCAACGATGCCCTGGTGTCGATGCTCGGCTATTCCACCCGGGAAGAACTCCTGCAAGTGGACATCCCCACGCAGGTCTATTTCTCTCCCGAGGAGCGCCAGCGCCACTCCGACGCCCTCGAAAAAGATGGCCACCTACGTAACTTTGAGGCCACGCTTCGCCGCAAAAACGGTTCTCCCATCTACGTCCTCATCAACGCTTTCGGCATGTATGACAGTCTTGGGCGCTTGCTGCAGATTCGCGGCTTGATGCTCGATGTCACCGGCCTCCACACCTATCAATCGGAACTGCAACGCGAGCGCGACTTCTCGGGCAAGATTCTCAGCAACACCCAGAGCCTCATCCTGGTCGCTGACACCGCAGGTCTGATCAGCTACGCCAACCGCCGCTGGTACGAAGCCGGGTTCGAGCAGCGTGAACTACTCGGGCGTCCCCTGTTGGAGTTGGCTGCTCCCGGGTACGTCCGGCCCCTGGCGGATGCCTTGCAGGCCATTCTGCGCGGCGGACAAGTCGACAACCTGGAATTGCAGATCATGCGCGGCAACGGCCATGCTGGCCAATTCTCCGTCAACCTTAGCCCCATGCGCGACGAACAGGGCAACATCAACAGCATCGTGGTGGTCATGACCGACATCACCGACTCCGCCGAACTGCGCGGCAAGCTCGTTCACGCCGAAAAAATGGCTGCGGTCGGACAGTTGGTATCCGGCGTCGCTCACGAAGTAAATAATCCATTGACCGCGATTCTCGGCTTCGCCGATCTCCTCCTGGAGAATCCCGATCTTCCGGCGACAGCGGTGAAAGACCTGCGCGTCATTCTGCAGGAAGCGCAGCGCACCAAACAGATCGTGCAGAACCTGCTCAGCTTCGCCCGCCAGATGCCGCCGCAGCGCAACGCCGTGCAGCTCAACGTGATCCTGCGCCGCACCATCCAGTTGCGTTCTTACGACTTCAACAGTCACGGCGTCGACATCGTCGAACACCTCGACGAGGGACTGCCGGACGTCATCGGCGACGCCCACCAACTGCAGCAGGTCTTCCTCAATATCCTGAATAACGCCTATGACGCGGTACACGAAGTCGGTCGCCCCGCCCGCATCGAGATCATGACTACCAAGGCCGGCGACGCCGTGGAAGTCTCTTTCTGCGACAACGGCTACGGCATTTCCCATCCCGATCGCATTTTCGATCCCTTCTTCACCACTAAGGAGGTCGGTAAGGGAACCGGCCTCGGCCTCAGTATTTGCTATGGCATTGTGAAGGAGCACGGAGGCGAGATTCTCTGCCACAACAATACCGACGGGCCGGGAGCCACCTTCATCGTCCGCTTTCCCGCCGCGCCCCACACTGCTTCTCTCGGTGTGGCCGCAGGAGTGATACAAAAATGACAACCCCTGCCGTTCAACGCGCCCTCTTGCCCGTCCTTCTCATCGAAGACGAACCCTCCATCATGGCTCTGGTGAGCGCCACTCTCGAGCGCAACGGTTATGAAGTTGTCTGCGTCGAGTCCGGCGCCGAAGCTCTGCGCCTGCTGGAAAAAGGCCAGTTCCTCGGCGTAGTCTCCGACATGCGCACGCCCGGCGGCGTCGACGGCGCCCAGGTTCATTCCTGGATTTCCGCCAATCGCCCGGATCTGATCCACAAAGTCGTCATCATTACCGGCGACTATGCCAACGAAGAAACCGTTACCACCTTGCGCAAGATCGGAGCTCTTTATCTGGAGAAGCCGTTCCGCGTGCAGGATCTCATCTCCGCCGTCGAGAAAACCATGGGGAAAGCCCGTTGAGCACCGCGCCCAACAAGCCGCTCTTGAGCAAGCCGCTTTTGACTAAAGACGACCTGCGCGTCCGGCTCCTGATCGTCGACGACGAGCAGAGCATCCGCAAGCTCTGCGTCACCGTGGGCGAAGCCCTGGGCTTCATCTGCCTCGAAGCCGATAGCGGCGAGTCCGCCCTCGTTCTGCTCGAAGAGCAGCCCGTTCACATGGTCCTCAGCGACATGGTCATGCCTCACATGTCAGGCCTCGAATTCCTGGAGAGGGTCAAGAAACTTCTGCCCCGGACCGAAGTCGCGCTCATGACCGGACACGGGTCGATTGAAACCGCGGTGCAGGCCATGAAACTCGGCGCCTACGACTACATCACCAAACCGTTTTCTCCTCTGGAAGAACTGCGGTTGTTTTTGCGCCGCATGGCCGAGAAGGTCCGCCTGGTCGAGGAAAACGAATTTCTCCGCCAGCGCATGGATTCCGAAACCGCGGTCCATGGCATCATCGGTTCCTCCGCAAAGATTCAGGAAGTGCTGCGCGTGGCCTCTCGTCTCAAGGACACGCGCACCGCCGTTCTTATCTCCGGCGAAAGCGGTACCGGCAAAGAGCTGATCGCCCGCGCCATTCATTTCCGCGGAGCATTTGCCAACCGTCCCTTCGTGGCCGTCGATTGCGGATCGCTCGTGCCCACGCTGATTGAGAGCGAACTCTTCGGCTACGAAAAAGGCGCCTTTACCGGCGCATTGAAATCCAAGCAGGGACTGTTCCAATCCGCCGACACGGGCTCGGTTTTCCTCGACGAAATTGGCGAACTGCCGCTCGAGTTGCAAGCCAAGCTGCTGCGCGTGCTGCAGGAAAAAGAAGTGCGTCCCGTAGGCAGCAACCAGCGCGTCAAAGTGGACGTGCGCATCATCGCCGCTACCAACCGAGATCTCGAGGCCGCCTACAAAAACGGAACCTTCCGCAAAGATCTTTATTTTCGCCTTAACGTTGTTACGGTACACGTTCCCTCCCTGCGCGAACGCCGCAGCGATATTCCGATGCTGGTGAACTGGTTTTGCGAGCGCTACGCTCCCGGCGCGGACCTGCGCGTCTCCAGTGCCGCCATGAAAGCCCTGATGAATTACGAATGGCCGGGCAACGTGCGTGAGCTGGAAAACTGCGTCGAGCGCGCCGTCGCTCTGGGCAACGGAACCCTGATCGACCTTGGCGATCTGCCGCCTACTATCGCCGCCTTGAATTCGCACGCGTCGCGGCCGGCGCCAGACTCCGCCCCCGAATTAGTTTCCGATCTCGCAGCTGCGGCCGAATTGAGTTCCGGCGAGGGCACGGCCGCGACTCCGCTCTCCACCACCGACCTCGAAGACATCGAACGAGCCACCATCCAGCGCGTCTTCGAGCAAGTCAAAGGCGACAAAGCCCTCGCCGGACGCATGCTCGGCATCAGCCGCGCCACGCTTTATCGCAAACTCAAGCGCTACAACATCAGCGGAAGCCCAGGTTCCGGATCGTCAAGCCACACTTTGCAGTGATGACCGAGCTGACACGCGATAAAAAAGCACCCTGAGAAAACTCAGGGTGCTTGGACGATTCGCATCCGATTTCTCTAACTAAGCCTCATTCACCGGGAGGCTTCTGCTGATCCTTCTTCTGCTGCTCCTCCTGCCGCTTTTTCTCCTCGGGAGTTTGCGGCTTCTGTTGCTGGCGTTGCGGAGGCGGCGCAGGTCTGGTCTCCGCAGGAGGAGTGCGCTGTGGCGGACGATCGCTCGGGGGCGGATTCTGCGGCCGCGGAGCGGGTTGGTTCCGATTCGGCTCGGGCTGGCTCGGCGCGGGACGAGCGGGCTCGGGGCGATTATTCGGCTGCGCGGCCGGCGGACGGTTCTCCGGACGATTGTTCGGTTGTGCCGGCGCGGGCTGATTCGGCTCGGGCCGACTGTTCGGCGGTGTCGGCTCGGGCCGACTGTTCGGCTGTGCCGCAGGCGGACGATTCGTCTCGGGACGGTTGTTGGGCTGATTCGGTTCGGGGCGATTGTTCGGCTGCGCGGCTGGCGGTCGATTCTCCGGCCGATTGTTCGGTTGTGCCGGCGCGGGCTGACCCGGTTGAGCCGCAGGCGGACGATTCGTCTCCGGCCGGTTATTCGGTTGCGCCGGTGTTGGCTGATTGGGAGGCGTGAACGGACGATTCGGTTGCGCGGGGGCAGCCGCGCCCGGACGCTCATTCGGCGTTGGCTGATTGCCCGGACGGTTCGCCGGCTGGTTGGCGGGCGGGGTGAAAGCGGGCTGTCCGGGTCGCGCAGCATTTGGCTGGCTCGCCGGCGCGGTACTGGCGGGCTGTCCCGGCCTTGCAGCACTCGGCTGATTCGTCGGCTGGCCCATGGTCGGTGTTGCCGGTTTGCCCGGAGGCGCGACTTTTACCATCGGTTGCGCCGCGGCCGCTGCCGCCGGTCGCAAGCTCTGGATCTCGTGCTTCGCTAACGGTTCTCCTGGATGCGCCGCCATAGCCTGCTGTTGCTTTGCAAAAGCTACGGGCGGAGGTGGCGGCGTGGCCTTCGCGACCACCTGCCGGTTCATCACTGCCGCGGGCGGCGCGGTCACATGATTCGCGGTCGCAGCCTTCGCTCCCAGCACGCTTTCCCGTGTGGGAGCCACCGCAACTCGCGCACTCACCGGTGCGGCTGCAATATCCCGCGCGCTCACAACGACCGCCGCCTTCGCTACCGGCTGTGCGTTCGCGAAGGCGTGTTGCGGAACCGCCGTCACCGCGCCCTGCACATTCCGGTTTGCGTACGTGATGTTCGTGATGTTCGTGGTGTTCTTGTTGATGATGGTCGTGTTGTACACGTTCGTGACCGTGACGTTCGTGACCGTCGTGTTGCTGATGTTGACCCGGTTCACATACTCCCGGCTGACGTGGTAGGACGGCACATAAACCTCCCGCGGACCGAGCGGGAACCATCCCACATTGCCGCCGAAGCCGCCCGGCCCTCCGCCGATAAACACCACCAGCGCGGGCGCGTATACTGCGCGCACTGCGACAGGTCCGGCGACCCAACCCCACCGCCCGCCGACCGCTACCCAGCGTCCGTAGTGGAACGGGGCGTAGCCCCACGGAGAATCATCGACCCAGGTGTATCCCCAGGGAGCGATCCACGCCCAATGGCCCTCGTGATAGGGCGCCCAACCCACGGCAACGTGGGGAAACCAGACGTGTCCATATTCGGACTCGTCGCGCCAGTCTCCGTTGTCATCCAGATCTTCGTAGCCGACGACATCGTGCGACACGTACCGCGCCGAACGTGAATCATCGTAGCGGTGATCGCGGTTGTAGGCCCAGTTATCGAACTGGTCGGGATCGCCGACTTGGACCACATCGGCATTCAGCGAGTCGGTACCGCTGAAGGTGGCTCTTTGCCCGGCGTGCACCTTATACGTCTGGCCGTTGCCGGTGGCCTCGCCGTCGCCTTCGCGGATGGTGACGACAGTGTAGGTACCGTCTTCACTGGCTTCGACGCGATAGCTTCCGGGCTGGTAGATGGAGAACGCAAGGTTGGGCGTATCGATCTCGAAGACATCGTTGTCGTCGAGCCGGCGCACACGTACGTTGAGCGAGCCTGAGGTCAACTGGATCTGCGCTGTGCGGTCATCGAGGTTGAGGAAGGAGAAGCCGGTGTTGGCCGACAGGCGAATCACCGACGCTCCGAGTTGCAGTTCAGCGCGCGAGTCGCGATCGGCCCAGAGCTTGTCGCCTGTAGTCAGTGGACGGTTGGGATCTGCTCCCACCCAGTCCGTTTCGCCGGCGGGCTGGATGGAGACCGAACCTTCCATATAGCCGAGTCGAGCTACGCGGCTGGGCGGATCGTCTTGCTGATCCTGGTCATCTTGAGCAGCCGCTCGTGTTGGCAGAACGATCGCCGAAAGAACGATGGTTGCGAAAACGATTTTTGTGAGAAGAGCGGGTAGCGCGCGCGACCAGCCTAGCTTCTTCAGTGCCTTCTTCGTGGTCTTATCCATAAGCCATTAACCCCCAAACGTTGTATTCGCGAAACCCGAATTCGCGGAATTGATTGCCAAGCTTTGATGCCAAATGCGGCCGCTCCGGCTAGAGCGACGCGAGGACTGGAGCCACGAATGGACAATGACGTCCAGTCGATACATTGAGCAGTGTACTCAGCAGTGTAGTAGAGAATAAGTATGCATTTAGTGTCATGTCTGAGCAAGATTGCTCACTCAAATATGAACACCGCGAGAATGGATTCCACCTGTGGATATCTGGCTGCGAAAATACTTTAGGCGGAAGAGTGAAGGACTGTATTCGGGTTCAGTTTTTGTTTTCTGAGACGCTTTCAGGGGCGTAGCCCCCCTTCCCCTGATCTATTGGAATCATCAAGTTAGCAGGAAATTCCCTGCAAATTCGGGAGCCTAAAGAACTTAGATACTGAAATACTTGAAACAAAGGATTTAGGGATGCGACGATGGGGGCTCACCCAACCGTCACGGCCTCGACCATGATCGCGCAACTCTGTTGGTGGGCACAAGGTCAAATATCACAGGGGGGTTGTGGAAATATTTGGCAGGAGGCGATGTTCTGACCTAGGGTGCCTCGGATTCACCGGTCCCCACCTTTCGAAAACAACGAAAGGGGGGCAGCCTCATTTTCATTAGGATCCGAAGGTGCGCCAGCCCGCAGAGTTGACGTTGGCGAAGCAGTTCCCTCGTTCGGGATGACAAAGCTCCGCCATGCAACGGAGAGGCGTCAGCCGCCGCAGCTATTGTTTCTTCTGTTTCTCCCGGGTGGCCCGCCGCTTCATGGCCACCTCAATCGTGGACTGCAGTTCGTGTCTTTGGAAAGGCTTTAAAATGAAGCCGTCGTATTCGGTTGTCCTGACGCGTTCCACGGTGAGCCGGTCGGAATGTGCGGTCACATAGACAATCGGCACATCTACCTGCTCATGAATTTCCCTCGCGGCTTGAACCCCATCTTTCTCGCCTTTCAGGCGTATGTCCATGAGAACCAGGTCTGGATGTTCTCGAGTGGCAATTGCAATGCCCTCATCGGCGGTATCAACCGCGGCGATGATTGAAAAACCCAGCCGTGACAGGCGTTCCTTGAGTTCTTCGGCGATCAGCGTCTCATCTTCGATTATCAGAGCGCGCGGCTCAGGAGGGGTAAGGTCAGCGTTCATGATCATTCACCGTAAACACCAAACGGGCTGATGTTCCCGAATCGATTTTTACCAGCTCGAACGAACCGCGAATCTGCTTGGCCAGGGACTGCACCAACCGCAAGCCCAGGGGCTTGCTTTTGCTGATGTCCATATCTGCGGGAATACCCACTCCGCTGTCCTCTACGAAAAGGCTGCACTTTCCATCGGTCCCTTTATGCAGCTTCAGCCTGATCTCACCGCCAATATTGTCGGGGAAACCGTGCTTGAACGCATTGGAGATCAGTTCGTTGAGGATTAAGCCGCAGGGAACTGCCAAATCAGCGCTCATTATGACCGGTTCCAGATCACTCTTCAACTCCACGGGTGCTCCCGGACTGCCGTGCGACGAGAGGATGTCCTTGGCGAGGGACTGCGCATATTCCGCAAAGTCGATGCGCGCCAAATTCTCCGACCCGTACAAACTGGCGTGCACCAGGGCCATCGAATGCACGCGGTTTTCCATGTCACGAAAAATCTCCACCGTTTCCTCGTCTTTTGTATGCATGGACTGAAGGTAGAAGAGACTGCAGATCACCGCCAGATTGTTCTTGACCCGGTGATGAACCTCCCGCAACAGAGCTTCTTTCCGCTCCTCACTGGCGCGCAGTGTCGCGGTTACCTGCTCGGACGCTTTTGCCCTTTGTACCAGGGTTAGGATCGTCGGAACGTTGAAGGGAAGCACGATGGCCGTCGTTAGCGAAGCGAAGGCGGTGAAGATTTTGACGGCAGCGGAGAAGACGTAAACCGGTTTCCAAATCGTGACCACTTCCACGAAGTGGGTGCCACCACAGGCGATGATGAACAGTCCGAAGGCAAGAAATATCCAGTGAAAAGGGATATCGCGCCGGGCTTTGAAAACCAGGTAGGCAAGGGTGAGTGAAATTGCGAGATAGGCAAGGCCGATGAGCGCATCCGCGGTGACATGAGTCCAAACCAGCGCCGGACGTTGGAGATAACAGAATAAATGTGGCAGGTAGTCATTCGACCCGAACAATCGTACTGCGAGCCCAGGCCATAGCAGGAAAGGTGAAAGAACAAGCAGGCACCCAGCCGCGATGGCATACACCAGGCGCTGGGTTTTAGGAGAAGGTTTGAAAAAATCAGGACTCACTGCTGGCGTCGACATAGGCCTCCGTTCCGGCAGAGCTTGTCGAAGAGGGCGCTGTCTCGGGGACTTCCGAATCCCCTTCTAACTCACCTCAAAGGAAGGTGAGGTTCGGCACCTGTTGAATTTTCACGACGGACTAAGAGGTAACGATCATAGAACAACTTCAGGTTTAGCAACACGAATTCGATCTGGTTAGTCCCAATTCGGGAGAACCCCGCGATACTCTCGACTGAAATTCTGAGACAAATCACAAGTCCGGCGCGAACGTCTGTAGCCGCGTATCCTGCGCGCCACCGCCCGCGCCAGATGCATGACCGGAATCGACACCCTGATCAGACAAATTCTAAAGAACAAATCTAAGGACGGGTAAGATCAAGGCCATCGTCTACCATCGGTGCCACGGAACAGGCAGCCCGCCAGCCGTCCCGCTCGCATGGCGCCGGGGAGTAGAGGATAGTGAAGGAAGAGGTGAGACAACCGTCTCAGCCTGAGACGCCGGTCTAGCCGAGGCTTCCTAAGCGATGTTCTTTCTGCTTCTAACCTGCTGAAAACTCTAGCTCTCCAGTGCTAATCCTTCCGTTCCGCACAGTGGTCTTGGTCGTGCTCCTCTTTCTGGCGTAACCGCGAGTTCTGGCTCCCCAAAGCTTCTTCCTAACCGGGAAGAGGGGGAGCCCAACCGCATTTTCTGGTGGTGGAAAGAAAAAGCAGGTTCCTCCACTTGGTTTCCGCTTCGCTTCGCGAACGGAAGCTACGGTCGGAATGACAAGATTTTTTATGGCGCAACAGGCCACAGTTCAATCGCGGACGGGGCAAACCAGCACGGTCGCGGAATTGGCGCGCTTTTTTCCTGAAGCTACGCCGGTACGCATTCCAGTTCCGTTCACGCGCCGCCGTGGCGCGGGTAATCAGAACCGGGCCGGTGCTGCGGACGTGGAGGAAAGTACGGTCATCGAATTCGGGACCTCGCGAGAAGTTCTGTTTGCCTGCAGCACGCCGCTGGAGTTTGCCGACATACTGCGGCTGCGCAACTCGGACGGCTCGCTCGATACGGAAGCTTCGGTGGTTGCGGTGCAGTACCATCCGGGCACAACCATCGTCGCGGCCCGCTTTGTGAACTCGGTTCCCAACTGGATCGTGAAACCATGACTCCATCGCAACCTTCGTCAACGCAACCTGAATTGCCAACACCCGACTTCGCGGCTCAGTGGTCGAGCGCGCGCCGCCTGCATCCCATTTACGCCGAGCTGGCGCGGGAGTTCGTCATCGACACACCCACGTGCGCCGACCTTGAGGCGGGCGTGGACTCGCCGGGGCGCGAGTCGGTTGAGCAGGCCCAGAAATGGCTGAACGACATGGATGAGCGCGTCCAGGTTCACCAGTTGCGCCAGTTTCTGCAGACCAGTTTGGTGGTGGAGCCCGACGGGCTGATCGCGCTCCTGCAGCATTTTCTGGCCAAGGCCAGCAAAAGCGATTCGGTGCGCGACAAGATTGATTTCCTGCTGGTGCAGTATTTCAGCCAGGGCGCGCCCACCGATCTGGACGACAACGGCGCCGATGTCGCTTATGTGGCGCAGGGTTTGGAGCCGGTTCTCGGCAAGGTGGACCTGAAGGCTCCGGTGTGGTTGAACGGATTGGACCGGGTGCTCGATTCTGCGCGCCGCTGCCGCTCGCTCGACGAACTGCTCCACGGCGGCGTGCTCGAACAAGGACGCAAGGCCAAGGCGCAGGCGGGAGATCTGTTTTACCTGCCAATCGCGCTGGTCGCGTTTACGCGTTTCGGATATCTCATGAGGCGTGTCTTCTTCCGCCTGATGCTTGCCGATCTCAACCGCATTCTCGACGGGCTTACCGAGCTCGAAGAGAAAGGGGTGGAGACCATTGACTGCCGGCGGGCACAATTCTCGGCGCAGGAGCCGATCGTTCGGCTGCGAATGATCTGCCAGTCATGGAAAGTCATGTTTCAGGCCGAGTATTCGTCTGGGCAGCCGCTGCGCATGCTGGTGGACCTGAGGGCCTCGGTGGAAGGCGCGCTGGGCAGTGGTTCGGCGGCCGAAGGCCAGGGGATAGCCGCAGGAGCTGCATCGGCCGCAGGTGCGCCGCGAGCCGCCGCAGCGGTCGCGCACATTGCCGGTGGTGGCAAGACTTCGAAACCGGCCGAGGCGCAGCAGGCTTCGCCGGCGCGGGCTGCGAAGGCGAAAGCCCAGTTCGCCGCTGCGAGTGCAGAGGCTGCTGAGTTCGATGTCGCCGCTGCACCCCAGGAGTGGAATCCGGATGCGGAGTCGCAACCGGGCAACAAGAAATAGGAATCCCGCAAATTCCGCGGGAGCGCACGAAAAGGAAGCTGGCAAGTGGATCAACCGACGGTACTCGTTATCTCTGACGACGTTGAATTCTCCCGGAGCATCACTACGCGCTGGCAAATGGAGCGCCACGTGCCCACGTTCACGCTGCTCAGCGGAGATCTGTGGCCGCGCAGCGTCGATAACTTCGCGGTTGCGATCGTTGGCCCGCTGCGCCGGGAACGGCTTTCGGTGGTTCTGGAACCGCTGCACTCGACCCAGCAGCCCCTGTTTTGTGTCTGCCACGACGCCCCCACGGCGCAACTGGTGCGGGAGCGGTGGCCACGCACCTCGGTGCTGCGCTGCGATGAAAACTGGCTCAACGTTTTGATACTGGCGGCGGGCGAAGCCGTGCTTCGTGCCGGCGCCGAGACCCGCGCCCGCGCTGCCGAGGAGGCTTGCGCCACCCTCGAACGCCAGGCCACGCTCGGCCGCTATGTGCTGGAGATGCGTCACGGTCTGAACAACGCGCTGACTTCACTTCTAGGCAACTCCGATCTGTTGCTGATCGAACCCGGCAGCCTCTCGGCGCAGGCCCGGGCGCAGATTGAAACCATTCGTAACATGACGCTGCGCATCCACGAGGTGCTGCAGCGTTTTTCGTCGCTGGAAAAGGAAATGAATGTGGTGGCTCAGCAGGTGGAACGGGATTCGGGCAAGTACCGCGTGGCTGCGGCTGCGGGCGACTGATATTAAGACTGAGAGAACTGATTTCACCCTCCCCCGGCAATATGCCGACTTGATCTGGCTCGGCGGGCGTGCGAGGTTTCTCGCGGCGATTGGGGAAAGGCTCTATGCATAAGCTAATTGTGACCAGCACCATCCTCGAACACGAACTGTCGGAGCTGCGCCTGCTGGTGGAGCGCCAAACCGGAGTCGTGCTTGATTGTCCCAACAGCGCGCTGGCCGCGCACGTCGCCGATTACGTCGAGGCGCAGGGCTTGGGATCCTCCACTACGCTGCTGGAACGTCTTCGCTCCTCCGATCAGGATCCTTGCAGCTTGCCGTCTTTGCTCGACGGGCTGGTCGATGTCAAGACCGGGTTCTTCCGTCATCCCGGAGCACTCAATGCTCTGACCCGGCAAGTGGTGCCGCAGCTTTGCGCTCGCAAGTCCAGCGACGGTCCCAGCCCGCTCCGCATCTGGAGCGCGGGATGCGGTAGTGGAGAAGAGACTTACTCGATTGCCATGGCTGTCTGCGATGCGTTAAGCCACAACGGTGCTGGCGCAGGGAATAACGGGAACGGATCGAACAATGGAAGCAGCAATGGAAACAGTAGTGGAAACGGGAAGTCCGCAGCGCGCAGCGGAGGGATCGCGGACAGCGGGCTGAACACATCGGGGTCCGCGAACCTGAGCACCGGATTGTCGATTCATATCGTGGGCAGCGACTTGTTGCCGCACAACATCGAAGCCGCCGACCGCGGCGTGTATCCGCAGTCCGGACTCGATGGCCTGCCGCCTGCCACCATCCGCAACTATTTCTCAAAGATCAGTTCGCCTGTGGTTTCATCGAATGGCGAACAGAACGAAGATCAGCGCGAGGCTCAGAACGAAGTAAGGAACGGCGCTTCCAACGGATCCGCGAATGGTCCCAGCGCTGCGCACCTGCTGGTGAAGCCGCGCCTGCGAAGCCTGGTGACTTTCAACTGCATGAACCTGGCCCGGCCCGGCTACATCGGACGCTTCGACTGCATCTTCTGCATGGACGTGCTGCCGCACTTCTCCCGCGTCCAGCGCATCGCGTTGCTGGAGCGCCTGCATCTCTACCTGGAACCGGGTGGATACCTTTTCCTGAGTCAAACCGAAAGGCTAAGCGCCCCGAACCTCAACTTCCGCTCCGAAACTTTCGACGGCTATACCTTCCACCGCAAGCCGCTGGCCGCCAGCGCGGCGTACGGGCGATAGGGAACTGGCCGTAGGACCGTCCGGGCAGAGGCTCGGCCCGACTAACAGCGTCTTCCGATGCGAGCTCTGGGCTGGGAACGAACTTACGCGAACAAAAATTCCTTCGTCCTTAACTCCTTGATTGTGTCCCTCAGCTTCGCCGCCTTCTCGAATTCAAACCGCTTGGCCGCCTCGCGCATGTCGCTCTCGAGCTTGCAGATGTAGCCGTCTAACTCTTCCTGCGAGGTAAACTCCGGCATGCCTTCGGTTTCGCCGCCGGTCAGGTCGGCGTAGTCGGCGGCGATGATTCCGGCCAGCGTCATGTCCAGCGGACGCACGATGGATTCCGGGGTGATTCCGTTCTCTTCGTTATAGGCGGTCTGGATGGTGCGGCGGCGCGAGGTTTCATCCATCGCCCGCTTCATCGAATCCGTCATGCGGTCGGCGTAGAGAATCGCGCGGCCATGCAGATGCCGGGCGCAGCGGCCGATGGTTTGGATCAATGATCCCCACGACCGCAGGAAGCCTTCTTTATCGGCATCGAGAATTGCCACCAGGGAAACTTCGGGCAAGTCCAGGCCCTCGCGCAGAAGATTGATGCCGATCAATACATCGAACTCGCCTTTGCGAAGGTCGCGGAGGATCTTCACGCGCTCCAGCGTCTCGATCTCCGAGTGCATATAGCGGCACTTCACTCCCACCTCGGCGTAATACTCGGCCAGGTCTTCGGACATGCGCTTGGTGAGTGTTGTAACCAGTACGCGCTCGCCCTTCTCCACGCGGGCGCGAATCTCGTGCAGCAGGTCGTCGATCTGACCCTTCACCGGACGCACTTCTACCTCAGGATCGATCAGCCCCGTGGGACGGATAATCTGCTCCACCACTACGCCCGCGGACTTCGTCAACTCATACGGCCCTGGTGTCGCCGAAACATAGACGAGCTGATTCGTGCGGTGCTCGAATTCTTCGAAGGTCAGCGGACGGTTATCGAGCGCCGAAGGCATGCGGAAGCCATACTCCACAAGCGTTTCCTTGCGCGAACGATCTCCGGCATACATGCCGCGCAATTGTGGGACGGTCTGGTGTGACTCGTCGATGAACATCAGGAAATCGCGCGGAAAATAATCGAGCAGGGTTGGCGGAGGCTCGCCCGGCATCCGTCCCGTGAAATGGCGCGAATAATTCTCGATGCCGTGGCAGTAGCCCATGACCTTGATCATTTCCAGATCAAACTTTACGCGCTGGTGAATGCGCTGCGCCTCAACTACACGCCCTTGCTTTTCCAGTTCCACTTCCCACCAGGCCAGCTCACTCTTGATCGACTCCACAGCCGACGCCCTGGTCTCATCTTTCATCACATAGTGCGTCTTGGGATAAATCGGCAGCCGCATGTATTTCTGCTTCACTGTGCTGAACAGCGGATCGATCTGCGCCAGCGACTCCACCTGATCTCCCCACAGCTCGATGCGGTAAGCCATGTCGTCATACGTAGGGAAGACTTCGATTACGTCGCCACGTACGCGAAACGTGCCGCGCTTGAACTCGCCGTTGGTGCGCTCGTAGAGGATGTCGACCAGCTTGCGCGTGATTTCGTCGCGCGTGATCTTCTGGCCTTTTTCCAGAAACAGCATCATGCCGTAGTAGGCCTCGGGCGATCCCAGGCCATAGATGCAGCTCACCGAAGCCACAATCAAGGCGTCGCGGCGCTCAAACAGCGACTTGGTCGCGGAAAGCCGCAGCTTGTCGAGTTCATCGTTGATGGTCGCTTCTTTTTCGATGAACAGGTCGGCGGCTGGAACGTAGGCTTCGGGTTGGTAGTAGTCGTAATAGGAAACGAAATATTCAACCGCATTGTGCGGAAAGAAATTCTTGAACTCGTGATAAAGCTGCGCCGCCAGCGTTTTGTTGTGAGCCATCACCAGCGCCGGACGGTTCACCGCCTCAATCACCTTGGCCATGGTGTAAGTCTTGCCCGACCCGGTAACGCCCAGCAAAACCTGATGCTGCTCGCGGTCGTAGACGCCGCGCAGAAGGGACTCGATAGCACGACCCTGATCCCCCTGCGGCTTGTAATCGGAGACTAGTTTGAAGTCCATGAAAGTATCTCTTACCTGTTAGCTCCTAGCCTTTAGCGTGAACCGAACTCGCGACGGTCAGACGACCGGCATACTGCCCACACAGAATGGAAATTTGCCGAGTAAGAATCCCTCTATTATAACGCGGGCAAACAGAGGCGACTGCGATCCTTCCGCCCTTAAAGTTCCGCCAGCACCTTGTGCACTAGATAGATGGAGATCGATCCTTCGCCGACGGCGGAGGCCACGCGCTTTACGTTCCCGGAGCGGACATCGCCGATCGCAAATAC
>Ga0210406_10002127_pt1 | contig 23093 bp, 26 predicted proteins | sample IncBWC30MmetaG_FD_155454 | JGI IMG/M metagenome (GOLD analysis project Ga0210406, IMG submission 155454) | Forest soil microbial communities from Barre Woods Harvard Forest LTER site, Petersham, Massachusetts, United States - Inc-BW-C-30-M | ecosystem: Environmental > Terrestrial > Soil >...
ATGAGTTGCTGAATCTGTTGCCAGTAGCAGGAAATTGAATTTTGAATTATCTCTCAGCGAATCAGCAGAATACTGTCTGAACTCATCTGGAACTTCGGTCTAGCCTAGGGCTGGCGTCCCCTTTGCCTCAGCGTCAGCTGCCTGCGGACGTTAGGTCACCGGGCCAGGGGGGCCACGATTACTGTGCTAATTCGTATCCCGCGAAGAAAAAACTTAGCTCGAATCGGGCTGTATCTTCCGCGTCCGAACCGTGAATCGCGTTGTGCTCGATGGTAGTCGCCCACTTTTTTCGGATGGTGCCTTCCTCGGCTTGGGCCGGATTGGTGGCGCCCATGAGTTTGCGCAGATCGGCAATGGCATTTTCTTTTTCCAGGGCCAGCGCCACGATCGGTCCGCTGGACATGAAGTCGGTAAGCGTGTTGAAGAAAGGCCGGGCGGCATGCACGGCGTAGAACTGCTCGGCCTGATGCTTGGAGATTTCCAGCATCTTCATGGCGAGGATGCGGAAGCCGTTTTTTTCGAATTGCTCAATGATGTCGCCGACAGCGTTCTTGCGGACAGCATCGGGCTTGATGATGGTGAAGGTGCGTTGCAGAGTTTTCATAGGTTCGGTCGTAGGTCCTTCGTTCGCATTAGTGGTTGGTTGTTCGTGGTTGGCGACGCCACGAACGGTCACTGGCAGCTGAGTACCCGCAACGGGCAACTGGTTTTAGACGTTCACTCCCAGCGCTGCCGCCAATGTTTCGCCGATTGCGGCGGGAGATTTGGCCACGCGAATGCCCGCCGCTTCCAGCGCCTTCATCTTTTCCGCGGCCGTGCCTTTGCCGCCGGAAATTATCGCCCCCGCGTGACCCATGCGGCGTCCTGGCGGTGCGGTCTGTCCGGCGATAAAACCGACCACGGGCTTCTTCATGTGCGTTTTTACAAACTCCGCTGCGGTTTCTTCGGCGTTTCCGCCGATTTCACCGATCATGATTACAGCTTCGGTCTCAGGGTCGCGATTGAACAAGTCCAGAGCATCGATAAAATTCGTGCCGATAATGGGATCGCCGCCAATGCCGATTGCGGTCGACTGTCCAATGCCGCGCCGCGTGAGTTGATGCACCGCTTCGTAGGTCAGCGTGCCAGAGCGCGAGACAATGCCGATCGATCCTTCTTTATGGATCGAGGCCGGCATGATGCCGATCTTGCATTTGCCCGGGGAAATGATTCCCGGGCAATTTGGTCCGATCAGGCGCGATCGCCGGTTCTGCAGAAATTCCCAGGCCTTCACCATGTCGAGAGTTGGAATGCCCTCAGTGATGCAAACGATCAAGTCGATTTCCGCGTCGGCCGCTTCCATGATGGCGTCGGCCGCAAACGGTGGAGGCACGAAAATGACGGTGGCGTTGGCGCCGGTCTTCTCGGCCGCTTCCTGCACGGTGTTGAAGATCGGCCAGCCCTCATGAGTGGTGCCGCCCTTGCCCGGCGTGACTCCGCCTACAATCTGGGTGCCGTAAGCGGCGCTGGCTTTCGCATGAAACGTGCCTTCACGGCCGGTGAGGCCCTGCACGATGACCCGCGTATTCTTATTGACCAGGATTGCCATAAATAGAATTCCTCATTGCTTTTTCCGCGCTTTTTCCTTCCCTACCGCCATTCCGTTACGCCCAGAGTGCCTCTGGCCGCTGCGACAACCTTGTCAGCCGCGTCTTTCATGGTGTCGGCTACGAGGAAGTTAAATCCGGAATCCGTCAGGATTTTCTTGCCCTGGTCGACGTTCGTTCCTTCCAGCCGCAACACGATTGGCAGCTTGATGTTTGTCTTGCGCGCGGCTTCGACCACGCCGGTCGCAAGCGTATCCACGCGCAGGATGCCCCCAAAAATGTTGATCAGCACGGCCTTCACGTTTTTGTCGCTGAGCAGGATTTCGAAAGCGTGCGCGACTTGCTCAGAACTGGCGCCTCCGCCCACATCCAGGAAGTTCGCAGGCATGCCGCCGGCATACTTAATGATGTCCATGGTCGCCATGGCCAGGCCCGCGCCGTTGACCATGCAGCCCACGCTGCCATCGAGTTTGATGTAGTTGAGGCTGTATTTCGACGCTTCCACTTCCAGCGGATCTTCTTCGGTGATGTCCCGCAACTCCCGCAGATCGGAGTGACGGAACAACGCGTTATCGTCGAACGTAATCTTTGCATCGAGCGCGAAGAGGCGGCCATCGGTGGTGGTAATGAACGGATTGATCTCGATCAGCGAGGCATCGGTGTCGATAAAAGCCTTGTAAAGACTGGTCAGGAACTGCACGGCGTGATTGATCTGCGGCGCTTTCAGGCCGAGTCTGAAGGCGATCTTTCGCGCCTGAAAAGCCTCCAGGCCCATGCCGGGATCGATGTATTGCTTCAGAATCGCGTCCGGGTCTTCACCCGCAACTTGCTCGATCTCCATACCGCCCGCGGCCGAAGCCATGAACACCGGCTTGCCTTCGGCTCGGTCTACCAGTATGCCGAGGTAAAGTTCCTTCTCGATGGGGAGGGTCTCTTCGATGAGCAGCCGGCGCACGATGCGGCCCTCAGGACCGGTCTGATGCGTCACCAGTTTCATGCCCAGCATCTTGGAGGCAAGCTCGCCGGCCTCATCCACTGACTTTACAATCTTTACACCGCCACCTTTGCCGCGGCCGCCCGCATGGATTTGCGCCTTGACCACAACCCCGGTCGCACCCGCGCTGATTAATTCTTTCGCCGCAGCCTCAGCTTCATCCTGCGAGGCGGCCATGGCCCCCCGCGGCACACTTACACCGTATTTCTTGAGAATTGCTTTTGCCTGATACTCATGGATTTTCATAATGAAGCTCGTCACTAAGGATCGGAAGGAACCTGGTTGCGGCGACGCACTGCGGGCAGCAAACTTTTTATTCTATAGAAGGGCAGGGAATTAGGGCAAACGCGGCAAACGCGCGCAGGGAGCGGAGGGATCGGAACGGATCGGTCGCTGTCCGCGCCTGAACGGCAGCAAGATGTTAGGCTATTGGCCACGCTGCGGAACCAACATGATGCTCGACGCCCTTCATCGTCTGGCTAACCACGGCCCATCGCTCGACCGGGGGGAATCTCGCGCGGTGATGGGCGAGGTGCTGGGCGGCAAATGTACGGATGCGCAGATCGCGGCGCTGCTCGTCGCATTGCGTATGAAAGGGGAAACGGTCGAAGAAATTGTGGGCTTCGCGGAGGCGATTCGCGCGGCGGCGGCGCCCTTGCCCATTCGCAGTGCAGAGTCCCTGGCGGTCAGCGGCACAGGACGCGACGCACTCGCCGAAGAATCTCCGGCGGAGTCGTTGGTCGACACCAGCGGAACCGGCGGCGACGCCAGCGGTACCTTCAACATTTCCACGGCGACAGCTCTGGTCGCGGCAGGAGCGGGCGTGCGCGTGGCTAAGCACGGAAATCGCAGCATCAGCTCCAAATGCGGCTCGGCCGACGTGGTTGAAGCTCTTGGCATAAACATTCAGCTTTCGCCGGAGCGTGCGGCGCAATGCCTGCGTGAGGTAGGAATTTGTTTCTTGTACGCGCCGAATCTTCATCCTGCCATGAAGCAAGTACAGACCGTGCGCCGCGAGTTGCGCATGCGAACCATGTTCAATCTGCTCGGTCCACTCACTAATCCAGCTTGCGCTTCCGGGCAGGTGGTGGGAGTGTATTCGCTGGATCTCGTCGAGAAACTGGCCGAAGCTCTGAGTATGCTGGGACTGCATCGGGCTTTGGTCGTGCACGGCCTCGACGGCCTCGATGAAATTACCATCACGGAAAAGACGCGCGTGGCGGAGGCCCGCGAAGGCTCGGTGCGATCCTACGAAGTGGAACCAGAAGAGTTCGGCATGGTTCGCGCCACGCTGCAGGAGATTGCTGGCGGCGATGCACCGGAGAATGCCGCGATCATTCGCGCGATTTTGGGCGGAGAGAAATCGCCCCGGCGGGACGTGGTGCTGCTCAATGCAGCCGCCGCACTGGTGGCAGCAGGAAGAGCGGATCACATCGCGGACGGCGTTCCCCTCGCAGCTAAGTCGATCGATTCCGGCGCGGCGGCAGGGAGGCTGGAGGCGCTGGCCCGCTTCACATCGGAGGTTTGATCGGACAAATCCTGTGGTCATCCTGAACGAAGCGAAGGGCTAACGCACTCTTCGGCCCTGCCCGTGTCATGGGGTACGCCTTTACTTTCCGCCTTCCTTCTTCCTTCTTTGCGCTCCTTGGACGCTTGCTGAATTCTATTTTTCTGTCGACTCAACCTTGAATGTGTTGTTCGTCATGTCGCGCTCGGGAACGCTGCCGTCGTTAACCACAATCTGCTGTGGAGCCGCCGGGACCTCGACACGAGTTACGCCTTTGTTTTTGGCGTGAACCTCGAGCCGTTTCACGATTTCTCCCCCGGAAAATTTGACGACGATGGGGACCTCGGCTCCGGCGGTTCCCAGATTATCGAGAGTGATCGTGAGCATGAACGAGCCGGTCATCGTTTTCCGCGAGAAGGCAGACTCGACTCGGAAGTCCGGCAGCCCGCGATCGCGATAGACCCAGTCGTCGAAGAACCATTCCAGATCGCGCTGGGTTTGGGCCGCGATCAGACGCGGCATGTACGAGGGCTCTTTGTCCTGCTCGGGGCGGTAGGCTGCGATCGCCTTTTTAAGCGCGGAATCGCCCACCAAGTCGCGTAGCATCCACCAGACACACATCGCTTTGCTGCGATACAGCTGCTCGTTTGTCGTATTCACCAGCGAGCGGGTTACCTCGTCCTCGGATCTGGGAACATTGGTCGAATGCTCGATTTCGCTGAGCGCAAAGCGATGCAGCGCCATGTAATCGAGTGCGGCCGGGAGTCCCTTCTCCCGCTCCAAGTACAGAGCCTGCGCGAAGTGAGCGAGGCCTTCTTCGATCCAGGGGCGGAATGATAAAAATGCAGCGTGTGTGAGTTGATGGGCAGCGGCTAGCCCGGCCAGCTTGGAATCGGTGTCTGCGAGCGGCGTCAGCAACAACGAGCCGCTTTCGAACGGCGCGGCTTTCGGATCTGCCAGGTCGGCGGTTCTAGCCTTTTCGTGGGACGCACCAAACCATTCGGTGATTAAGGGCACGACCTTCTCCGCGGCGGCGGCGTAGGACTCAGCCGCAACGGTGCGAGTGGCGAGGTTGTAAACCAGAATCGAAGGTCGATCGACGGCGCCGTAGTGAGCCATCGCAAAAAGCGGCACCAGCAAACCCAGCGGCTGGTACGTGCAATCCGCGGTGCGAACTGAAGACCGCCCCACCTCCTCATACAGCACTTTGCATGAGGCCTGGTTGACAAGCAGTTCTTGCCTCGGTTCACCGTCGTCTCTCGATACGCTGATGTGCAGGTGCATTTTGGAGGCAGACTCTCGTGCCTTCCATTTGCCCAGAACCTCAAACAAGCTGTCGCCTTCAGAAAGGTTCGCTACTTCGGTTGCGATCGGATACCAGGCGACGTAGCCAACTCCTCGAACGGCCGTGAAACTGGGGGCGATCTGGTCCCAGTCTGTGCTGTTTGCCGCTTCTGCAGGCGTCCCAATGCGAGTCAGTCGGGAAGCATCGAGCAGGATGACGCCTTCGTAAGCGATCTGAAGTTCGACGCTTGTCCGGGGCGCGACGGGTTGCGGCAGCGTTACGATGGCTTCTGAGAGCCCGCCGCTATGGTCGATGTCGGAGGTGTAGGGTTGCGAGACGAACTGCAGAGGCTTGTCGGCCGCTTTTACCGAGCGCCAGTCGAGTGAGGAAGAGATCTGCAGCACGGCGATCTTCTGCGCCGTTTGAGAATCATTGCGGAGAGTAATTGCTCCGCGAACTCCCAGACGATGTTGTTCGGGCTCGACTTGAACGTTGAGATCGTAATTAGTGAAAGTGAATGCCTCGCGATCGAGAGAAAAACAATTCCCCGCAGCGGCACAGAGCATGCAGAAAAAGACCAGACTCTGGTAAAAAGATTTCATTTCCGAGAACTTCACTTCGCGGCCGGCGAACCGTTTCTAGCGCGCCGCTGCCGCACGATTTCGAACAGGACGACCGCTGCGGCGACGGAAACATTCAGGGAAGGGACTTTGCCCAGCATTGGAATCGAAACCAGGAAGTCGCACTTCCTCTTCACCAGGTCGTGCAATCCTTTGCCTTCTCCGCCCAGAACCAGCGCGCAGTCCATTTTGTAGTCGAGGGCGTCATAGGTTCTTTGGGCGCGTTCGTCGAGTCCCACCGTCCACACATTGTGTTCTTTCAGTTCTTCCACGGTACGGGCGATGTTTGTTACTTTGGCAATGGGCATGTGCTCGCTCGCTCCGGCCGAAACTTTCGTGACGGTCCCGGTCACGCTGGCGGAACGGCGCTCGGGAATCACAATGCCGTTGGCGCCGGCGGCGTCGGCGGTGCGCAGGATTGCGCCAAGGTTGTGGGGATCTTCCACTCCATCGAGTACGACGACCAGCGAATATTCCGCGCGCTTGGCGCTGATGACGTCTTCGAGGTCGTTGTATTGCTTGGCCGATGTGACGGCGACAACGCCCTGATGCGCGACGTTGCCGGCCAGTTTGTCGAGTTCGGTGCGCTCGAGGAAGCGCACTTGGAGGCCTAGTCGCCGGCAGTCTTCAATCAAACGCTGCAGGCGGATGTCGTGGCGCTCCTTGGCCATGCCGACCCATTCAAACGTCCGCCCGCGGGCCTTCAGAGCTTCGGTAACGGAATTGATGCCGTAGATGTAGTGCATGAGTATTCAGAAACCGATGTGTCTTCTCGATTTTGTCATCCCGACGAATCCTCTCCCCCGATACCGATTAGAACGTAAGGTAGATTTGAGCAGACTTCGGGGCAGGGCTGTTTCAAACGACGCGCCCCATGACTCAACCGAGTCCGGGGCGCTTTCGGTGCACGGTTCAAACAATCGACTTTCTCCCTTGGCAAACGCAGAATCGACAACCTACTTCTCACTTCTCACTTCTCAAGGTCGAAATAAATCTTGGTTGTGGCTCGGTATCTGACTATCTTCTTGCCATCCAGTTCCATTTCTAATTCCGCCACCCGTGCCCATTTCATGCCTCGAACAGTTTTAGCGGCTTCTGCCACAGCATTTTCCGCAGCCTTGGCAAAGCTCTCTTTGGATGTTCCAACCACATCAATAACTTTTTGCGCCATTGCGGTCTCCTTTGATCGTATTCTCCACTCTGGATTGTACTGCTGGTCTGGCCGTCGCTGCCCGCCCGCCGCCCGGGTTTGGGAATTGAGCCGGGATAGGCAGATGCTGCCACAACCTCTTTTTTGTTGCGGTTGTTCGGTCTATGACAGGATGGTCTTGGGAAGGCCGCTCATGTACTCTTCGGATGGCTTCTGGGAAGAAAGCTAATGCTCCGGAGGAAAGCCCCATTCGCCCGGTCCACCGAGTTGAGCGCGACGTGAGGGCCATCACAAAGAGCATCCGCCAGTCCTGTTGTCGCCACCGTTCCTTCTCGCGTCAGACGAAGCGTCGTCTCTGCCGAACATGGCTCGCATAACCAAAAGTACTCGGTCTCCCTGGCGTTGCATGACCGAAAAGGTGGGTCCGTTTCCAGGCGAAACAGTCTTCCGTCCGCGAGATGAAGAAACGAAGCCAAACAAGAAGGATTCGCGCATTTAGCAAGCATCGCTAACCCTGCTCAGCACGGATGCTTGGCTCTGACTTGTACGCACTCCAACTCTGGACAACACCGGGGGTTTTGAAGGGATTTGACAGCGTCTTCTGCCGTGAATTTTCCCATAAGCAATGCCAGCTTACGGTTGGTGGTCATTTGGATTGGTGTCGAATCAACTCGCAGAATGTAAGCAGGGGCGCGAGTTCCCCGGTTCACTTTTACAAGAAATTTGAAGTTTTTCATAGCGTAGGTCCTGGCCCGAAAATGTCGCTGAAAGCCTAAGGGAGAGAACCTCAGATGGACTGGCTTAAGTCCTCTGAAAGAGGAGAATGGCATGATCGCCCCAATAGCCATTATAGCAGGCTATTCGCTCTGTCGTTCCCTGGCGGCCGCCGGGCGTACTATTGGACATGCACCGAATGAATCCAGAATACTTCCACGCCGACGCTTCTTGGCGCTTGGGAGCCGCCCATTTGTTTCTTCGAGAAGAGCCAGACGAAGAAGAAGACGAGGAGGAAGACCAACGCGACGACAAAACGGAGAACGATGAGGACGAGACCGAGGCTGGCTATTCGGAATGAATCGATCCTCGAGGCAAGCAGCCAGCCGATATCCAGGTAAGCGGTTATTGCAATACTCAGAATAACTCTCCGGAGGCGGGAGACTTTCTCATCCACTCCGGAGACCCGCGCGGTTTTTTTCGACGCTCGCTGTGGTTTCCCTGCTTTTGTCTTATTACGTGTCCGCCCTGAGGCGGAATTTCCGATAAACGGCCCGGAAGCAGGCACAGGTGCTTCGGAAATTGCGGCGGTTCCGGAGTGCTTCAGCCTTTTACCGCAGAGCGAATCTTTGGGGTACCGGAGACGGCAGCTTTTAGGGCTGCGTCGGTTTCGATGAGCTCCAGAACTTTTCGGGTCATCTTCTCGTCAGTGTCAGGCGCGTTCCGAATCTCGACGGGATAGCGTACCAGCAGTTCCAAGCCGGCGTCGGCGAACTGCAGGCGCGCTTCGGGACTGGGCCGCTCCACCTGAATATCGACGTGGCGCTCGATGGCAGCGTGTTGGCGTTCGATCGCGTCTTTATATCGCGAATAAACCGAGGTTACGGCGCCTACAAGTTTCTCCTGCGCCACTCTATGATTTCCATCCGGCGCGATCATGACCACGACTTCGTGCCATGTGTACTCGGTTCCAGGGATCTGCTTGAACAGCGGTGTGCTGGTCTGGAAAAGAACGGCATTGGAAAATACCACAATGCGTCCCGTGGGATAGAAATCCAACCCGGTGCCCGCAAGTTCCAGCAGATAAAGCCTCACCAGTCCGATATCGACGACGTCGCCGGTAACGCCAGCGACGCTGATCCGATCCCCAACCCGGATGCCATACCGCCCGATGATGAAAAAATACGCGGCAACGGAAAGCAGCACGGCTTGCAATCCAACGGCGATGCCGGCGGTAATGAATCCGGCAAATGTTGCCAGAGAGCTGAACTCGCTGACAAAGCCCAGGACGAGGACGACCCCGATCATAAAGCCGATCACTACACGGCGCATGACCAGAAACTGACGGCGCCGGCGAGGATCGCTTACATAGCGGAACGTAATGCGGCGCCAGATCTGCGAGAGAACCAGAATCACCGCCAGGGCGACGACAATTCCAACCACTCGTCCGAGTACGGAGCGAAGTACCTGTTTCGATTCACGCGAAATCGAGCTCCGCCACTCGTTAAAATTTGTCTGACTGTCTTTGAGTACGATGATCTCCTGGCTGAGCGGAACAAGAGCGCCGGAAAGCTGTTTGAAGCGTTCGGTGAGTTCCTGGAATGCTTGTTGTTCGGCGAGAAGCTGCTGAGGATCCGTGGCGGGCGACTCACCCGCAAGTTTCTGACTTTGCTGGACTGTCGCTCGCAGCGCGTCTCGAAGCGGCGTACGCAAATGGTCCGCCACATCGCTGGTATGGGTGGTTTCTTGGATGACTCCATCGATCTGATGCATGGCGCTGACGTAGCCGTAAAGCGTCATGGCCTCGCTGATCAGACCGCCGGAATTGGCAAGCGACGGTTTCGCCGGTGTGGCCGCCGCGGCCGTTTGTGGAGGGCCTGGGCTCGTACCAAGAACATCAGGAATCGAGCGGGCGAGCTGATTGATGCCCCCTTCGAGCCCGCCGGAGATCTCGCCGTTGGTTTCGACGAAGGCTGCCATTTTTTGAATCGCATCCAGGACAGCTTTCTGAAGTTCCAACTGACCCTGCAGGGCAGCGCGCTGTGAAATCAACTGGTTTCGACGGGCGGCTCGGGTTTTGGCGATCTGTTGGTTCAAAGATTCGATCTGCGACTGAAACTGCTCGATCTGGGAAGAAGTCTTGGCCTGCATCTGGAGCAGGTTCTGCTGTTGGGTCGACCCGGTCGCGGGCTGGCTGATCTCGCTTTTTTTCTGCTGAGCCGTAAGCACTGCGGCCTCGGCTTTCGCCGACTGGAAGGCGAGCCGCAAAACCTGAGAGCTGAGATTCTTGGCATTGTCCTGATAAATGGCGTCGCTGGGCAATCCTATGGGCTGGACCCCGGTTGTGGAATGGCGATGCCAATTGATGAGTTGGTTCAAGTGATACAGGACGGCAGATTCGTCGAGTTGAATCGGTGGTAACGCTACCGCGGATTGCGAAACCGGGGGATGGCCTGCTTTGGATGGCTGCGGCGGAGTCGTATTTTGCGCCGGCAAGAACAATACGCCAATGAAGGGTAGCGCAACGATTCCAACGATCCGCTTCACTGCGCGGCTCAAGTTCGCGATCGAATGCTGGGTAGTTTCTCGCATTAGGGAGTAGGCTGTGTTCGCTTTCGTTCTTTATCCTATCCAAAGATATGCTAGGAGTCTTGGTCCGGTAGGGAGGGAAAATGTTTGGGTCGGCCCTAGGTTGGGGCTTCCGAAGTCTCTCACAGAGGAACTGCTTCGGTGCCTGAGACACCCTAACTCCAAGGCGTTGGTTTGGATTCACTAAAAGAACAGCAGGTTTGTCGGGAAATTTGGATAGGGTAGTGAGAGAATTGCCTGGACTTGCCGGTTGCATGTGCCAAGAGGAGCCGCCAACTTCCGAAACTGTCCCTGCATCTTAGGAGTGCGCAATCCGCGGGTTGGCGAACCTGCCTCCGCCTTGCGCACGATATCTCGCTTCCGGGGAGAGACTACCGTATGAAGCTGCTGCGCTTTTTCACAATTCCGCTGATTGGCCTTCTGGTCATCGCGACTGCCACTCTCGCCCAGGATGTCAAAACCGATTACGATCACCACGCGAATTTCTCCCAGTACCGTACCTACTATTGGGAGCGGGTGAAAACGACGGATCCGCTATGGCAAAGCCGCATTCAGGATGCCGTGGATCATGAGCTGCAGGCCAAAGGATGGCAGCGGGTTGACAATGGCGGCGACGTCGCCCTGGCTGCTGTCGGCAGCACTCACAACCAGCAGGAATACCAGACCTTCTACAACGGCATGGGCGGCTGGCGCTGGGGTGGTTTTGGCGAAACTACGACGCAGGTAGAAAGCTATCCGGTTGGGTCGCTGGTCCTGGATTTTTACGATACACACAACAAGCAATTGATCTGGCGCGGAGTGGCTCAGGAATCGCTTTCGGATAAACCCGAGAAAAATGAAAAAAAGCTGGAAAAGGCCGTCAATAAAATGTTTGAACACTTTCCCCCCCGGGCAGGGACCAGAGAGAACAAGGACTAGACCAGGAGTGGAGGCAGGCAAGAAAATTTGGCTTCGGCAGCCATCCGCTCAGGACCGTTTTCGCCCCGCCCTGCCTTCGCAAGGCTAGACAGACTGCACGACGGTTTCCACTGGCGAATACGCCAGTTCCGCTCCCTGCGCGCAGCACCGTAGAAGCATGCTGCCTCGGCTCATATCGCCGCGTCCAAGAAAGTCGGTGGGAAACAAAACTCGTTCTCCGAAGACTTCCCGTAGGGGTGTGACGTACTTGGGGGTCGCGATACTTCCCAGCAAAATAATGTCGGTGTCGTGACCCGCCAGTTCTCGCAGGCCGAGCAAGGCGGAGTGCAGTGGCAGTCGGTAGTCCGAATTCTTCACGTCGATCGGCGTGGCGGAGATCTTGCGAAGGTCGCTCAAACTGACGACCGTTTCTGGCAGCATCAATCCAGCGCCAGTGATAATCTGCACGCCGGCGACTCCCCGAGGAGGATTCTTAAATCTTTCCGCATAGTCGAGCTTTCCCCGAAAATACAGGCTGCTAATGAACCGATAGACCTCTCCCAACGACGCCCCGGCGTCCCTGAGGCGTACCGCCAGGTCAGAGTGTACGGTTGAGTTGAGAAGCCTTTGCCCCTTGATTCCTGAGGCGTTCGCCGGTGACAGCAGAAAGATTCGCAGCCTTCGGCCTCCGCTGCCTGTCTCACACCTTAAGGCAATTCCCGAGGCCTCGTACAGCGAACCAGGCATCGAAGTTCGATTCCGATTTCGGGTATCTTCAGTAATATTCCGCTCCCGAGTAGGACGCTTGGGGCCCGCCTCCATTCGCTCCCGCAGAACGGAGTCGCGCTTTCCGTTTCGGCCCTTCAATCGATATAGATAGTGATTGTAAAGCAACAGTATCATGGCACGGTTTCACGAAATCGGGCGTGAGGTCGCGGCTCCCGTCGCCACTTCGATTGATTCGGTTTGGGCTGCCTGCTGCCGGGCGCGGCGGGATCGAGTGCGACGGAATTCTGAATTTTATGACACGGCGGGAACTGATGAATTGGGTGCCGAGCGTTCGCAACAATTGCAGGGGGATGCGAGGGATCCGCGGAATGAGCCGCGTAGCGTCTTGCCGCCCTCTGGGCGGCGGGATGCCGCGGTACAATCGCAGCAACAAGCTCGATCTTTTGAGGGGGAAACAGACTATGGACTCGTGGAAAAAAGCGGCTATGCTCGCCTCCATCGGCGCGGCAGCAGTCTTTTTTATAAAGAAAAAATATCCGGCCGGAGTGTTGGCCACGGGGGCTGGTCTGGCGATGCTGGCGTCGGAATACCCGGAACAGTTCGAACAGCTGCGGCAATCGTTGCCAGATTACTTCGAGCGCGGCATGCGTGTCATGCAGATGGCTGGACAAGCCGGCAAGCGGATTACCGAGGCCGCGGACCGGTCGGCCATCGATGCGGGGTAAGAGATTGGGGTTAAGCGCGGAGGTTAAGCGCTATTTCCGGTGATCGGCCTTGGGGCTTCCGGATTCGTGCCCTAACTCCGTTTTCGATTGCCTGCTCGCCGGCGTAAGCTCGCTGATCGATTGCGGAAGCCGTTCGCTCACTCGATGCCGAGTTGTTTTTTGGCTTCGGGACTGAGACGTTCGGGGGTCCAGGGCGGAGTCCACACTACATTCACGGTGCAGTTGCCGACGCCCGGCAACTGCTCGACGCGCGATTTAACCTGGGCACTGATGTTGACGTGCTCAGGGCATCCCTGCGCGGTGAGGGTCATTTCGACGGTGACATCCTGCTTCGATTCTTGTGCACTCTCGAGGGGAATGGAGGCGAAATCCACCCTGTAGATCAGGCCCAGGTCGACAATGTTGACCGGAATCTCGGGATCGTAGCAACTCTTTAGAGCGCTTAGTACGTCTTGTTCAGTGATGACGGCCATTGGGGAAATTACCTCTCTCCAGTTTACCTTATAGCTGCGGGCCGAGGGTTAACTTCGGCTGCGGCTGGAAACTTGGTACAGTTTTCCCATGATGAGTCCAGAGGCGAGACAGAAGTTACAACTGGCGCTGCTGCTCGCGATGGTGGTTGCGGGATTGCGCGCGGGCTACATTCTGTACCAGCGTCATGAAGATAAGGTCGCGGCGGAGAAGCAGAAGCAGGCGGCGAACGTTGGTTATTCCAATCCCGACTACTACGTCAGCCCCAAGAAACTTTATCCTTACGATCTGAAGAGCGCGAAGCAACTGACGCAGCAGTCGGTATGGGTGAAAGAGGGTTATCGCTATACGTATTACTCGTACGAGGCAGCGGAGAAGCGCGTCGACTTCGCCCACGAGGCGGGTCTGCTTTTGCCGATCGAAAAACTGGAGATTAAGGATGTAGTTACGGCGAAGCCGGCGGGTACCGGTCAAAGGACGCAGATGATGGCCGTATTTCAGAAAGCAGGCAAGACGTACGCGGTGCCGATTGGGTTTGAGGCGGATCAGCAATACAAGATTTATTCCGACGAGATGTTTTTCGTGGAGGATCCTCGCGACTTGTATAAGCACTGGCCTGCGGATGTATGGCAGGCGGTGGAGCAGCACCAGGTGAAACCGGGGATGAACGAGATGCAGGCGGATTTCGCGATTGGCATGGGTGTGCCAGACGCGGGAAGTAGTTCGGACGAAAAGACGGTGCGCTACCCCAACGGAGGAAAGCCGTTGGTGATTGTCTATCACGACGGCAAGGCGGCGGAGATCAAGCCGGGCTCGCCGGAATCGTGAGGAATATTCCAGACGGCGAAGCTGGCCGGTGCTGTCGAGCAGGCTCAACTCATAGGTGATTCCGCGAATTCCAAATCGCAATTCTTTCCGGTCAGATTCCAGGTCTCCCACGGAAAAGGTGACGTGCAGTTTGTAAAGTTCGGGTTTGCGTAGCTGTTCGGCCACCACAGGCGCGCGTGCTGCACGGTCAGTTGGGGGAATTCAGCGGGGTCTAGCGTTACCGCCTTGCAGGGGGTGAGAATGGCGCTTTGCTGCAGGGCATGGTCGCCGGATCCTGGGGCGCGCGAATATCCGGCTTGTCCACGCGTCTGTAAGGAAGCATGCAAAATCTCGATCAGTTAAATGCAAAAAACAGCTGCGTCCAATTGTTTAGATCCATTGACTCGAGCGAAACGCTCTCGTAACCTATTGGGAGTATGTTGTCTCATTACCATCATCGCCATTATCATCACGCGCCTAGCGCGACGGCGGCGATGTGCACCTGAGATTGATGTAACCGGCACTTTTCAGGAGTTTCGGCCTGCTGACGCGAAAACGCTCAGCGGGCTTTTTTGTTTTCTAGGAAGGGAAATGCGCGTATGAACGCAGACTTCGATTTCGACAAGATGAGCGGACTGCTTGCCGCGGTTGTGCAAGACTCATCCGGCGGGGAAGTGCTGATGGTGGGGTTTATGAATCGTCAGGCTTTGGAACAGACGCTGGAAAAAGGGTACGTGACGTTTTTCAGCCGGACGCGCCAGCAACTGTGGATGAAAGGCGAAACCTCGGGGAATCGGCTGCGGGTTGTCTCGGCCCACACGGATTGTGACCGCGACACTCTGCTGCTGCGCGTGGAAGTGGAGGGAGCGGGAGTAGTCTGCCATCGCGGAACGCGATCCTGCTTCACGGAACCAGTTTCCCTGCAGGCCTTGGAGAAAACTGCGGACTCACCGAAGGAGACGCGATGAAGCTACGCATCGGAATTCCCAAAGGCAGCCTGCAGGAGGCGACCTTAGAGTTATTCGCGCGCGCCGGACTTCCGGCCTACACAAATGGTCGGTCATATTTTGTCAGCACCTCGGATCCGGAGATAGATTGCATGTTGATCCGCGCGCAGGAAATGGCCCGCTATGTGGAGCACGGCGCCATTGACGCCGGTCTAACCGGTTTCGACTGGGTGACGGAGAGCGGACTGGAAGTCGTGACGGTGAGTAACTTGATTTACGCTAAGCGCAGCCGGGGCAAAGTGCGATGGGTACTGGCAGTCCCGGAGGATTCCCCGGTTCAGCGGGCCGAGGACCTTTCCGGAAAAATTGTCGCCACCGAACTGGTGAAAGTCACGCGAGACTACTTCCGTGAAAAAGGCGTGGAAGTGCGAGTCGAGTTTTCGTGGGGAGCCACCGAAGTCAAGCCCCCGATGCTGGCGGATGCGATCGTCGAAGTGACCGAGACCGGCAGTTCGCTTAAAGCCAACCGGCTTCGCATTCTGGAGACGGTGCTGGAATCGAATACGCAGTTGATCGCCAACCAGGGTTCGTATGCCGATCGCGACAAGCGGCGAAAGATCGATAATCTGGCTCTGATGCTGCAAGGGGCCATGGAAGCACAGGACCGGGTGGGACTAATGCTGAATGTCCGCAAGGAAAACCTGGCGGCTGTGCTTGCGGTGTTGCCCGCGCTGCAGAAGCCGACGATCTCTCATCTGAGCGATGAAGACTGGCTCGCCGTGAATACGGTGATCGACGAGGGGTCGGCGTGGGATGTCATACCGCGGCTCAAAGAGGCGCAGGCGCATGGCATCGTCGAGTATCCGCTGAACAAGGTGGTGCTGTGATGCGGCTCGTCTCCGGCCGAGAGGCTGACGCCATGGTGGAGCGCCTCACCGTGCGAGGGACGCGGCCCAGCGCTTTGGAGCCGCGAGTGCGGCGCATCATTGACGGCGTCCGCCGCGGCGGCGATCGATCGCTTCGGCGCTATGCGGAGCGGTGGGATGGGCTGGCTGCCAAACAGTCCTTGCAGGTTTCCGCTGAGGAAATGGTGGCGGCGTTGCGAATAATCTCTCCCGCCTTACGCAGGTCGCTGCGACAAGCCGCTCAGAATATTCGCCGGTTGTGTGAGTGGCAAAAGCCCAAGAGTTGGACGCGGACGCGCGGCGGAATTTCGGTGGGACAAATCGTGCGCCCGCTGGAGGCAGTGGGCTGCTATGTGCCGAGCGGGCGGCATCCGCTGGTTTCAACATTGCTGATGACCGCAATTCCCGCTCAGGTGGCGGGGGTGAAGAACATTCGCGTGATGTCGCCCAAGCCGTCGTCTGAGGTCTTGGCTGCGGCTGCGATGCTCGGGGTCCGCGAGTTTTATCGTGCGGGAGGGGCGCAGGCCATCGCCGCCTTGGCCTACGGGACTCGCAGTATTCCTCGGGTAGACAAGATTGTTGGACCCGGCAACGCTTATGTAACCCTGGCCAAAAGGCTGGTTTCGTTCGACTGTGCGATTGATTTTTTAGCCGGACCTACCGAAGCCGTCATTTTGAATAACTCGCTGAGCGCCTCCGGGAGTCCGGAATTTATTGCTGCTGATCTTGTCGCGCAGGCGGAGCATGATCCTGAGGCTGTGTCCGTGTTTATCACCACCTCTCGCAAGTTGGCGAGAGCAGTGAAGCTCGGTGCCGCGAAACTCGCGAAAGGAAATCCGACGGCCGTGGAATCGTTGCGCAGGCGGGGTGCGATTCTGCTCGCGTCTTCACCGAAACAGGGGCGAGAGTGGGCCAATCGGATAGCGCCGGAACACATCACCGTCGCCGCCGAAGACTTGCCTTTTATCCGCAATGCAGGCTCGGTCTTCGTGGGCGACTACTCGGCGCAGGCAGCGGGCGATTACGCTTCCGGGCCCAACCACGTGTTGCCGACTGCCGGACAGGCGCGATTTCGAGGAGGTCTGAGCGTGCTGGATTTCGTGAAGGTGATTACGGTGCAGCAGCTCTCCGCGAAGGGGTTGAGGCGGATCGCCCCGGTCGTTGAATGTCTTGCCAACGCAGAAGGATTGGCTGCGCATGCACAGTCGGTGCGGGTGAGGTGCGAACATGCTTAGTCCTCGGGAAGCGATACGGACGCTGCCTTCGTATCACCCTCCGCTGGCGGGGCGAGAGGGGCTGCGTCTGGATTTCAACGAGAATACGGTGGGGTGCTCGCCGCGAGTGCTGGAACGCCTGCGGCGGCTGCAACCGGAACAACTTGCAAGCTATCCCGAGCGCAACCCAGTGGAAGCGAGGGTGGCCGAAGTTCTGGGGATCGCGGCAGCGGAACTGCTGCTGACGAACGGCGTGGACGAAGCGATCCATTTGCTCTGCGGGGCCTACCTCTCGCCCGGCGACGAAGCGGTGATCGCCGTGCCTACCTACTCCATGTACGGGATTTACATGAAGGCAGCCGGGGCAGAAATCGTCAGTGTTTGCGCGAGTCAGGACTTTCATTTTCCTGCCGACCAGCTCTGTGCCCGGGTTACGCCGCGTACGCGAATGATTGCGATTGCGAATCCGAACAATCCCACGGGAACGGTCGCGTCTGCGGACGAACTGCTGCGAATCGTGCGCTCGGCACCGAACGCGGCGGTGCTGATCGACGAAGCGTACTTCGAGTTCTACGGCCAAAGCCTATTGGGCATGCACTCGCAACTCACCAACCTGTTTGTGGCGCGCACTTTTTCGAAGGCATACGGACTGGCCGGGCTGCGCATTGGCGCGCTGGTGGGCGATGCGGAGCAAATGCGCGCGGTGCGGCGGGTCAGTTCGCCCTACAACGTGAATGCGGTGGCGCTGGCTTGCCTACCGGATGCACTCGGCGATCAAGCATTCATTCAGCAGTATGTGAGCGAAGTTCGCGCATCGCGAGTACGGCTGGAGCGAGCGCTCGAGGCCAATGGAATTCAATTCTGGCCCAGCCATGCGAACTTCGTGCTCGCGCGCGTGGGTGCCGCGGCGTCATCGTTTGTGGAGCACATGCGGCGGCGCGGAGTCTTGGTCCGCAATCGTTCGGGCGATCACGGTTGTGAAGGTTGTGTGCGCATCACGCTGGGCCCGCGGGAGCATGCGGATCGTTTGCTGACTGCCCTCCAGGAAACGTGCGAAGCGCTTGGCATTCTCGTTCCACCTGGGCAAGGGGCATCACGGCCATGAGAAAAGGAATCATTAAGCGCGTCAGCAAAGAGACTCGGATACAGATCTCGCTCACCATTGAGGGGCGCGGTCGCTACCAGGTGTCCACCGGCATCCGCTTCTTTGATCACATGCTGGAACTGTTCGCCCATCACGGGGGCTTCGATCTGATCCTAAAGGCGCGCGGCGATCTCGATGTGGACCAGCATCATACGGTCGAGGATGTGGGCATCGTTCTCGGACTGGCGTTTGATAAAGCCCTCGGCGGCAAGCGCGGTATTCTGCGGGCCGGATATTTTTTGATGCCGATGGACGAAACCATGGGAATGGCCGCAGTGGATTTTTGCGGCCGCACCGCGGCCGTGGTGGATACCAAGGTCCGCACGCGGCTGGTCGGCGACCTGCAGGCGGAACTCGTGGATGACTTCTTTGAAGGGTTTGCGCGGGGAGCGCGCGCCAATGTTCACGTGCGCGTGCTTTATGGACGATCGAGCCACCACAAGATAGAGGCGCTGTTCAAAGCGTTTGCCCGGGCCCTGCGGGCGGCTTGCTGGCGTGATCGGCGCATGGCGCGTTTGTTGCCCAGCACCAAGGGAGTGCTGTGATGATTGCGATCGTGGATTACGGTGCGGGAAATCTCGTTTCGGTGAAGAAAGGGCTGGCCTGGCTGGGGCAAGACTGCGCGATTACTTCCGATCCCGGGCAGGTTCGAAACGCCTCGAAAATCGTACTTCCCGGCGTTGGGCATTTTGCCTCGACGGCGGCGCTCCGCCGCTGGGGCTTGCAGGATGCCATTGCGGATGCCATTCACCAGGGGATTCCGTTCCTAGGTATCTGTGTGGGGATGCAGTGGATGTTTCAGCACAGTCAGGAATCGCCCCAGACGGCGGGCCTGGGCGTGTTCGAGGGCGAGTGCGAGCGCTTCCCCGCAAGCGTGAAGTCGCCGCATGTGGGGTGGAACCGGATTGACGTTGCTCCGTCGTCAAAGCTCTTGCGCGGTGTGCGGTCGTCGTCGTTTGTGTATTTCACGCATTCTTTTCGTGCGCCAGTGACCGATACAACGGTGGCGTCTTGTGAGTATGGTGGGCATTTTTCGGCGGCGGTGGAACGGGAGCACTTATTTGGGGTTCAGTTTCATCCGGAAAAATCTGGGGACACCGGGTTGAAGGTACTGAGCAATTTTTGTGCTCTGTGACATGCTGACCAAACGAATCATCGCTTGCCTGGACGTGGACGGCGGTCGCGTGGTAAAAGGCGTGCAGTTTGAGAATCTGCGCGATGCAGGAGATCCGGCCGAACTGGCGAAAGCGCATAGCGAATCGGGTGCGGACGAAATCGTTCTCCTGGACATTTCGGCGGCGCACGAGCGACGTGCGACACTGCTCGACACGGTACGCAAGGCCGCACGCCAGTTGTTCATTCCGTTCACGGTAGGCGGTGGAATTCGCACGCTGGAGGATGCGGCTGCGGTCTTCTCGGCTGGCGCGGACAAGATCAGCATTAATTCTGCGGCCCTGGCCGACCCGGTTTTGATCACCCAGATCGCGGCGCGCTTCGGGTCGCAGGCGGTCGTGGTCGCCATCGATGCCAAGCGCTCCCAGGGTGCCGCTCCTTGGGAAGCGTTCACTCACGGAGGACGGACTGGAACGGGGCGGGACGCGGTTGCCTGGGCTCAGGAAGCGGCGTCGTGCGGCGCAGGCGAAATCCTGCTGACCTCGATGGATCGAGACGGCACCGGCTCCGGATTCGATTGCCGGCTGACCAGGGCGGTGGCCGACTCGGTTCGAATTCCCGTGATTGCCTCCGGCGGCGCGGGCGGCCTGCAGCATTTTGTGGAAGTATTCCGCGAAGGGCATGCCGATGCCGCTCTGGCGGCGTCGATCTTTCACTACGGGTTCAGCCGGCTGGCGGACCTCAAGCAACAGCTCGATTCGCAGGGAATTCCGGTGAGATGGCCATGCTAATTCCTTCGATCGACTTGATGGGTGGCAAGATCGTGCAGTTGGTCCAAGGCCGGCGGAAGGCTCTGGAGTTCGACGACTTCGCGACCTGGGTAGAGCGCTTCTCGAACTATCCGCTGGTACAGCTGATCGATCTCGACGCTGCCATTGGCACGGGGAACAACCTCGAACTGCTGCGCGAATTCGCTCGCCAGTTGCCCTGCCAGGTGGGTGGAGGCATCCGCTCGGTTGCGGCCGCGGAGGCTGCACTGGCGGCGGGAGCGCAAAGAATTATTATGGGTTCGGCACTGTTCGCTGGGGACAAGCTGGATCCGGTATTCGCAAAAAAGATGGCGGACGCGGTCGGCCCCAAGCGGCTGGTTTTCGCGGTTGACGCGATTGGCGGTCGAGTCGCCATCCAGGGATGGCGAAAAGTAACTGACGTCAGCCCGCTGCAAATGGTGCAGGCGCTCGAATCTTGGTGCGATGCCTTTCTGTACACGAATGTGGATACGGAAGGTTTGTTGCAGGGCTTTCCGCGGGATGTGATTCGTCCCTTGCGACAGGCCACCGCCCGGCAGTTGATTGCTGCGGGCGGAATTCGGGCGCAAGAAGAAATCGACGAACTCCATGCCATCGGTGTCGATGCCGTGGTCGGAATGGCCATCTACCAGGGGCTGCTGCCCGGGTTTCGTTAGAACTTCAGTCCGACGGCGCGGCTGAGGAATGCTCCCACTGGCGACATGGTGCGGCAAGCGTTGGCGAAGATTGACATGAACGTTGGGCTGCAGACTTGTTTGTCGGTGAAGTCGATAGCAGTGCCCAGATCGCGAAGCTTTAGGTCTTCCACGAATTCGTGATCGCCGGGGAATCCCCGGGGCGGGCGTCGGAGCTTGCCGGCATCGTCCCAGTTGAGGAGCTTGCGGACTGCTCTCCATTGCTGGGGACGGGACACAATCGCACTGCGAACTTTAACGAGGGTCGGCGGCTCCGGTCGCCACAGGCCGCACGCGGCGAAACAGCCTCCCGGCTCAAGATGAAGATAAAACCCCGGAGAGTGAACGTCTTTACCGCGGTGGGAAAACCGCATTGCGACGTGCGTTTTGTAAGGGCGCTTATCCTGGGAGAATCGCACATCGCGGTAGATGCGAAACAGGGAGCCGCGGGAGGGACGCGGATCGGCGATGAGATGCGGCGCAACTTCGTATAACGGGGCGGCGAAGTCGGTGATAAACCGCAGGGCCGGCTGGCGAATGCAAGTTTCAAATTCCGCTTGGTGGGCCAGGAACCAGTCGCGATTGTTGTTGCGCTTGAGACGCGCGAGAAAGCGGAAGAGTTCGGCCGTGAAGTAAGCGGGCATCTAGATAAAGTAAGAAGGACCGGCAGAAAAGTAAAGTGGGCTGCCGGGCGGGGGTGTAATTAAAAGTGCGAGTCAGTTATGCGGCTGCTTGATGTACGTTGCTCCAGTAATCTTCCCAACCTCCGTTGGCTCGTAAGACCCGTAGAGCGATCATCTTTCTTAGATTTTCCATCTTCCACCAGGCGCCTGAGATCTTGAGCCGGTTCTGGAACACATAGCGGTGGCCACTCTCAATCTCGCCTGAACCGATGGGCAATCCCGCGGCCAGGGCGCCTTTATAATCCAAAAAATTCGAGTGGTTGGAGATATAGCGAAAGCAGGCACGAACCGGAGCTTCGGGGTCGGAGACGTGGGCCGGTTCTAAGCACGGCCGCAGAGCTCCGAGAACATCTTTCCAGCGATTGTCTTTCAGCCAGTTCTTCTTCTCCTCCATCCATGCCGGTTTGTCGTTGCCGGCGATCCCCTCTCCGGCCGCCGACAGGTAGTCGCACACATGATAGAAATCGACCAGATACCGCGCTTGGGTGCCGAACTGCGCCTCCATCTGTTCGGTTATCCAGACCGCCCCATCTCCCACCCCATGGATTCTGGTCTGGCTTCCTGCTCCCGCTTCCAGGGCGCAGACCGCCAGGCGCTCTCCAGCTTCCTCTACGCATCCCAGAGTCGCTCCAAAGATGGGAGTCACCGAACCCGGTTCATGAGCCAGAGCCAAGCGGGCTTCCTTCCAGCTCACTTGCCGGGTCTTTCTCCGATCCCGGCGCGCTCCTCCCGCCACCGGCTCGGCCACTTCCACCACCGGCAACATGCTGCCGTCCATTTCGGCAATCAGCACGGGTACCCCCGCTGCATCGCCCCAATGGCTTTTCTGCTTCTCTCGGGACCGCATCGCCGCTCCATGTTCCTCGCTAAACCCACGGATAGCGCTCACCGCAACCTCAATCCCATAATGTTCTTTTAGCTTGGCCGCGGCTCTGGCAAAGGCATCATCGGCCCCAAAATCCGTCAGGGCTCGCTGCAGCGCTTCCGAATACCCACGGCACTTCACTTCCGCGGATTCGGAAAAGGGTCGGATCTGCGGCCTCCCCCGACCGTGGGTGAAGATCTGTTCTGCTATTTCGATTTTCCCCAGTCGCGTGTACCAGTAGAGCTTTTTTTTTCCTTCCGATTCACGCCCGGCTTGGCGCCGTACTCCTCTTCCATTTTCTGTTGCTGACGACGCGCCCAACCCTGGAGAACCTCGTTCCCCATCTGCCGCAATTCCTCGATGATCCGCCTCTCTGCTTCGCCCGCCTTCTCCACATCTCCGCCCGCGTTCTCGATAATCGCCAGCATGGCCTCGATCTTGCCTTTCAGCTCCGGGTATTCCTTCAGTCTTTCCTCCAAGCTGGGTTGGTTGGTCACCAATGGTTTCTCGATGTCGGAAAAACGTTTAGCCATGGATGCTCCTTGCGCTGGATTGACCCATGTCTATTTATGCCATTCGGAGGGAAATCTTCAGCCCAATCACGCGGGAGAGTCTACAAGATTACTCCCCTTGCTGTCTGGCTCGACCGGACCCCTGACTCGCAC
>Ga0210406_10002128_pt1 | contig 23093 bp, 24 predicted proteins | sample IncBWC30MmetaG_FD_155454 | JGI IMG/M metagenome (GOLD analysis project Ga0210406, IMG submission 155454) | Forest soil microbial communities from Barre Woods Harvard Forest LTER site, Petersham, Massachusetts, United States - Inc-BW-C-30-M | ecosystem: Environmental > Terrestrial > Soil >...
GTTCGTAAATAGACCCCGCGGGAGCCGCGACGCCCGGTAGCGGCGACTGTCCTCGAGGTCCATCGGGGGTTGCATGGCTGAACCTTAATGCCGAAGCCGTTGAGCCTCGTCAGACCTAAAAGCCCAGTCTCCATTAAAGCGCTCGGATGGCGACTGAGTGCTGAGCCTAGAAGAACCTGTCGCTCAGAAAAGACGATAGAAATGGGACATATCACTACGACTCATGACAGTCGCTGCTACCGAAGGCGCCATTTCACTTTCATCGCGTGCTGCCGGAAGGGAACTCTCCTTACTTCAAATCACCCTCCATCCGGCGTAAGCCCGATGACTCAATCGGGTGATTTTTCAGGCAATTTTAAACATCCGGATGGCATCCGGCGTCGAATCTGTCTCGTAGAAAATCAGTATTTATCGTGACAACCCGCTGCCCCAAAAACCGAGCAATGAAGGGTTCATTTTTCCCGCAATCTTTCGCTTGAACCCAGAGGCAATTGCCGTTATATGTTCGCCTCTTCCAGGGGGTAGGCGGCGCGCGAAGTATCTTTGCACAAATCTTTTATGGCGAAATCGAAATTACAGAAAAAGGATGACGCGTCCGCAAACGGTCACTTACCCGCGGACGAAAATAGAGAGACGCCGGTATCGGCTATCTCGGCGGCGCCGAAGGATAACGGCGACGAGAAACTGTCTCCGTTCCTTCGCAAGCAGAAGCTGAAACTGTTGTTCCTGCGCGATTCACTTCTCGATGCCATGATGGGAGTTTCCCGGGACACACTCCGGGCGCGAGCAGAAGGCAGTGAGGCCTCAGCGTTTGGCATGCACCAGGCGGATGCCGGCAGCGATGCTTATGATCGTGACTTTGCCCTCAGCCTGCTCTCTCAAGAGCAAGATGCGTTGTACGAGATCGAAGAGGCTCTAAAACGCGTGGATGCAGGCACTTACGGCGTATGCGAGATGTCGGGAAAACCGATCCCTCATGCCCGGTTGGAAGCTATTCCTTTTGCGCGTTTCACCGTTGAGTGTCAAGCGCAGCTCGAGAAACAGAAGAAAGCAACCCGGATTCGTCAGCCAGTCACCTCTTTATTCGGTCTCACCGACGAAGAAGGCGGAGAAGGCGAGGAAGAAGAATCGACACCGGAAGCAAAGGATTAATCTATGCCGCGCGACATCATCATTTTGGAGTGCACTGAAGCCCGGGCGGAGGGAAAGCCAGTCTCCCGGTATGTCAGCACCCGGAATAAAAAGAGTCTAAATACTCCGGGACGACTGGAGAAAAAGAAGTATAATCCTTTCCTTCGCCGGCACACCTTGCATCGCGAAGTTAAGTAACTCATGGAACCCAAGAACGCTAAACGACGGTCCAATTTTCGGCGCGCGAATCGAGCGATGCCCCGGCGCCGGATTGATATCGCTTTCGAGGCGATCGATTACAAGAACCCGGATCTACTTCGCAAATTCGTTACAGAAAGCGGAAAGATCCTGCCTCGCCGGGTAACCGGCATGCCAGCCTATCTGCACCGCAAGATTACGCGCGAGATCAAACGCGCTCGGTCGGTGCTTTTGATGAAGTAACCGGCTTGCGCCGGTTACGGTAGGGGGAGGGCTCTTTGTCTCAAAGGGACTTAAGGACTTAGCCTGGGGTTTTAACCCCAGGAATATGCCAAAAAATTTGGTCCGCCCTGAAAGGGCTAAAGATATCCGTGCTCGACTGACGATTCGTTTGGTCAACCTCCACGCACGTAACGCACGAGTCTTCCGCCCCTTAAGGGCGGTTATTTTTTTAAATCGATATCTGGGGTTAAAACCCCAGGCTGAGTCCTTAAGTCCCTTCGGGACAAACTCTGACAGCCCAGCGTCGCAATTCTCATTGCAAGTTCCCGCCGCCATTCACGGGAAACCGCTTGCGCCCCTGCATCGAATGGCTATCTTTTGCCTCCCTCTGATTCTGTGAATAGCCACCCGGGTGGGTCGCTCGGATCGGAGAAAATTTAGGTAACCCGTGGTTTGTTGGTGTTCGTAACTCTTTTATGACTGAAATGCAGGAGCTAATCGCGAAGTCCCTGCGCGATTTTAAGGAAGGCAGTATCGTTAAGGGCAGAGTCCTGGAAATCCGCCCGCGCGAGGTATTGGTCGACATTGGATACAAGTCCGAAGGCGTGATTCCCTCGTCCGAGTTTGACGATATCGATCAAGTGGAAGTCGGTGACGAGGTCGAAGTTCTCTTGGAACGCCTGGAGAATGAGGACGGGATGGTGGTCTTGTCCAAAGAAAAGGCAGCCCACAAACAAAACTGGGACAAAATTGTTAAGGTTTTCGAAGGCGATGGCCTGATCAAAGGTAAGGTCAAAGCGGTCGTAAAAGGTGGCCTAACGGTAAACATCGGCGTTGAGGCATTTCTGCCCGGTTCGCAAATCGATATTGTTCCGCCCCGTGATCTTCAGCAGTTCGTCGGCAACACTTACGATTTCAAGATCGTTAAGATTAACGACGAGCGGAAGAACGTGGTGCTTAGCCGCCGGGAAATCATCGAGCAGGAACGAGCGGAGAAACGAAGCCGGTTCTTGGAAACGGTGCAGGTCGGCAACACGGTGAAGGGCACAGTAAAGAATCTCACCGATTTCGGCGCCTTCATCGATCTGGACGGGATGGATGGTCTTTTGCACATCACCGACATGACCTGGGGACGGCTTACTCACCCAAGCGAATTGCTCAAGATAGGTCAGGAAGTGGATGTCGTGGTGCTGGATATCAACAAGGAGAAGGAGCGCGTCTCCCTCGGCTTGAAGCAGACCCAGCGTAATCCTTGGGACAAAATCGAGGAAAGGTTCCCGGTCGGGGCCAAGGTGCACGGCAAAGTTACCAACCTGGTGCCTTATGGCGCCTTCGTCGAAATCGAAGAGGGCGTTGAAGGGCTCATCCACGTATCGGAGCTCTCCTGGACCAAGCGTATTACCCGGCCTTCGGATGTATTGACTCAGGGTCAGGAAATCGAAGCCGTGGTGCTCGGCGTCAATAAAGAGGAGCAGAAAATCTCCCTCGGCGTACGTCAACTGGATCCGAATCCTTGGGATGCGATCGAACAGCGGTACGCACTGAGCTCAGTGGTCAAAGGCAAGATTCGCAACATGACCGCGTATGGCGCCTTTGTTGAGCTTGAAGAAGGCATCGACGGAATGATCCACGTTTCCGATCTGAGTTGGACTCGAAAGATCAACCATCCAAGCGAAGTTCTGAAGAAGAACGACGAGGTAGAGGCGATTGTTCTCGATATCGACAAGGTCAATCAACGGATCAGCCTGGGTATCAAGCAACTCGAGTCCGACCCGTGGAAAGAGATCGACCAGAAATACAAGATTGGCGATTTGGTTACTGGAAAAGTAACGAAGCTGGCCAGCTTTGGAGCCTTTGTACAACTCCAAGACGATATCGACGGGTTGGTGCACATCTCTCAACTGAGCGAAGAACACGTCGCAAAAGTGAAAGATGTCCTCAAAGTTGGACAAGAGGTTGAGGCCCGTGTCATCAAGGTCGACAAAGCCGAACGACGAATCGGTCTATCGATCAAGGCCGCCCACTACTCCGACGAGGAGCTGCGGCGTGAGACCGAAGCCTTCGACAGCTTGCGGCCCGGCGAAGATATGGTCGGTCTGGAGCAGGCGTTCCAGGCAGCGGAAGAAGAATACCGCCCTGGCGATCGGAAGCGCTAATAATAGCGGGTTGCCGATCCATCAAAAATGCTGGAGCTTTAGTTCGGAACACTGCGAGGCGGCATTAGCCGCCTCGATAGCTTTCCAAGAAAAATTTGGGCTTTGGCCTGACCCGAGTGGGGGCTTAAGCGCGATCACAAACAGATACCTATCGAAAATTGTATGGAAAAACCGCAAATCGTTGCCTACGTGAAGACTTATTGCGGCTGGAGCAATGGCGTTCGGGCAGTCCTGAAGAAGTACGACCTTCCTTACGAGGAGAAAGATATTATTCAGAACCCAGCGTTCCGCTGGGAAATGGAACAAAAGAGCGGCCAACCGCTTTCGCCCTGCGTCGAGGTCAATAGTACGATGCTGGCTGATATCAGCGGCGAGGAGTTAGAGGAATACCTGGTCTCCAATAAGCTAGTGGAAGCTAGCGCAGCTGGAACCGATGTACCTCTGAACGCTCCATGCCCGCCTGAGCAGCACGAAGTGCCTAACGTCGCGTTTCGGCGTTAAGACAGGCTCTCTTCTTCGGCGCACGCAAAATCCGCCGCGAAGCGGCTAGAATAATGGCCTGAGCTGCATGCATCTCAGGCCTGTTTGCTTTGGATTGCGCGCCCTTTCTGAAGGCCTATCCGCGAAAAAGCGGTCTTCTTACCCTTGGTCAAAGCGCTGGTGGCGGTTGCGCCCGTTCTCGTTCGGTCATAGCTCGCTTCTGCCATTCGGTCAGGGAACCAATAAAGCTCGGGTCCGGCTCCTCATCGAGCAAAGCGATGAACTCAATCGTGTGACCATCTGGATCGCGGAAGTAAAGCTGCGCCGACGGCATCCAGCCAATGACGGATGGTTCTGTCGTCTCTACCTTGGAAAAACCGTACGTGGCGACACCAAGGTCATTGAGCCGTTTGCCGCTAGCGAGCAGGTCTGGCAACGAGATGGCAATCGCCAGATGCGCCTGGTGTAGAGAGCTCCCGTAAACAGTACCCGGACCCCAAAGTCCAAGCATCGAGACTCTGTTTTCGCCAATCCAGAGAAAGACAATATCCCTTTTGGGATCACGGTAGGCGAAGCGCAGACCCACTATGTCGATATAGAACGCCCTTGATCGTTCCGTGACACTTACCGGTAGGTGCGTCTCGTAAAGGTGCATGGCTTAGAAAATGCGAGACGGCAAAAAGCACGGGCGATGCGATGCGCAACCTCTGCCGTATGTCCCTTACTCCACGAACTCCAATTCGACCGCGCCCGGCAAGATGCCTTGTTCTTTGCCCCGCCCCAAGAATTGCCGAATCGCTTCGCGGCCAGTCTCGCCGTAATCGAGGGTGTAATCGTTAACGTACATGCCGATGAATTTATCGGCCTGTTTTAGGTCCAGTCCCCTCGCTAGTGGCATCGAGTGTTTTATTCCGGCCAGCCGGTTCTCGAGTCCGTATCGAATGCTTTCTTTGAGAATTTCGGAGACTTCCTTTTGGATATCCGGCGGAATATCTCTGCGAATCACATTGCCCCCTAAGGGAAGAGGCAAGCCGGTTTCAGTTTTCCACCATTGGCCCAGGTCGAGGATCAAATTAAACCCTTCTTGCGCATAAGTGAGCTGGCCTTCATGGATTAATAACCCGACCTCCGCTTTTCCAGCGCGCACATAGTCAAAGATCTCATCAAACGGTACCACGACAGTCTCAACCGGTACCCCCAACAATTTCAACGCGAGGTAGGCGCTGGTTCGTAGCCCCGGAACAGCCACTAGCTTTTTTGAAAGCCAGTCCCGCATTTGATCCGGGTCCCGCGGCGGCTCGACTGTTGACACCAACATCGGCCCGTACCCGTCGCCCATACTCGCTCCGCACGGTAAGAGCGCATAACGGTCCGTGAGATAGGCGTATGCATGGATCGATACTGCTGACACATGCAGTTCGCCGCGCGCAGCTCGCTGGTTCAACGTTTCGATATCTTGCAGGGTGTGACGAAAAGAATGGCCGCGCGTGTCGATCTTATTCTCCGCTAACGCGTAAAACATGAAGGCGTCGTCCGGATCCGGAGAATGACCAAGAAGAAATTCCATGGCTCAAGAAAGCCAAAGGACGGGTTAGCGCAAGAGCAACCGGAGAACGGCAAGCACCCAACCGAACCCGGGCCTTAAAGCGGTCGACCTATGACGCGCCCCGCCAGGCGTTCTCGCTGACTCGCGCTCGCCCGTTCACGGCTTTATCGGTGTTCTCAGCGTTCTCGGCGTTGTCATCATGGCTGTGCTGCGCCCGTTCGACTTCACCTTGCATCTGCCTCCAGCGTGGCCGGGCGCCGGTCCCGCCTTTGCCACGAGGGGAATAGAACAAATAGCAGATCCCGCCGATGAGCCCGAAGAGAAGAAAGAAGGAAAAACCAAGCAGCGATATCAGGATGCCAACTTCGCCTGGCACCTTGGCCAAGTCGCTCATCAGGATTTCGAAAAGTGATTCCCGAAAACCGAGTCCACCCGGTGTGATTGGCAACGAGATGATCGTGGTCACGATCGGCATGATCGTCACCGTATCGAGTAAAGAAACCTTAGCGTGGACCGCCTGCGAGGCGCAGTAGAAAGCGCCATAAAAGGAAAACAAGACAGGAAACGACAGCGCAAAAGCCCACGCTAACGATTTTCGTGCCTTCGCGAAGAGATGGTAGGCTTCTGAGGACTCGATTACCTGTTCACGAAACGGGAAATGTCGCGGCAGCCGGCTTGCCAGGTTTAGTCCGCTGATGAGGAACGATCCACCCACCAGAGCGGAAAAACCAATCAGCATACAGATCAAGACCCAGGCGAAGAACGATGCTTGCGGTGTTTGTTGAAGCCATTGCCAGCGAAAAGCTGTGGTGACAACGGCGGTTAATACGAGAGCCAGCATCCCGATCAAGCGGTCCATCACGATGGTCAGAACCGCCTCTTTCTTGCGATCAGGAAACTCTCGCATGGAATAATAAAGCCGGGCGAAATCGCCTCCTGTGTAGCCCGGCATGAACAGGTTGAAGAACAGCCCGACGAAGAACAGTTGAGACAGACGGAGCCAACCGATGCGCATGCCTTGGACCCGAAGAAGGATGTGCCAGCGGATAATGTTCGCGATTTCCCCAACGAAGGCCACGGGGAGACCGATCAGCATCCAATGAGCATCGGCTCGGTTGAAAGCAGCGCCCATCTGCGCCCTTTTTTCCGGGCTATTAAAAAGATAGATGAGAATCGCAATCGTAAAGATCGCTTGAACGGTACGGATAAGAGCCTTCTTCATCGATGCGCTGACGTCTTAAAGATGGGCTCGTAAATGGGGCGAGTTCACGTTGAGAAGTTTTATTACCGAGCCTGCCCCGGGAAGCTGCCAAGATGGGTCAAGGGCTCTGGGTGCGTGCTTAAAAATCTGAAGTATGAGACGATACGCTCGGAAGTTCAGGTAAATCAACGGGCGATTTCCAGATGAATTCCACCAACGTGCGGGCTACAGCTTCGGTGCAAATGAATTTTGTCGATCTCACTTCACAAAGCGAAACCGCTTGGCGCAAAGAATTCGACCGGCGTTATCTGCCCTCAAATGAACTGATTCAACAGGTACACGATATCCTGTCGGGCATTCGCGCTAACGGAGACGCTGCCCTGCTCGACTTTATTCGGCGATTCGATAAGACGCAGCTGACAGCTAAGGAGTTCCGCGTTGGTCAGGAGGAGATCACCCTGGCGTTGGGCCATCTCGATCCGGAGCTTCGTGATGCCTTATCAGCCTCGAAACAGAACGTACAAGAATTCACGCAACGCAGCCGGAGGACCGATTGGCGGGCCGAAAATGTGCAAGGCGCGACGGTTGGAGAGCGCTTTGACCCGATTAGTCGGATAGGAATCTACGTGCCGGCAGGAACTGCCCCACTGGTGTCCTCTGCAATCATGACTGTGGCAATTGCCAGCGCCGTTGGGGTACCCGAGATCGTCGCGGTTTCCCCGGTGTCGGGCTCGACGCAGATGAATAGCGCTCTTTTGGCGGCTCTACACATGGCTGGGGCAACCGAGATTTATAAAATCGGCGGCGCTCACGCCATTGGCGCATTGGCCTTCGGCACTGAAACCATTCGCCCTGTCGATAAAATCTTCGGCCCGGGAAACGCATTCGTAACCGAAGCCAAACGCCAGGTTTTCGGGTACGTCGGCATCGATCTGCTCCCGGGCCCAAGTGAGATTCTGATTTTAGCGGATCACTCGTCAGTGCCTGCCTGGGTGGCCGCAGACCTCATGGCGCAAGCGGAGCACGGCCCCGGAACTGTAATTGCCGTCGCATCGTGGGAGAAACAAACCTTGGAGCTAGTACAGAGCGAGATCGAGAAGAGTTTACCGGCTCTCTCTCGCCAAGCCTTTCTCAAGGATGTCTTAGCGGAACGAGCTCACGCTGTTCTGACCCGAGATCGGGAACAGGCGGTTGCGTTCGCCAATGCTTTTGCTCCTGAACACCTCGCTATCGTCACCGAAGACGCCGCCGAGCTTGCCGATAAGGTTACGACCGCCGGCGCCATCTTTCTGGGCAATTACTCACCGGTTGCAGCCGGGGACTTCATAGCCGGCCCGAGTCATGAACTGCCTACCGGCGGTGCGGCTAAATCATTCGGCGGGTTGACCGCAGACCAATTTCAGCGCCGGACAAGCATTGTTCAGCTGGATCGAGAGTCGTTAGAAAAATCGCTCCCATTTATCATCTCATTCAGCAAAGCCGAACGGCTCGACGCGCACGGGGCATCGGCGCAGATTCGGTTTATCAGTAACCGAATGTGAGAAGTGAGAAGGGTGAGCGCGAAAAATGGTGGGGCCAGGCTCCCGAAGAACACACGGGTGTCGCGAAGGATATGATATTTGCGTCCGAAGAATGCTATTAGGCCGAGAAGCGCGCCGAGCCATGGCTATGCTACAGACCCTCGGCTCGGCGCGTCCACCGACCTAACTCATTTTTCCAGCGGATGAGTGCCTAGGCGCTTCGCACAAGCGATAGAACTGTTCGGGAGCCTCGCCCCACCAAAACAGCCTCTCACCTCTCACACTTTTAGTGCTGGCGTCTTCGCTTAAAACGGATTTGCGCAAGAGATCGAGCCAATGACGCTTCAACCTCGGCAGTGTCGTCTGAGGAAAGGTTTTTGTCTTTCAGAGCCGCTTGCGCCCGTTTGATCGCTTCTTCGGTAGCGTTCTCATCAATTTCTTCTTCACCGAGGGCGCTATCGGTTAGAACAGAAACGCTATCGCCGGTGACTTCAATGAACCCTGTGCCGACCACGAACTCGGTGGTTTTGCCGTCTTTGGTGATCCGTAGCTCACCCGGCGACAACTGAGTCATCAAAGGTACGTGCGCCGGATAGACGCCGATTTCGCCTTCAATCGAGGGAAGCACCACCATCGCGACATCGTCCGAATACGCCCGGCCTTCCGGCGTCACAATCTCCAGCTTCAAGGTGGCCATGACGATGCGAGCCTAATCTTCGGTCTGATGAATTTCCTCGATCGAACCCTTCATGTAAAAGTTCTGCTCAGGAACATCATCGTGTTTCCCATCCAAGATCTCGCGAAAACCGCGAATTGTGTCTGCCGTGCTGACATATTTACCGGCCTTACCGGTGAAAACTTCGGCAACATGAAACGGCTGGCTTAAGAATCGTTGAATTTTGCGGGCTCTATAGACCGCCAATTTATCCTCCGGGCTAAGTTCGTCCATGCCCAGGATGGCGATGATATCTTGCAGGTCTTTATAGCGTTGCAGAACCTTCTGCACACCTCGAGCGACTTGATAATGCTCCTCACCGACATTGTCAGGAGCCAGCGCCTTTGAGGTGGACGCCAGCGGATCCACCGCCGGATAAATCCCGAGCTCCGCAATCGACCGTTCCAAGACGATCGTCGAGTCCAGGTGAGCAAATGTGTTAGCCGGCGCGGGATCGGTGAAGTCGTCGGCCGGTACATAAACCGCCTGGAACGAAGTAATCGATCCTTTGTTAGTGGAGGTGATTCTTTCCTGCAAATCACCCATCTCAGAAGCCAACGTCGGTTGATAACCCACCGCTGAAGGAGTGCGGCCCAGCAATGCGGAGACCTCCGAACCGGCCTGAGAAAAACGGAAAATGTTATCGATAAAAAGCAATACGTCCTGGTTCTTCTCGTCTCGGAAATACTCGGCCATGGCCAAAGCAGTCAGCCCGACACGCAAACGAGCCCCGGGCGGTTCGTTCATCTGACCGTAAACCAAGGCAACTTTCGACTTACTCAAATCCTTCTGATCAATGACGCCCGCCTCGGACATTTCAGTGTAAAGGTCGTTCCCCTCACGGGTGCGTTCGCCGACGCCGGCAAAGACGGAGTAGCCACCGTGCCCCTTGGCGATGTTGTTGATCAATTCCATAATCACCACGGTCTTCCCCACGCCGGCACCTCCGAATGCGCCTACCTTTCCACCTTTGGAAAACGGGCAAACTAAATCGATAACCTTGATCCCAGTCTCTAAGATGCTCGCCGATGTGTCTTGCTCCAGCAGGGTAGGAGGTTTCCGGTGGATCGGGTAACGTTTCTCAAAAGTAACCGGACCACGCTCATCGACGGCATCCCCTGTCACATTGAAAACCCGGCCCAGCACTCCCTCTCCAACCGGCACACTGATTGGCGTACCGGGGCTCTGCACGGTCATCCCTCGCTTCAGTCCTTCAGTTGAAGACATGGCGATCGCCCGAACCACCCCTTCACCAAGATGCTGTTGGACTTCGAAGACCAAATGATGCGAAACGCCATCGACCGAGAAATCAATCTCTAGAGCGTCGAAAATTTTCGGCATTTCCTCGACAGAGCTGAAGTCGACGTCGACTACCGGACCGATAATCTGAACAATTTTACCTTCATTCATAGGAACTGACGTTTATTGCACTGCGAGTTGAGCGGTGGTGATCTCTAGCAACTCTGTCGTAATACCGGCTTGCCGGACCTTGTTATATTCTAAGGTAAGGTCTTTCACTAACTGCTTCGCGTTGTCTGTCGCATTCTTCATCGCAACCATGCGCGCGCTGTGTTCAGAGGCTCGAGCCTCGAGCGCCATCTGGTAGATCTCGTAACCAAGATAATGAGGCAGAATCGCAGCTAAAACCGCATTCTCGTCCGGTTCAAAAACGAATTCACCGCCCTGCGGTTTTTGCTCAGGGGCGATTTGAGCCGGCGCGATCGGCAGTAGCCGATGAAAAGTCGGCTGCTGATTCAAAGTATTAACAAACTTCGGGTAAAGGATCCGCACCTGATCAACGTCACGGCTCAAGAACTTCTCCGCGCAAAAGGTGGCTACCGGCCGGATCTCCCGGAACCGAGGAATTTCACTGGCGGGAAAGTCTGCCAGTAATTCTCTCCGAGTTCGAGCTAAATACTGGACTCCTTTTTTCCCCACGGTGACAAAGCCAGCGTTGGTTGAATCAACTGTCGCCAGCTCCCGGAATAAATTTGTGTTTAAAGGCCCGCAAAGTCCTTTGTCCGTACTGATCACGACGATCAACTCGCGGTGCACCGGACGTTCCTCTAATAAGGGATTCTCCCGAGGATCAACCTTGCCGTGAAGAGCGCCCAGTACTCGGTCCAGCGCCTCCTGATAGGGCCTTCCGGCCAGCGCGGCGGCCTGCGCCTTTCGCATCTTGGAGGCAGCCACCATTTGCATCGCTTTGGTGATCTGGGCAGTATTTTTGACTGACCGGATCCTGCGCCGAATGTCCTGCGTGTTAGCCATTTGCTATAGAGATTTCGCTCTTATGAAGCTGGATATGATCTGAACCACTACGGCTTGTAGAAGGATTTGAAATCCTTCATCGCGGCTTGGAGTTGTTGGTCGAGCTCCTTATCGATCGCCAGCTTTTCTAGCACCGCCTTGAGCACATCCTCTTTTCGCGTCCGGAAATAATCCGCCATCTTTTCCTGGCAATCCTTCACCTTGTCGACTGGGACATCGTCGAAGTATCCCTTCTGCATGGCAAATAACAGGACCACTTCCATTTCGACCGGGAACGGGGTGTATTGAACCTGCTTAAATAGCTCTACCACTCGCTGACCTCGGTCTAGCTTCTTCCTCGTGCCCGGATCAACATCGGAACCGAATTGAGCAAAGGCCTGCAGATCGCGAAACTGGGCTAAATCCAGTTTGGTCGACCCCGCCACTTGCTTGACGGCCTTAATTTGCGCGGCCGAACCAACTCTGCTAACCGAAATTCCGACCGAGATAGCCGGACGTACTCCTTGGTAGAATAGGTCCGTTTCCAGATAAATCTGCCCGTCGGTAATAGAGATAACATTGGTGGGAATATAAGCAGACACATCGCCCGCTTGGGTTTCGACGACCGGCAGAGCGGTCAAAGAGCCACCTCCCTCCTTCTCACTTAGCCGGGCAGCGCGTTCCAACAAACGGGAGTGAAGATAGAACACATCCCCGGGATAAGCCTCTCTTCCCGAAGGCCGCTTCAGGACGAGTGAGACTTGCCGGTAAGCTGCGGCGTGCTTAGAGAGATCATCATAGACGATGAGGGCATCCATGCCATTGTCCATGAACCATTCGCCAATAGCGGCTCCAGCGTACGGGGCAATGTACTGATTCGTAGCGCTTTCTCCCGCGGGTGCCGAGACTACAACCGTGTACGGCATCGCTCCCGCCTTATCCAAAATATCGATCGTCCTAGCGACACTCATGTTCTTTTGGCCGATGGCGACGTAAATGCAATAAAGCGGCTTGTGGTTTTTGAGATGACCTTCTTCGGCAGCGCGATTGAGCTTTGCTTGGCTGATAATGGTGTCGACTGCTACGGTCGTTTTGCCGGTAGCACGATCACCGATAATAAGCTCTCGCTGGCCTCGGCCGATCGGGATCATCGCGTCGATCGCCAGAATTCCGGTCTGCACTGGGACGCTAACGCTGCGCCTTTTGATGATGCCGGGCGCTATCTTTTCGACCGGATAACTAATATCCGACTTGACTGGGCCTTTGCCGTCGATCGGTTGGCCTAGAGCGTTGACCACTCGACCGAGCAAGCCCTTGCCCACGGGAACCGATAACAATCTCCCAGTGGTTCGTACCTCTGAGCCTTCCTTAATCTCTTCGGAATCACCCAGCAGAATTGCACCGACTTCGTCCTCCTCGAGGTTTAAAGCTAGACCATACAGGCCGCCCGGAAACTCGAGCATCTCGTTCAGCATCACATCGCTCAATCCCTCGAGTTTGGCGACTCCATCTCCCACTTCCCGGACGGTCCCGACATTAGACCGGGCGGTATCCGCCTTCAGTCCGGATATAGTGGTCTCTAGCTCTTCAAGGATCGTGCTCATCTTGCCAAACTAAATCTGTTCCTGGAGGGTACGAAGGCGATTGCGGACCGACCCGTCCCAGACATCGTCTCCTAATTTCACACGTAATCCACCCAGCAAGGTGGGGTTAGTCTTAAACTCAATCGTCAGATCATCACCGTACCGAGCCTTCAACTTGGTCACCAATAAGTCGCTTAAGTTCGTATTTAGCGCGGTCGCGCTTTCTACCACCGCATGATGCTTCGCTACCTCCAGACGCAGCAGCCGTTGGTAGTCCTTCAGCACTTCCCCAAAATGCCGGGGCTTTTCCGTCAAGACTGATTGCACTACCTGATTAACCTTGTGTTCGTCCAATTTCCCGTTGGTGAAACTAAGCTTGAGCAGCTGTCGGGAAGTTTTCCGGGCTTCTTTCGTCGTTCTCATGGCAATTAGGCCGCGATTTGTCGGGCCGTTTCTTCGTTGATTTTCTGATGATCCTGCGGGGTTAAAATTTTCTGGGTTACCTTTTCCGTGGTTTCGGCTACCAGACGGCCCACTTCCTTCTTCAATTCGGCCATCGTCCGTTCGCGTTCGAGGCTGAGAGATTCTTGAGTCCTCCGAATGATCTCCTGCGCTTCGGTGAGAGCAGCCTGTCGCTTTTCGTCGGCGAGTTTTTCTCCACTGGCCTTGACCTCCTCGATCAGCCGCTGGGCCTCAGCATTCGCCCGGGCTAGCGTTTCCTCGTACTTGGCTTGAGCCTCTGCGAGCTGCTGCTTAATTTTTTCTGCGTTGATTTGGCCTTCCTCAATCCGCCGTCGTCTTTCTTCGAGCATCGCCATGATCGGCTTGAAGGCGAACTTGCTCAAAACCCAATAAACAATGAAGAAAAGAATGATCTGGGCGATCAGGTTGGGCCAATAGACCCCAAACTGTTCAGCGACGTTCATAGATCAAAGAGCGATTTTCTGGGGCTGTGGGGAAGTGATTCCCCACAGCAACTACAGTTATTGTTTATTTAATGAAAGCAATGACCAAACCGTAAATAGCGATTGCTTCCGCCAACGCCATACCGATGATCGCCATGGTCAAAATGTTTCCAAATGCGCCCGGGTTACGGCCCACGGCTTCTGCCGCCTTGGCTCCGACCAAGCCGACGCCAATACCTGCTCCGCCACCGGCGAAAGCGAGGGGCAAGGTTGCAGCGATGTTCCCACCTTGGGCTGCGTCCGCCAACATCGGAAGTAGTTCTAATGTCATAATCTTTGGTCTTCTCTATCTCTAGGGGTTGTTTTTTTCGGATGCTCTTACCGCCCACGCTCTTGGATGGTCCCGGTAAGAAAGTCATTTCAGTGGCCAGCACCTCCCGGTTCGGGTTGGTGCGTCGAGAGCCGGATGTAAACGCCGCAAAGCGCCGAAAAGACCAACGCTTGCAGAACCCCAACCAGCAACTCGAGGAAAAAGAAAGGGAGCGGAAAGAGGACCGACGCTATCCAGTTTAGAGGCACTGGTAGCTGCAAGCCTAGGCTTGTCATCGTGTGGAGAAGCGTCTCGCCAGCGAAAATATTACCAAAGAGCCGGAGCGAGAGGGAGACTGGCCGTAAAAGAATTGAAAGGATCTCGATCACCCCAACGAATAAGAAGATGACTATTAGGAATGGGCCTATCCATCCTTCAACTTTACCTTTCGGAGCGAAGTTCTCCTTGATGAAACCGAGCAGACCCACATCCCGAAGGGTCCAGATTAACCACAAGATCATGAACATCACCGCCATCCCCAGTGTCATGTTGAGATCTGCGTCCGAAGGCCGTAACAGAGGGCGATCGATTTCTGCAAGGCTCCAAAGCCCGGGGCCAGGTTTGCCCCACCCGATCGTTCCTACTCCCGGAACCAAGCCTATCCAATTTGCTGCACAAATGAAAATGAAAAGTGTCGCAATCACCGGGAACACCTTCGCGATCATGTGCCGACCAACGATGTTCTCAAAGGTCGCGTAGAGTGTCTCCACCAGCGCCTCGATGAAATTCTGGGCGCCGGTTGGAACTAGATCCATTCTGCGCGTAGCAGCACGCGCACCAACCACGATAAGAGCCGTCACGATCACCGTGAAAACAAAAGAATTGGTTAACCAGCCCAGACTAGGCAAAAGGCTGTTTGCCTGCACCGTAATTTCACCGGCGGCGACGATAATGGTGGCCTGCATAAATTTAGGGGTACTTCACCGGCCTGAAGACAATAATCCTGCATCTCTAAACAGCAAAAGACAAAGAAAGCCTAAGACCGGAGGGGTAGGCTCGGTAAAAAAGCAAGACCTAGCCATTATGGCAAGTAATTTGTGAAACTTTTCACAAGGAAGAGGATGGAGGGGAGCCGCTTTTGGTCGTGCGCTAGAGACCCCACGCCATTTGTCTCGGCGCGTGTATCGCCGCAAATCTCGTTAAACAGGCGGCTCCCGGGAACGTTTCGACGCGTGATAGGTTTATCGGCCCGTTACGCGGATGAATAATCTCGAAGAGGACGAGGACAAAACGTCGCGTGGGGTAATTCGCGGGAGCCGCCTGTTTAACACCATATTTAGCCTTCCTCGCGCCGGAAGAAAATCACGAAATCTTCGAACAGGACCCAAAGCGGCTCCCCTCCAGGCGCGACATCGACCCTACGCATGCTCTCCTGGCTCCTGGCTCCTGACTCCTCGCCTCTCCTCTTTCCCGAACTCCCCCCTTGTTCTCCTCTAGAACCAAGACTAAGAAACCCCTCGTGCGCCGGCTTGCCTATCTGTTTGAAAGGTTCCCCGCCTTCACAAAGACCTTCTGCGCTCGCGAAGTGGCGGAGCTCTACCGGCAAAACCTGCGGGTCCCGGTTTTTTCGATCCGTAGACCCAACGATGACCGGCCGCTTAACATCCCTTTAAATGGCGTCGACATCCGTTATCTGCCCGATTCTAACAACCTGCGGTTCAAGATATTAACCCGCCTGGCTGCGAGACGGTTCTCTGATATCTGGAACCCAAAACAGGATCCCAGAGATAAGCATCGCTTCTATGAGGCCATCCACTTAGGTCCATTACTCGAAAAGGAAGGAATTACCGCGATGCATGCTCATTTTGCCGGCATGGCCACGCGCACTGCCTGGTGGATAAAGCGGCTATTCGGGATCCCATATAGCTTCACAGGCCACGCCAACGATATTTTTGTCGAAAAGCCGGACCAACGCTTGCCGCTCGGACAGCTGATTCAGGACGCAGAGTTCGTTGCGACCGAGACTGACTTCAGTACCAAATACCTCCAATCAAAATTCCCTGAGTCTGCCGGTAAGATTCATCGGGTTTATAACGGGCTAAACCTGGACCCGTTCCGCCAGGCCGATTCAGGGGCCGGCTCGCTCGAAATAATCGCAATTGGTCGCTTGATCCCCAAGAAAGGCTTCGAGGGATTAGTTCATGCATGTAACATATTGGTCTCAAAAGGGTTACAATTGCACTGCAGGATCGTGGGCGCGGGGCCGGAGCATGTTCCCTTGCGTCAATTGATCGACCAATTCGCGCTCGGCAAGTTCGTCGAACTGACCGGTCCGAAAGCTCAGCCGGAAATTGTCGAGCTTTTAGCCCAAAGTAATCTTTTTGTTTTCCCAGCTGTTGAAGACGGGACCGGCGATCGAGACAATCTTCCGACCGTTATCATTGAAGCGATGGCGAGCGGGCTTCCGGTAGTAGCAACCGGGTTAGGAGGAATCGGAGAGATCGTCACCCATCAAGCCAGTGGGCTAATCGTTCCGGAGGGCGATGCTGATGCGTTGGTGGACGCGATCGCTTTCCTAGCTGAACATGCCGATCTGCGAAGGCGCTACGGCCAGAACGGTTTGGCCGTCGTTAAAGAAAAGTTCACGGCAGAAACGACGGTTAAAGGACTAATTGAGCTGTTCCACCGCTATTTCGGCAAATAGCGGTAGAAATGAGCTCCGACTAAGCAGGGCCTACGTCGCCGCCATAGCTTACGACGTTTGCAACTGTATACCGAAGGCGCGCCATAGCGTAGCGACGGCGGCTTGCTCATTCGATTTTGAATCTCGGTTCATTTTCGCGTACCGGAACATCTGGACGAGCAGAAGCTCATCCCTACCGTATCAGATTTGACGTTGTGATTTTGCAGCGTGCGGCTATTGGCTATCTGGATGAATGCTCTGATTTTGGCCGCGGGATATGCCACTCGACTGTACCCGCTTACTCTAAACCGGGCAAAGCCTCTGCTTCCGGTCGCGGAAAAGCCGATCATTCAGTGGGTGGTGGAGCAACTTGAGCCGATCACCACTTTAGAAGCCGTCTATATCGTGACTAACAACCGGTTTGAGCGCGATTTTGCGGATTGGGCCAAAACCTATCCCGGGAACCGCCCTTTGAAATTTGAGGTGATCAACGACGGCTCAAATTCAGATTCGGACAAGCTGGGAGCAATCGGGGACATTTATTTTGCTGCTAACAAGGCCAATCTATTTTCCGAAGATCTATTGATCGTCGCCGGAGACAACCTATTTAGCGAATCACTAGCGGGATTTGCCGAGTTTGGACACGAGCATCAAGCCACCTTGGGAGTTTACAATGTCCAAACCCTCGATCAGGCTCGCAAATACAACGAATTAACCACGAATCCCGCCGGTATTATTACCAAATTCACAGAAAAACCGGAAAATCCGACCAGTACGATCTGTGGAATTGCATTGTACTACTACCGGCCGGAGGTCCTCCGCAGACTGAATACCTATATGGCAGAGGGGAATAATCCCGATCAGCCGGGCCGATTTGTCCAATGGCTGCACGAGCGGACCGATGTTTTTACGTATCCGATCGCCGGGACTTGGTACGATATTGGGAGCCACGAGACGCTTGCCGAGGCAAACGAGCTGTTCTCTAGAGTGGCGAAGGATGCTAAAAACGGGTGATTCCCCTCGCTACGGAGAGGAATTTATGGTTGATTTGTTGATAGCCGTTTTTTAATGCCATCCTATGTCCAACGAAAGCAAAGCAAACAGCGCGTTCATGAAACCGGTTCAACCCGATGAAGCGCTGGCAAAAATCGTGGGGTCCTCTCCGCTGCCAAGAACCGAAGTTACCAAAAAAGTTTGGGAATATATCAAGAAGCATAAGCTCCAAGACAAAAAGCAGATCAAAGCTGACGCTGCGCTCGAAGTCGTTTTTAATGGCAAGAAAGAAGTCGACATGTTCGAGCTGACGCGTTTGGTAAATACCCACATTGTAAAGAAGTAATTACGATGTGAGAGCAGGCGAGGCGGGCCCGAGGTCCGTCGGATGCTAGCCATTAGTATCGTGTGTTGTCGTCTATCAAGGCCAAGTTGTTCGTCGCAGCCGGTACGGTAATCGTACTCGCGACGGCGGCTTATTTTTTTCCTTTGGTGCCGGCGCTGGAGCATGTTTCCGCGTGGCTCGGAGGACTGGGTGTAGTCGGCGCTGCTCTGTTTGCGGTCCTAATCGCGGCCTCAAGCCTCTGTTTGTTGCCCGCCAGCCCGTTCATTATCGCTGCGTCAGCCGTTTTTGGGTTCTCCCTTGGCTTACTGACTTCCGCGGTCGGTATCATCTTGGGCGCAGCTTCCGGATATTTACTATCCCGATTGTTTTTGCGTAAGGATTTGGCCGACCAGTTAAAAGGACGGCCAACCTTTAAAGCGATCGACCAAGCAATCGCCGAAGAGGGCTGGAAAATTGTGTTCCTTCTTCGGTTATGCCCAATCCCGTTTGGCTTGGCGAATTACCTTTATGGCCTCACGGCTATCCCGTTTCTCCCCTACCTCCTTACTAGTGTCCTGGGTGCGATCCCGGGTATGATCTTATTCAGTCAGCTCGGTTCAGCGGGGAAGGCCGGTTTTCAAGAATTAGCCTCAGGACATTTCCACAAGGGCGGTGGTGAGATTGCCTTACTAGTGCTGAGTTTAGTGGCCAGTGTCGTCCTGGTCGTATTTTTGCCTCGCTTAGCTCGCCGCGCGCTCGAGAAGCGCACGAAGGTGACGATAGCGCCGGAAGCCCGGTAGGGCGATCTCCTGCTCGTCCGTCATTGGTACTCGTCGTCGTCCTCGTCCTCGAATAGCCAGGTTAGCAGGACTGATGCCGCAAACCGAGGAGTCTCCGCGAAGATTAAGTCCATCGCGTGTTCGAAAACGCTGGGAGAAAATACGCGGTATCGAGGACGAGGACGACGACGAGTACGAGAACGATACACCCCCCCGACGAGCAGGAGCTCGTCCCTAGCTCCTTACAGCTCATACTCCCTGTCCGGCTCGGGAATAATGACTTGGCACGCCGGCAGCGCTGTTGCGATCGCATCTTTAAACCAATCTAACGACGGAGGATCACCATGAATCAAAACAACCGTCTTCGGCGTTGTCTTCACAATGTAATCCAGCAGAAGTTCGCGAGGGGCATGTCCGCTGAAGTCGAACTCTTCTCGGGTGCAGAGCACAGGCAACCGGGAACCACCCTGCTCCATCTGCAGCACTGCGCCGTCCTGCGCAACTTTCAGCCTCCCCGCCGGTGAATCAGGATCGGCATACCCAACGAAAAAAATTGATTGGTCGGGCCTGTCCACAAAACGACCCGCCATTTGATTGGACAAGGTATGTTCTGTCATCATGCCACTGGAAAGCACGTAGAGCCGGTTACGCTGGACCTGAGTGGTGGCTACGTCGCGCCCATTCAGAACAAACGGAGATAATGTTCCCAAGAGCTGGAGACCGTCGAGGGACAGTTGTGAACTAGAAGCTAGCTGATCATAAACGATCGTAATTTTGGTGCTAAGACCGCCGATATAAATCGGCGTCTCTTCCAAGACACCCCTGGATCGGAACCGATGCAACAGGGCCAGGATCTCTTGAGTTTTACCCAGAGCAAACACCGGGATCAGGACCGAACCGCCTCGATCAAATGCGTCGAGAATGCATTGTAGAAAACGGTCCTCTTCACTGACTCGCGAATAATTGGGTCTCAAACCGCGATCGCCCCGCGTCGTCTCGATGATCAGGACGTCCAATGGCTCGGTTGGGAATTGCGCCCGTCTTTGCAATGTTTGGTCCAAAAAATTGACGTCGCCGGTGTAGAAGATTTTTTGCTCTCCGTTTCGGAACAAAACGCCAGCGGATCCAAGAATGTGGCCGGCATAGAAAAACTCGAAACTCATTTCAGATCCGTTAGATCCGAGTCGCTCGCCATCGATACTCCAGAGCTGGTCAACGCCAACCTCATGCCACAGCTCTCTAGATTGATCGGCCTCGCGGTGCGTGAAAAGCGGGTAACCAGCCAACGCCAACTCGTCTCGCTGCCGCGACATCACATTGACTGAGTTATGCAACATGATCTCGGTCAGCCGCGCCGTGGCCGGAGTCATAAAAACTTTGGCCTGTGGTTGCCGCCGAGTCAGAAGCGGAAGCGAACCGATGTGGTCTTGATGCGCGTGGCTAATGAACACCGCATCTATTTCCCCATCCGCAACCCGCCGATAGTTCGGGATAGCCTCTTCCCCAAACTTTTTCGGATGAAGGCCTGCATCTAAAATGATTTTGCGCCCGTTAATGTCTAGGAAATAGGAGTTAGCGCCAATCTCATTCTGACGCGTAAGATTTATAAACCGCATAAAGCCCAATAGGGACGAGCTCCTGCTCGTCTATCGTCACAGTAGGAATAAGCTCGTGCTCATCCATGCTTTGCCCTCGATTTTTCTTTCCTCTGGGCATACCCCGGACGAGCAGGAGCTCGTCCCTACTGGACAGGCGCATTTAAAGGATTCTTTTCGGTTTTCAAGGATTCTCTTTGAAACCTCTCAGAACTCGCCGCGTCAATCCACTACATGAGTTTCAGGTGTGCCCGATCGACCGGTGGCCCGCAGCAAGGCCGGTGATGGTATACGCGGCGGCCACAAGAAAGCTCTAACTAATTCGAAGATTCACTAATTGAGCTGTTTGTAAGGAAGCGCATAGAGCGGTCGGTAAACAAGCTGCGGGCAAATGAAGCTTGAACAGACCAAACCAGGTGGGAGTCGCAATTCGAGTATGCTGAGTCAGCTGTCTAAAGAGAAGTGGACTTACGATACGGCAGCCCATTTGGCCGCTCGAGCGGGATTTGGCGAATCGCCTTCTCGATTGGAACAATGGAGCCAGCAGGGGATGGAGGCTACAATCCAGCAACTGCTCCGTCCGGATAACGACACCACGCCTCCGCCCAGCTCCCTGGTGCCCGACCAGTTCGCCGAGTTGAGGGAGCAAGTTCGGGATGCTCCCTCTCCCGACGAGAAAATGCAGGCTCGTCGAGCTTTACGGCAAGCTACCAACCGGCAGCTTTATGACCTGATCAATTGGTGGACCCGACGCATGCTCACCACACCAGCGCCATTGGTAGAGAAAATGACTCTATTTTGGCATGGTCATTTCGCGACCAGCGCCCTCAAGGTGCGGTCACCGTACAAGCTTTGGCAACAGAACGAGACTTTTCGGCACTATGCGCTGGGAAATTTTGGGACGCTGACCAAAGCGATCTCGCGCGATCCGGCCATGATGGTTTATCTCGACTTACAAGCGAGTCGCTCGCAGCATCCCAACGAGAATTTCGCCCGGGAGCTCATGGAGTTGTTCACATTGGGTGAAGGAAACTATAGCGAGCCCGATATTAAAGAATCTGCACGCGCCTTCACCGGCTATCGCGTCGATCGGTCCGAAGAGTTCCGCTTTGTTAGAAATCAGTTTGATGGAGGCGCCAAAACCTTCTTGCAGCAAACCGGGATCTGGAATGGCGATCAGATCATTGATATCATTCTGAAACAGCCTGCCGCTGCCAAATTTATCAGCAACAAGTTGTGGAAGTTCTTCGCCTATGAAGATGCGGATTCGCAGCTTATCGATAAGTTGGCAGAACTATTTCGGCAGAACTATGAAATCCGCCCGTTGCTGGAAACGATCTTTTCGTCAGAAGAATTCTACAGCCCGCGGGCTCGGGACGCTATCGTGAAAAGCCCGGTGCAATACGTTGTCCAATCCGGCCGCACACTGGGAGTTAACCTCCCGGGTGGGCGCACCTTATTTACCGTTTACCAGCGGATGGGCCAGGTTCCCTTCTATCCGCCCAACGTCAAGGGTTGGGAGGGAGGCAAGAGCTGGATTAACACAGCCACATTAACATTTCGATATCAATTAGCGCGACAACTGGTTCTCGGGATCAGATTGGTGAATGAGCAACCCGCAAAAACGCCTCTCCCTTCACCTACAACCCAGTCCTCGCCTTTAGCGCAAGCCTCGCCTGCAGCCCAGACTACGCCTATGACGCAGACGGCCAGCTTGACGGCCCAAAACGTTGTACGTCTTCCCGCGCTTCAAGTCGACCAACTGGTAACGGCAGAGGACAGAAAAGACCCAGAGGCCGCCGTACGAAAAATTTACGCGCGGGCTTTCCAAACCACGCCAAATCCTCAATTGTTCGATCGGATCTTAGACGTAGCAAAACTTAAACCGCTTCCTTTGGCGGATGACGCGATCAGAGATCTGGTCGCGTTGATGATGATGACCCCTAACTATCAAGTCTGCTAGCCAGTATGTCACAAGAACCGGATTTACTCACGAGACGTCACTTTCTGCGTACCTCCATCTTAGGGGCAGCATTAAGTTGGACAGTTCCTATCTTCATCGAACGAACGTTTTCTTTGTTAAACGCCGAGGCCGCAGAGACCACAACTCAAATCGCAACCGGAAAAGATCATCCCATCCTGGTGGTGCTTCAACTTGCCGGCGGTAATGACGGCCTCAATGCATTAGTTCCTTTCGCCGACGATCTTTATTATCGGGCGCGCCCGACGATTAATATCCCGCGAGACAACGTCCTAAGACTGGACGGTTACGTTGGGTTTAATCCCCGCATGGCGTCCCTAAAAAACCTCTTTGATCAAGGCAAACTCGCGGTGATCCAAGGCGTGGGATATCCAAATCCGAATCGCTCCCATTTTCGTTCGACCGAGATCTGGCAGACTGCCTCTGATGCCGACAAGTATCTGAAGACCGGATGGATCGGACGCTATTTCGACAACTGTTGTAACGGTGAAGATCCAACGGTCGGCGTGACGATAGGAAG
>Ga0210406_10002130_pt1 | contig 23077 bp, 19 predicted proteins | sample IncBWC30MmetaG_FD_155454 | JGI IMG/M metagenome (GOLD analysis project Ga0210406, IMG submission 155454) | Forest soil microbial communities from Barre Woods Harvard Forest LTER site, Petersham, Massachusetts, United States - Inc-BW-C-30-M | ecosystem: Environmental > Terrestrial > Soil >...
TACCGTGCTATATGTCCCCTACACGCGGGGCCGGCACATCGAGCGAGAAATGGACCCGAACTGGAACGACAACCAACCAATCTATCGCCAACTGCGCGATCGAATGGTCGCCCTGATTCTAGAGGGCGCGCTGAAGGAGGGTGATCCGTTGCCCTCCGTAAGGGCGGTGGCTGCCGATTACCGGCTCAATCCGCTCACCGTGCTGAAGGGCTATCAGCAGCTGGTCGATGAAAACCTGGTCGAAAAACGCCGCGGTCGCGGCATGTATGTCAGCGACGGGGCACGACGGCTCCTGCTCGCGGGAGAACGCGAGCGGTTCCTGAACGAGGAGTGGCCGCAAATTCTCGCCGTCATCAATCGGCTTGGCTTTTCCTCACAAGAGTTGTTTGCGCAAACGCCGGCGCTCACCCACCCCGCACCGCCGCCCCGCGGCAGCGACACCAAAGAAGAATGAGACGCATATGGCTCCGCTCATCGAAGCTCGAGAACTGACGAAAAAATACGGCGCACATGTGGCGCTGGATCGCGCCAACCTCAATGTCGAGGCCGGCCGTATCGTCGGACTCATCGGTCCCAACGGCGCCGGGAAAACCAGCGCTCTGCGCGCCATTTTGGGTCTGACGCATTACGAAGGCCAACTGACCGTATTGGGCCGCGAACCGTTTCGCGACCGCACGGCGCTCATGAACGATTGCTGCTTCATCGCCGATGTCGCGGTGCTGCCGTCCTGGCTGCGCGTCGATCAAGCAATCGATTTCGTGGCGGGCGTGCATCCGCGATTCCGCCGCGACCGGGCCACGGCATTCCTGGCCAAGACGCAAATCAGCGGCAAACGCCGGATGCGGGAATTATCCAAGGGAATGAAAACCCAGGTTCATCTGGCGTTGACCATGGCGATCGACGCAAAGTTGCTGGTGCTGGATGAGCCCACGCTGGGTCTCGATATTCTGGCGCGCCGCGCCTTTTATGATGCGCTGGTCAACGACTACATGGACGAGACGCGAACCATCCTGATCACCACGCATCAGGTTGAAGAAGTAGAGAACCTGCTCACCGATATCATATTCATCGACAAGGGCCGCATCGTTCTGGACACCTCATTGGAGGATGTCGCAACGCGCTTCGCCGCCGTGGCGGTGAAGGCCGATCGCCTGGATGCGGCGCGCGCCGAGAAACCGTTCTACGAACGCCAGATTCTCGGCAAGGTGGTGCTCTATTTCGAGAGCGTCGACGCCGGCAAGTTGGCGGCGTTCGGCGAGCTGCACACGCCGAGCGTGTCCGATTTGTTCGTCGCCAAGCTTTCCGGAGGTGCAGCATGAACACCAATACGTGGCTCATCCGCAGAGAATTCTGGGAAAACCGGGCGATCTGGATGCTTCCGGCCGTTTTCGGCGCGCTGCTGATCCTGGCCGCACTGTTCGGTCAGGTGAGCATACCGAAGCTGACGTCGCAACTGGAAATGCACGAGGCCGCCGGCGCCTTCCAAGTGATCGTCGGGGTGATGTTCTATGTGGTGATGTCGGTGTATTCCACTTGGTATCTGCTCGACTGTCTGTATGCGGATCGCAAGGATCGCAGCATCCTATTCTGGAAGTCGCTGCCGATATCCGATGCCAAGACCGTGTTGAGCAAGCTGATTGTCGGCATGGTGCTGATTCCGCTGGTGTATTTCGCGGCGGCCGATGCGACCGCGCTGATCGCGGCCTTCATCCTGTCGATCCGTGCGAGGGCCGCGATCGGCAGCGCCCTGTGGCAACCGGATGTGTGGTGGCAAATGCAAGTCTTGTGGGTGTATTGCATCATCACCACCGCCCTCTGGTACTTGCCGATTGCAGGCTGGCTGATGCTGGTGTCGGCTTGGGCCAAGCGCGCTGTCATGTTGTGGGCCATACTGCCGCCGCTGCTATTGTATCTCCTGGAGCGGGTATTCTTCGGCACGCATACCATAGGCAATGTGTTGGCCCGGCGCATGGCGGGATGGCCCTGGGCGGCATTCAACGGCGCCAAGCACGTATGGACGGAAGGCAGCGGCGTTGTGGATAATAATGGCGTTCCGGTCACCGTTTGGCATCTCATCAACCCCAGTGGATTTTTTACCAGTGCGGAAACATGGATAGGAGCCGCAGTGGGCATTGCTTTGATCGTCGCGGCCATCCAGCTGCGGTTACGCCGCACCGAAATCTAGCGCGGGCTGGTTGGCGCCTCTGCGTCCCGCTGTTGGTTCTTGCGGCATCGCTGGTCCTGGTTCCCGGCATCCTGCGGGCCGATGAATTTTTTCTGGTACGCGATGAAAACCCACTCATCCGCGGCCTCTATCTGCCCCTGCCGAGCGACGACCGATTGGCGGACGGGCAGAGTCTTTCGGCCACTCTGGCGATCAGTAATACGCTCAACGTCGAGGGCAGGCCCCAGGAGAGTGTGCTCATCGATGGCGAGAGCGACACGCTCCGCCTTACATACGAGAATTCGCTATTCCAGTCCTGGCGATATCGACTCACCTTGCCTGTCATTCACGACAGCGGTGGCATACTCGATTCGGTCATCTCAGACTGGCACCGCTTCTTCGGTTTACCGCAGGGCGAAAGACCCTACTACCCCAAGAACCAACTCGTGTACTTTTACTCCGGCCGGGGGCATGTCGACATTACCAGCTCCCAAACCGGCATCGGCGATATTTCCGGCGAGATGGGCTGGTTTGCCATCGATGATGCGCACCGCACGGTGTCATTCTGGGGAGGGCTGGCGGCTCCAACCGGTTCTGCGGCCAAACTGACCGGCGACGGCGCGTGGGATGGCGCAGTGTGGGCGCATGGCGCCCTGCGCTGGCCCAAATGGCAATTGGCGGCGGAACTTGGGCTGGCACAGCCATTCGGCGACGAAATATTCGCCGGCGCCGCGCACAAGACTTCGGTGTTCGCGCGCTTCGCAGCCACGCGCGCCTTGGGCGCCAAGTGGTCGCTGCGCGCACAACTCGATGGCCAGACCGGCCGCGTCCAAGACAGCGAGATACGATTTCTGGGGCCGAGCCTGCAGCTCTCCGTCGGCGCAGTGCGACGCCTGAGCGAGCGCTGGCGCCTCGAATTCGGATTCGCCGAAGATGTCGCGGTCAACACCGCCCCCGACATCACTTTCTTTCTTGGGGTTCGCCGCCAAAGCAGTGCAAAATAGCGGCGAGGTTTTCGTTTATCTGGAAGGGGCGCTCATGTACAAGACCAAGATCGATCTGCCGGAAAAGGTTCGCCGCAATGTCATCGTCATTTTGAACGATCGCCTGGCTTATGCCATCGATCTGCAGAGCCAGATCAAACAGGCGCATTGGAACGTCAAGGGTCCGAACTTCATCGCCTTGCACGAGCTGTTCGACAAGATTTCCGATGCGGTGCTGGAACAGATCGACGAGATCGCCGAGCGCGTCACCAGCTTGGGCGGCACTGCCGAAGGTACGGTTGCGGTGGCGGCCAAGCGCAGCAAATTGAAGAACTACCCCTTGAGCATCACCGCGGGCAAGGATCATCTGTTCTATCTGTCGACGCAGCTGTCGGTGTACGGCAAGGTGGTGCGCGCGGCAATCACCGACACCGACGAGCTGGGAGACGCGGATACGGCGGATCTATTTACGGGGATTTCGCGGGAGATCGACAAGTACCTGTGGTTCCTCGAGGCACATTTACAAGAAAAGGCCTGACAAATGAGCGATCCTGCGGCCGGCGCCAATGACGGTGGCTTGAGTGCGGCACTCGCCACGCTGCAGGGTTTGCTGACGAGCGGCGAAACGCTGGAGGCCTGGGCAGCCCAGCGCCGCATATATGCCCTCACCCATCGTCGCGTGTGCATTGCGGCCACCAGCGGGCGTTTCATTTCCCTCAACCGGCGGCTGTTCGGCGGTTACGATTCGGCCGATATTCGTTGGCAGGACTTGAAGGAAACGCGCATCAGCGCCGGGATCATTGCGGCCGACTTGACGCTGATCGCACAGAACAGCTCCGACCTCAATATCGGCGCCGAGGTGAACCGGGTGTGGAGCTTCGAAGGCTTGAACAAGGATCAAGCGCAGGCCATGTACCGTATCTGCCAGCAGCACGATCAAGTTTGGCGTGAAAAGCGCCGTGTGCGCGAACTCGAGGAATTGCGGGCGAAATCAGGCGGTGTGCAGATCAGCGGCGCATCGGCGGGCTACGCCGGTACGGATGCCGCGGGTGCGGAGTCCGAGCCGACGCGCCGCCTGCGGCAGGCGCGCGAAATGCTCGATGCCAAGCTCATCAGCGATTCGGAATTCGAATCCATCAAGGCAAAGATCGTTTCGGGGCTGTAGCAGTTGACCATTCGTCCTTTCCAGTCTTTCGGAAGTGTCGCGGTTTCGTGATCGACTGGATCGGCGTAGTAGCCAAAGCTCTCGTGAAAGGGTGAATACACGCCGATCACGTTCAACCACTCCAATCTCCCGCTTCTTCATGCAGCTTCCTTACTTCCTCCTGCGGGAGAAGTCCGACAAAGGGCATCGATTCCCGCAATCTCGCCGCGTTGTCATCGCGTCCGAGCATTACCGCGAAAAGCGCACCGTCATCCTTCGATTGCGCAATGGCTTGCCATTCATCATAGGCTGGACCCCACGTGCCTTGAGCCTTCCTCAAGCCGAAGCGCCAAGCTCGCGGTTGGCGCGTAGCCAAATCAGCCCAACAGGTACGCAAAGTAGCTGTTGCGCAGCCGGTTCAAAGGATCGGTGCGCTGCCGCAATGCGCGGAACAACTTGGCGCGTTCGCCGAAGGATTTCGCGATGTGTTCCGGCTGCAGGGCACGCGTCTGATTGAAGGTGGGCGTACCGCCGTGCGAGGAGGCGAAATCGTTGAAGTCGATCAGGAAGTCATCCCAGCCCTGCTCGCCGCTCGAGGAAGGCTCGAGCGTGAACATCGGTCCTGAGTAGCTCACGCTGAACAGCGAGCCGCGATCCTGATGCAGCTTGGCAGCACCGCTCACCACATTGCCGCGGTAACGATGCTGCTTGTAGTAGGACTTGCAGAATGCGAAATAGGCGCCGAGCAGCTTCGGGTAGTCGGCTTGCGGAAAAGCCCAGAGGCTGTAGGTATGACGGGCCTTCCAGGCTTCCTTCGGCATGTCCCGCATCCATTCGTGCGAATACATCATCACATCCCGGCTGCCGCCGCCCAAAGCGCGGTGCATGCCCGATAGGACGGCGGCACGCAGGCCGGGTGCGGCCAATACGCTGCCCACCGTCGAGCCGAAGGCGGGCAGCACATTGCGCATCACCGACTGTTTGATTTGCCAGATGCCGGAGCGGCTGATCGCTGCGGATTCATCGGGCGTGCGGCGCTCGACGGTTATCCGATCGTGGAAAGGCGAAACATGGAGGCGCAGCGCGCCCGGGGCATTGATCAGGCTCAAATAACGCGAGTTGAATTCCTTCAGCGTCAATACCTGATAGTCGATCTTGACCGGCACCAACGGCCGCACCCGAACCACGACCTCGTGCACGATCCCCAACAGGCCGAAGCTCGAGCGCAGCACACGCATCAAATCGCGCTCGCGATCCGTCACGGTCATTTGCTTGCCCTGCGGGGTGATCATTTTCACTTCGGAAATGCATGACGACAACTGCGCCATGCCATCGGCGTAAGAAGCCTGCGGCAGGGTGGTGACCGCCATTGCACCCAGGGAAATCTCGCCCATTTCGGGCGTCAACGGCAGCTCCTGTCCGCGTTCGGCGAGCGCCTTGACCAGGGTGCTGACGCGCACGCCGGCTTGTGCCCGCACGCTGGCTTCCCCAAATTCCAGGATTCTGTCGAGCCCGGTGGTATCCACCGTGGTCCCGCCGTCACCGCCCACACAGCGGGTCTGCGAATAGTCGGCGCCGACCATTCGAATGGGTGTCGGATAACTCTTAGTCTTGGATAGAAGGCTCGGCAGGTCTTCGAAGCGCTTTAAGCGCAATACGAGCCGCGGACGGCGATAGAGGCCTGACGAATCCGCGCCTCGCGGATCGATGACTTTATTGACCATGTGCTTCCCCCCGGAAGACTGAAGCTTGAAACACTTGCTGTCGGGGGGCACAAAACCTGGCGGTTCTGTATGCGCTTGAAGCGCTTCTGGATTCACTGGCGACCCCGCTATCGTCAGACTTCCCCTTATGGAAGCCCCTTAGACCGGTGGTTTTGCGTCCCCACCTTTCGGCGGGTTTGCCCTTAAACAGCTGGTGTTACTATGCGATGCAACCCCGAGCTTTGTAAAGAGGTATTTCGGCGGCTCGCCGAGGGAGGCGCGAACCGGGCCCCTCACCCCATGAGGAGCAGGGTTTCGGCATGCTCGACGGCCTCCGGGGTGCCGTAAACCACCACCACATCGCCCTCCTTGAAGACGGTATCGGGTCCCGGCTCGCGCCCCACGATACCGTCGCGGCGTACCGCGTTTACCGTTGCCTGCGAGCCGCGCAGGGTCAGGTCCGTGATGCTGCGTCCCACCGCCCAGGCCTGGGGCGGCAGGATGACGCTGTGCAGCTGTTCCCGAAAGGCGTGGGACTCGTCCAGAGGTTCTGCGCCATCGGCGCGAAAGTATTGGCGCAGCATTTGATAGCGATGGCTGCGGATGTCATTCACGGTGCGAATCACACGCCCCACCGGCAACTTCATCAACAGCAACAGGTGAGACAGCAGCATGAGGCTGGCCTCAAAGGTCTCCGGCACCACTTCGGTAGCGCCGGCCGCCTGCAATTCCTCGAGTTTGGTGTCGTCCTGCGTACGCACCAGGATGGGCACGTCGGTGCGCAATTCGCGCACCGATCGCAGGATGCGCAACGCCACATCCGGATTGGCGAACGTGATCACGACGACGCTGGCGTGCGCAACGCCGACATTCTCCAACACTTTGACCTGACCGGCGTCGCCGTACACCACCGGGTCGCCGACCTGGCGGCCCGTGCGAATACGGGAGGGATCCACATCGAGCGCGATGTACTCGAACCCGGTCTGTTCCAGCACACGCGCGATATTCTGCCCGACGCGGCCGAAGCCGCAGATCACCACGTGCTCGCGTTCCGCAGCGGCCAGCGTCATCCGTTCGTGACGCATCGCCTCGGTTTGCGGGTTGCCGGATTCGCGCAAGATGACGCGCGTAATGCGTCGATTGTGACGGATGATCAAGGGCGACAGCACCATGCTCAAGACGGTGGCCGCCAACAGCGGCTGCACGACGCTCGGGTCGAGTAATTCGCGCCTCAGCAACAGAATCAGCAGCGCGAATCCGAACTCACCGCCCTGCGCAATGATCACTCCCGTGCGCAAGGATTTGAACCAGCTTTTCGTCGCCGGCTCTGCGACAACGGCGACCACAGCAGCCTTGAGCAGCAACATTCCGGCCAGAATCGCCGTCACCACGGGTAAATCCCGCAGCAGCAAGCCCACATCCAGCAGCATGCCGACGGTGATGAAAAACAAACCCAGCAGCACTTCACGGTACGAGCGGATCGTGGCTTCGATCTGATGCCGAAATTCGGTTTCGGCCAGCATCATGCCGGCGAGAAATGCGCCGAGGGCGAGCGACAGGCCCGCCGCATGAGTTGCCCAGGCCGAAGCAAGAACGGCGAGCAGCACCGCCAGGGAAAACAGTTCTGCCGACCGCACCGAGGCGATGAGCAGAAACAAAGGTCGCAGCAGCCATCGGCCGGCGGCCAGTACCACCAGCAACGCGGTCGCGGCGATGCCGATCGCGCTCAAAATGTGCGCGGCATCGGCAGCGCGTCCTCCGTTGCCGAGCGCCGATATCAGGGCCAGCAGCAGCGGAAAACTCAAATCCTGAAACAGGCAAATGGCGACGGCCAGCCGGCCGTGGGTGCGGTTGTTCTCGGATTGCTCCGTGAGCTGCGCAATGATGATGGCGGTGGAGGACATGGCCAGGGCGCCGCCTACAGCCACGGCGACGGCCGGTGCGATGTCGAACAGCATTACCGCGCCCGCTGCGATGATCCCGGTCGTGATGAGAACCTGCGCGCCGCCGACACCCAGCACTTCCCAGCGCATCGCCACCAAGCGCGGCAGCGAGAATTCCAATCCCAGAGTGAAGACCAGGAACACGACGCCGAAGTCGGCGAGAAGTTGCGTGGTCTCGTTGTCCGCCGCGAGTGCCAGCGCATGCGGACCCAAGAGCATTCCCACGGCCAGATATCCCAGAATGGCGGGCAAGGCCAATTTGCGCACGGCGGCGACGACGCACACCGACGCCGTGAGCAGTATCAGGATCTGTAACAGCGGATCGTTATGCCCCATTGCCTGCTAGCATATCGCTATGAGTGCAACCATGAAGGCCCCGTTGGCGCTCGAACGGCAAAGCGATGGCTGGCGGCTGCGCTTGAGCGGCGATTGGTCGTTGACGGCATTGCCGAGCATCGAAGCGCAGCTGCAAAATTTACCTGCTCTGGATGGCGCTTTGGTGTGTGATTGGACGCAGGCTCAGGCGCCTGGAATCAGTCCGGCATGGGCATTGCTGCGGCGGCTCGCAGAGGCCTGCGGTGGTCTGCCGTGCCTGGATGTCCGCCACACCGGCAATCCTCCGCACTTCCTCGATCTGCTGCAAAAGCTGCATGTCGAGCGGCATGCGGCATACAGCGTGCAGGCACCGCCCACGTTGGAGCGGCTGGTCGGCAAACTCGGCCGCTGGGCCGTACTGCAGGGCTGGCATGGGCGCGGTGTGATCGTCTTCCTCGGGCGCATTGCGACGGTCGTCGGCGAGGCCTTCCGCCGCCCGCAAGCGCTGCGGGTTTCATCGATTGTCCGGCATATCTATGAAACCGGCATCACCGCCATCCCCATCGTATCGCTGATTGCATTTCTGATCAGCGTGATCGTCGCCTATCTCGGCGCGCAGCAACTGTCGCGCTTCGGCGCCGATATTTTCGTCGTGGATCTGGTGACCATTGCGGTGTTGCGCGAGATGGGTGTGCTGTTGACGGCCATCATCGTCGCCGGCCGATCCGGCAGCGCCTTTGCGGCTGAGATCGGGGTCATGCAGCTGAACGAGGAGACCGACGCGCTGCGCGCCATGGGGATGAATCCCATCGAGTTGCTGGTCGTCCCCAGGGTGTTGGCGCTCGTCATCGTTCTGCCGCTGCTGACCGTGATTGCCGATGCCATGGGCCTGGCCGGCGGCGGCCTTCTGTCGCTCATCAATCTGCACATTCCGTTGCCGCAGTTCACGGCGCGCATGCGCGAGGCTCTCTCGCCCACGACCTTTTGGGCAGGCCTGGTCAAGGCGCCGGTGTTCGCCATCCTCATCGCCATGGTCGGCACGTATCGCGGCATGCAGGTGCGCGATTCGGCCCGCGAGCTGGGCCGGCTGACCACGGTGGCCGTGGTGCAATCGATTTTCATGGTGATCCTGGCCGATGCATTGTTCGCGGTATTGTTCGTGCAAATTAATTTTTGATGCTCGACCCTGATTTCAATCCGGTGATTCGGGTGCGCGGCCTCCACAATCGCTTCGGCACGCAAGTGGTGCACGACGGACTCGACATGGAAGTGCAACAGCACGAAATATTCGGCGTGGTGGGCGGTTCCGGGACCGGCAAGTCGGTGTTGCTGCGCTCGATACTTGGGCTACAGCATCCCAACAGCGGCAGCGTGGAACTGTACGGCCGCGATGTGCAGAGCCTGGCGGCCGCGGACCGCAGTAGTCTGGTTCAAAGTTATGGCGTGACCTTCCAAAATGGCGCGCTGATCAGCTCCCTGACGGTGGCCCAGAACGTACAGCTGCCGCTCAGGGAACACTATGCCTTGTCGGAGAAAACCCTGGATGAACTGGCGGATTTGAATTTACTCATGGTGGGACTGGCGCCCGACGACGGGGCCAAGTTTCCGTCGCAGTTGTCCGGGGGAATGATCAAACGCGCCGCCCTGGCCCGCGCCCTGGCCCTGGAGCCCAAACTCTTGTTTCTCGACGAGCCGACGGCGGGCCTCGATCCGATTTCCGCCAGCGCCTTCGATGAGCTACTGTTGTACCTTCATTCGGAGCTGCGGCTCACGGTTGTCATGATCACCCACGATCTCGATACGTTGTTCCAGACCTGCAGCCGCGTCGGCGTCATCGTGGACGGGCACATGATCAGCGATACGCTGCCGGGGATGCTCAAAAATACCCATCCATGGATTCAGGATTATTTCCATGGCCCGCGCGCGCGCGCTGCCGAAAAGGAAGCCGCCCATGGATAGAGACTCGAACTACGTCGCCGTCGGGGCTTTCGTACTGCTGGTCATTGCCATGGCGGTGTCGTTCGTGTTCTGGTACACCGATCAACAGGACAAGCGTACCTATCAGCGCTACGAGATTTATTTCCCCGGATCCGTGAGCGGCCTCACCGCCGGCAGCCCGGTGCGATACCTGGGCGTCGATGTCGGCAAGGTGGCGCGCATCATGCTGGACCCGCAGAAGCGCAAGACCGTCCAGGTGATCGCCGACATCGATTCCACGGCGCCCATCGATGACCGAACGCGAGCCTCCTTGAGCCTGCAGGGGGTCACAGGGCTGCTGTTCGTGGATCTGGAGGAGGATTCAAAGGCCGAGTCGACCGGCGTCATGGAGCAGGGCCAGCGCTATCCGATGATTCGTTCGCGGCGATCCGACTTCGATGTGCTGCTGAGCAATCTGCCGGCCTTGACGACGCACCTGGTGGAACTGGCCGATCACTTCAATGAAGTATTGAGCGACCAGAACGTGCGCGCGCTGAAAACCACCCTCGATAACGTGCGCCTCGCAAGCGAACATCTGCCCAACACGGTGCGCGAAGTACAACTGCTCGTATCCGATATTCGGCGCACCACTCAGGACATACAAGGAGTCGTTGTCGAATTGCGAAGCGTGATCGTGCAGGACTCGCCCGATCTGAACGCGGCGGTGGCGAATATCCGGCAGATCTCGGAGAACCTCGCGAAGACCACGCAGCGCCTCAACAGTTTCGTGGCCGCCAACGAACCCGGCGTGTCGCGCTTCACCAGCCAGAGTCTTCCGGAATTGGAGCAGCTGCTGCGCGAGAGCCGGCAGGCAGTACGGGATTTCCGGGATTTATCGCGCAGTCTGAAGCGCGACCCATCGCAATTGATTTATGAGTCGACCTACCGCGGAGTCGAGGTGCAGAAGTGAAGCGCATGGCACTGCCCTTGATGATGGCCCTGTTGACGGCCTGCGCGGGATCGTTGTTCAAAAATAAGACGGCTCCGCCGACCATGTACGTGTTGTCGGCAACGCCCAAATCGGCGGCGGCGGATCCGGCAAGCGTTCCGGCGGCGCCGGTCGATCTGGCCGTTCTGAAGCTGCGGGTGCGTGCGGGACTCGACACCGATCGAATCGCCGCGCTTTATCCGGATCGGCACATGGACTATTTCGCCGACGTACGCTGGAGCGGACCTCTCGATGAAGTATTGCAGGACGTGGCGGTGCAAGAATTTCACTTGAACGCAGGACTGCGCAATGTGAGCGCCGACGCCTCGGTGTTCGCGAGCACTTACTGGCTGGAGATCGAGGTGACGGATTTTCAAGCGGAATATTCAACCATCGGCGCAGCCCCGACAGTGCATGTACATTTCCTGGCCCGGGTCGGCAATTCGGCCGATCGGCACGTCCTGGGGCGCTTTGAACCCGACATCCGCGTGGTCGCGGCCGACAATCGCATGACTGCCATCGTCGATGCCTATAACCGCGCCGCCGACACGGCATTTGCCGAAATTGCGACGGGAACCGCCCGGACCCTGCGCGCCCAATAGGTTCCTACGCTTCCAGTTTCGCTTCCTCGACTTCGATGGCGGTGCCGATCTGCATCCATTGGGTCTCCAGGTAAGCCGCATCTCTCTCCAGGTTCGCGCGCCGCGACGCAAGCCTGGCGTCGTGCGGATGGCAGGCAAATTCCGCCTCGAGCAGCGAGCGCTCGGCGGTGACCGTCGCGATGCGCGCCTCGACCTGCTCGAGTTGCTGCCGCAGCCGGGTGAGCGGATCGCGGCGGGGCGCCTTCTTGTCCGCGGGCGCCTTGGCGGCTGAAGCTTTTTTGCCCACGGTACCGGCTTTGCCGACGGCGCCGCTTTTGCCGGGAGTCGTTCTGCTCGGCGCAGCGCTTTCGGTTGCCTTGCCGCGCGATCGCAGCCATTGCTGGTAGTCGTCAAGATCGCCGGCGAATTCCTGCAATTTGCCGTCGGCCACCAGCCACAATGTATCGGCGACGGATTTGATCAAGTGACGATCGTGCGAGACCACGATCAGACCGCCCTCGAAGCTCTGAAGTGCGATGCCGAGCGCTTGCCGCATTTCGATGTCCAGGTGATTGGTCGGCTCATCGAGCAGCAGTAAATTGGGCCGGCGCGCCACCAGCAACGCGAGGGTCAGGCGCGCTTTCTCGCCGCCCGAGAATCGACCGACCGGCTCAAACGCGCGATCGCCTTGAAAGCCAAAGCTCCCCAGGTGATCGCGGATCTTTTGCTCGTCACCGGCGGCATAGTCGGAGCCGCCGCGATGGCGCAGATGCCAAAACGCGTCGCAGTCGGGCTTGAGCTGCTCCATCTGCTGCTGCGCGAAATAGCCGATGGCGAGATCCGGCGCCGCCGTGCGCTTGCCGCGCAGCGGTGCCGATTCGCCGGCCAACAGCTTGGTCAATGTGGACTTGCCGGCGCCGTTCGGTCCGAGCAGCGCGATGCGATCCTGCGGACCGATGGAGATGTTGATGCCGCCGACGATTTGTACCGGCGCTACGCCGGTGTAACCGCACGCGCCGTCCTCCACGGTAATGAGCGGCCGCGGCGTTTTCAACGCCTTCGCGAATTCGAATTCGAATGGACTGTCGACGTGCGCGGGTACGATGCGTTCCATCCTCTCGAGCATCTTCAAGCGGCTCTGCGCCTGCCGCGATTTGGTGGCGGATGCGCGGAAGCGGTTCACGAAACCGGTGATTTCCGCGATGCGCTTTACCTGCCGCGCGTGCAGCACCGACAGCAATGCCAGCTCCTCGGAGCGCTTCTGTTCGAATTGCGAGTAGTTGCCGGCGTAGGCGCGGATGGTTCGATTCTCGATATGCAAAACCCGATCGATGATGCAATCGAGGAATTCGCGATCATGCGAAATCATCAACAGCGTTCCCGGGTAGGCCGTCAGCCATTCCTCCAACCACACGATGGCATCCAGGTCCAGGTGATTCGTGGGTTCATCCAGCAATAACAGATCGGCCCGGGAGCACAGTGCGCGTGCCATCGCCAACCGCACGCGCCAGCCGCCGGAGAATTCGGCTACGGTGCGTTCATGATCCGCCGCCTTGAACCCCAGGCCATGCATGATGGCCGCCGCGCGTGCCTTGGCACGATAGCCATCGATGGCCTCCAACGAAGAATAGAGTTCGGCCAGCGCCATGGAAGCATCGCGCCTTTCGGCGTCTTCGATGGCCGCCTGCACGCTGCGCAGCTCCGTATCGCCATCGAGCACAAACTCGATCGCCGCCCTGCCGCTCGCGGCGACTTCTTGTTCGACGTGCGCCGTCTTGAGTGCCGCCGGCAGACCGATCTCGCCCCGATCGGGGGTCAGTTCGCCGAGAATCGCCGCAAACAGGCTCGACTTGCCGGTGCCGTTGGCGCCGGTAATGCCGACCTTGTTGCCGCGAAAGACGGTGAAGTTGACCTGCTCGAAAAGCGGCTGCGGACCGCGCCGCAGCGTGAGATCTCTCGCGATCAACATCTAGACTGTTAGGAAGAGAGCCGCACAGGCCGCAGCACCGTCGGCGCGCACAGATTGCCGTGGTGGGGCGTGCCGCCTTCCTGCCCGGCGAGAATGCCCAGCAACTTGTTCGCTCCCATCGCGTCGCCAAACAATCTGCCTTGAGCGTAGTAACAGCCGTGAGCGCGCAGGAACTCGAGCTGCTCGGCTTCCTCGACCCCCTCTGCAATGACCTCGAGATCGAGACTCTTGCCCATGTCGATGATGGTGCGCACGATGGCGGCATCATTCGTGTCGACCGCGACGTCGCGGACGAACGACTGGTCGATTTTCAACGTGCCGATGGGAAACTGCTGCAGGGCCGAGAGCGAGGAATAACCCGTCCCGAAATCATCGATCGCGAGGCTCAAGCCCATGGCGTACAGCTCGTTGAGAAGGCCGATGGTGCGTTTCGGATCGGTCATCAAGGTGGTTTCGGTGACCTCGAGTTCGAAGCAGGTGGGGGATACGCCATGCTTGCGAAATATGCTGCGGCAGCGGGAGATGAAACTCGATTGTTTGAGCTGGCGCAGTGACAGGTTGATGGCGATTCGACCCGGATGCGGCACGACTTTCTGCCACTCGCGATAATCTGAGCAGACGCGATTCAGCACCCACTCGCCGATATCCAAAATCAAGCTGGTTTCCTCGGCCAGCGGAATGAAATGCGAGGGCGAGATGTCGCCGTGTCCCGGAAGCCGCCAACGCAGCAAGGCTTCGGCGCCCACCACCCGTCCGCTGCGCAGGTCCACTTTTGATTGGTACAGAATGACCAGCTCGTCGCGTTCCAGCGCGCGGCGCAGCTTGCTCTTCAGCATGAGCCTTTCGACGGCGGCGGCATTCATGCTGGGCACGTAGAACACGCAGGAATTGCCGCCATTCTGCTTGGAGTGATACATCGCCGCATCGGCATTGCGGATCAGATCGATCACATTCTCGGCGTCATAGGGGCAGATCGCGATGCCGGCGCTCGCCGTGAGGTAAACCTCCTGCTGGTTTACATAGAACGTGCGGCTGATTTCATCGAGCAATGTGCGCGCCAGAGCGCCAAGCGCCGCGCGGTTGTCGGTGTCCAGCGGCAGGTCGTCGATGAACATGGCGAACTCATCGCCGGCGAGGCGGCCGATTACCGCGTCCTTGCTCAAATTTCGCGTCAGCCGCTCGCTCAAGATTTCCAGGGTGCGGTCGCCGGCGGCGTGGCCGAAGGTATCGTTGACCTCTTTGAACCGGTCCAAGTCCAGGTACAGCAGCGCCAGCGATCGCTGGTTGCGCCGTGCGCGCGCAATGGCCTGCTGCAGCAAATGCTGGAACTGCATGCGATTCGGCATTTTCGTCAGGGTGTCGTAACGCGCCAGGTAGCGGATGCGCCGCTCGGCGCGCTTGCGTTCCGTGATGTTGCGCGCGACGTAAATATTGCCTTGAAACTGCGGATCTTCGGAGTCGATCGCCGAACTCGCCATGGAAACCGGGATGGTCTGTCCGCTGGCCGTACGCAACACCGTCTCACGCGCCTCCTGTGCAGGTTGGGTCACATCAAAAGCATTGCGATGCACTTCATCGATGAACTCAACCAAGGGCTTGCCGACCAATTCATCCGACGCATAGCCCAACAGCAGTTGCGCGGCTTCATTGCAGCTTTTGACGAGGCCGTCAGGAGAGGTGACAAACACGGCATCGCTCAAACTATTGAGCACGGTGGTCAGATAATTCTTGGTAATCGTGGTTTCGTTCAGGTTCTGCCGCATGCGCTCGAGCGCGAACTGCAAATCGCCGAGTTCGTCGCGGCGCACGACCGCCAACGGCCGGGTGTAGTCCCCCTCGCCGATGCGATCGGCGCTCTTCACCAGCGCCGAGATGGGACCGGACAGCTGGCGGGCGATGAACCAAGCTCCGAGCAAACCCAAGATGACGAGCGGCAGACTGATGCCGGCGAGCACGCCGCGAATGCGCCTGCTCTGCACTCCCTGCTTGCTCAGTAATTGCGTGCGGATGCTGGAAAGCGTCTCCTGCATCTGGGCGCGGCTCATCCAAATCTCGACGATGCCGAGGCGCTGCACATCGGTGCGCAGAACGAATGGCCCGGCGGTGGTCGGCCGCGCCTCCGGATTGCTGCCGGAGTAAAGAATGTTGTTGTGCGCACCCCAAATCTCAACGCGTTCGATGTCGCGCTCATCGAGCAACCTGGCGGCAATCGCGGCAACGGCGGCGTTATTTCCCTCCTTGAGCGCAGGCGCGAGCGAGGTGCTGGTGATGTTGCTCAAGGACCTGGCACGGTCCTCCAGGTCGGTTTCCAGCTTCTGCTCGACGGTCGCATAGGTGAGCTGATTGGCATCGGCTGTGTTGACTCGATGCTCGTAGTACGCCAGGCCGCCCAAAATCAATGCAAGTACGGCACTGACCCCCAAGGCCAAGAGCAAATAGCTGGTTTTAAGGCTTCGCGCCATCGATTGTCTCGTCCCCCGTCTCTTAACCGATAATCATACCCGTTCAGGCCAACCCCCATAAGGGGCGAGGGTACAATCACGGCTAGGACGGCTCATATGCGCATCGACATCTATTCCGACACGGTCTGTCCGTGGTGCTATTTGGGGAAGCGCCGCTTTGACCTTGCTGTAGCGGCGCGCCCGCAGTACGAGCCGACCATTGTCTGGCGGCCGTTCGAGCTCAATCCCGATGTGCCCGTCGAGGGTGTGGACCGTGAGACATACATGGCGGCCAAGATGCCGGACCAGGTGCGTTTGGAGCAGGCGCATGCGGAACTCGAGCGCCAGGGAGAAGCCAGCGGCATCCGATTCCGCTTCGACCTGATCACCCGCGTGCCCAATACCCGCCGCTCGCATCTTTTGATTGCACATGCCGCGCGGCGTGGACTCCAGGCAGCGATCAAGGACCGTATCATGCGCGCCTACTTCGAAGAGGGTGGTGACATCGGCGACCCTGACGAACTGGTCCGCTTAGGGTGCGAGGTTGGCTTGCGCGCTCCGGAGGTTCGCAACGCACTGATCTTGAGGATCGGCCAGGATGGCGTCGTGGCCGCCGAGCGCCACGCGGCGGTTCTGGGGATTACCGGCGTGCCCACCTTTATTTTCGACGGCCAGTACACGATTTCCGGTGCGCAGGAAGTGGGGGTTTTCACCCGGGTTTTCGATCAAGTGGCTGAATTTGCTTCGGCTCGCGGGGTCGCCTCGTGAATGAAGGCGAGCTGACGGGCCGGGTCCGCACGCATATCGCGGCCGTCGCCGACCCGCAGTGCCTGTTGCACGCGCAGGTGGTGACGCCCTTCCTCAATCTACGGCGCGCGGCCGAGGCCGACGGGATCGATTTGGTGCCGATGAGCAGCTTTCGCGACTTTGCCCGCCAGATGGACATCTGGAACGGCAAGTTCAGCGGCGAGCGGCCCATGTACGACGCGGCGGGAGCACCACTCGACGCCCGCGCACTGACACCGGCGGCGCGGATCGATGCCATTTTGCTGTGGTCAGCCTTGCCCGGCGCCAGCCGTCATCACTGGGGCACGGACCTGGATCTGGTCGATGGCAACGCCGCGGGTCCGGGGGATGAGGACCAACTCACACGTCAGAAATTTGCCCCCGGCGGGCCCTTCTTCCGGCTCGCAGAGTGGCTGGAGTCGCATGCGCCGCGCTTCGGATTCTTTCCTCCGTTTCGGGGCGTGCGCTCCGGCGTGCAGCCTGAGCCCTGGCACTTCAGCTTTGCGCCGATCGCGGAAAAGGCCCGGCGCGGTTTGAGCCCCGCGGTCTTATGTTCGGCCATCGCCGGCGCGCCGCTGCTGGGAAAGGAAGTCGTGCTGGCGCGTCTCGATGAACTGCACGCCCGTTACGTGGCGGCGATCGACTGGCCTTAGGCTCTTAGGCTGCTTGCCGAGGTACTAGGCCCAGAGCGCCTTCAGGCGATCAAGCATCAATCCGCGCACCTGGCCGATCTGCGTGTCGTCCGACGTGAACAGCGGCGGATTTCGCCGCAGCATGGGCCAACGCTCGGTACGCAGCACGCGGTGCAGATAGCCCACATTGCGTTCGATCGCCTCGAGATAAGGGTTCTTGCCGCCGAACAGGCATTCGAGATAACGGTAAGCATGCTCGAACTCACCCTGGAGGCGGCCGACGAATGTTTCGCGCACGAACTCCGGCGTCTGGCGCAACAGATCCAGCCCGGAGCTGTAGCGAACCCGCAGCGCGCCGTCCACCCCCGTCGTGGTGGCGACTCCGCCCAGCACGAATTCCGGATAGAGCCGATCGCGGCACTTTTCCAAGTAGCAGCGATCCGCCATCTGAGCGATCAAATCCGCCGTACCCAACAGGTGCCCCAGCTTGCGATCCTTCGGATCGGCGAGCTGAATCATATTGAGCTTGATCTCGTAACCGGTGAAATGGACGATGCGCGTCGCCACCGGAACCCAGGCTTCGAGGCCGATGCTCGGCAGGTAACGCGCGAGGAAACGAGCGCTGCGGGTCACGTGATACAAGGTGAACTCGGCGCCGTTGCTGTGCTGGCGGTCATCGAATTCCCGAATGTAGCCCGCGTCATGAAACAGCGAAGTGACCAGTGCCATACCTGCGCGCTCGCCGCCGAAGCGCAAGCGGCTCTCCACGGTGCGCTCATAGCCGACCAGCAGCCGCGCCATGGCAAGAGTCATGTCGAGGGAGTGCTGGCGATCGTGATAAAGCGTGTCCACGCCGTGATAGCCGGGCATGCGACCGGTAAAAAGCTTGTCGAAATCTTCGAAGGCGACCGCGACCTTGTCGAACGATTCAGACGGCCAGGCCGTTGTAAAAAGCTCACGGACCGCCGTGGTTACCGCAGCAGTGGAGCTCACCTGGACAGAGTTCGCAACGTCGAAGTCGTTACGCCGGAGATCGTACATCGCCCGGAGTTTAGGCTTTTGGGCGGGGCAGCGCCATGTGCTACCTCCGCTTGTGGACGTAGCTCACAGTATTAAGTCAACCCGTGCCGAAGAGGGTAGGTGAGACTTGCATTTAGTAAACTTTGATGCCGCCGAATTTGTGCTTTACGCGCCGCGCCAGCATCGCATAGCCCAGCCAAAAGCCGACTGCCAAACCGGTCAGGGCGGCGAGGCCGGCGATCACCGCCCACTGCGTCCCCGGGGTGGCCTGAGTGGTACCGAGCGGGCCGCGCGCCGGCGCAGCTTGCGGCCCCGGCGACGACTCGCCGCCACGCGCGGCATCCAATTCGCTTTGCCGGGCGGCAAGTTCCTGTTTCAGCCGCTCCACTTCACTGCGTGCCGCCGCTTCGGCCAGGGCGGGCGTGGTGGCGCGGGCGCGGTCAAGCTCTTCTTGGAGCTGCTTGACTCGCACCACGGCAGGTTCCGTCGGCGTCAGGAAGGCCGATTTTACCCAGCCGGTGGTTCCGTCGATCAAGCGCACTTGGGTAAATTCTCCACTCTGTGCCAGCGTCTCGACACTGGTTCCCGAATGCAGCGTGGCCAATCGTTGACCCTGGCTGTTCTGGTCGGCATAGACGCCGAGCACCAGCTCGTCGCTCACGTAGGCGGTGGCCGCCATCCCCCTGTACGCCAGCAGCGCCAGCAGCAGCGCGGCCGGCCGCTTCACGCCGCGATTCCGGTTTGCTTGAGCAACGGCCGCACGTCGGGCTGGCGCCCGCGAAACCGGACGAATGCGTCCATGGCATCGACGCTGCCGCCTCTGCTGAGGATGTACTCGCGAAAGCGCGCAGCGGTTTTGGCGTCGAAAACGCCGGCTTCCTCGAAAGCTTCGAAAGCATCGGCGGCAAGCACTTCGGCCCATTTGTAGCTGTAGTAACCGGCCGCGTAGCCGCCGGCAAAGATGTGCGCGAAGCTGGCGGGCATGCGATTGAACGGCGCGACCGGCACGATGGATACTCGCCGCCGTACGGCAGCCAGGGTCTCATTGACGTTCGCTCCGAGCCTGGCATCGAAGTTTGCGTGCAATTCGAAATCAAACGTAGCTAGTTCGATTTGCCGCAGCGTGTCGAGCGCGGCATTGAAGGTGCGCGTCCCGAGCAAACGCTGCAGCATGTCGACAGGCAGAGGCTCGCCGCTGTCGATGTGCGCAGAAATCAACGGCAGCACCTCGGCGCGCCACACGAAATTCTCCATGAACTGGCTCGGCAACTCGACCGCGTCCCAAGCGACGCCGTTGATGCCGGCTATGCTGGGATACGCCACATGCGTCAACATGTGATGCAACCCATGTCCAAACTCGTGAAAGAGCGTGATGACTTCGTTATGCGTCAGCTGCGAGGGCTGCGCGCCCACGGGGGCCGTGAAATTGCAAACCAGCTGTGCAACCGGCAGCGCCGTGCCGGAGGGCAACGCCTTGGCGATCACGCACTCGTCCATCCACGCACCGTTGCGTTTTTCGGTGCGCGCATAGGGATCGAGAAAAAAGCCGGCCACGAGGCGCCCGTCTTTGTCGAGCAGATCGTAGAAGCGGACGCTGGGATGCCAGACACTGACTTCGGTGCGCTCTTTTACACTCACGCCGTACAGGCGTTGCGTCAATGCGAACAATCCGTCCAATACTTTGGGCAGCGGAAAGTACGGGCGCAGTGCTTCCTGCGAAACTTTGAAGCGGCATTCCTGCAGCCGCTCGCCGTAGAAAGCCAGGTCCCAGGCGTTGAGCTTGCGGCCGGCAAATTCCTCGAGACCTGAGAATTCCTCGCGCGCCGCAGGTCTGCAGCGCCGCGCCAGGTCCTCCAGAAAGCTCAGCACCTGCTTGCTGCTTTTTGCCATGCGCGTGGCAAGCGCGTAGTCGGCGAAATTCGCAAACCCCAAGAGCTTGGCAAGCTCATCGCGCAGCGGCAGAATTTCCGCAATGATGCCGTAATTGTCGAAGCGTCCGGCGCTCGGTCCGAGCTCCGATGCGCGCGTAATCCAGGCCTCGTAGAAGTCGCGGCGCAACTGTTCGCTTTCCGCGCTGGCCATGATGGTCAGGTAGGTGGGCTGATCCAGTCTGAACAGCCAGCCGGCTTGACCGGCCTCGCGGGCATCGGCTGCGGCGCGATCGATGGCGTTGCCGGGCAGTCCGGCAAGTTCCGCACTGTTGGTCACGCTGCGGGTAAAGGCACGGCCGGCATCGAGTACGTGCTCGGAAAACTTGGTCGCCAAGTGCGCCAGGCGCTGCGCCAATTCGCGATAGCGGGCTTTTCGGTCCGGCGGCAAATCGACTCCGGCCAGACGGAAATCACGCAACGCATTTTCCAGCAGCTTGCGCTGTGCCGGGTCGAGCGCCGCTCCTTCGTTCTTCAGCACGTAGGCATACCCTGCCTGCAGCGCGCCGTTCTGGCCAAGCTCCGAGGAGTACTCGGTGAGCAGCGGCACGCATTCGTTGTACGCCTCGCGCATCTGCGGCGAATTGGCTACCGCGTTCAGATGCGAGATCGGGCTGAACACGCGGCTCAAGCGGTGGCTCAGTTCCTCCACCGGCACGACCAGCGAGGCAAAGGTCGGGCTGGTTTGCGCCGTCAACTCCGCAAGGCGGTCGCGATTCTCCGCCAATATCTTTTCCAACGCCGGACGAGCATGACCCGCCTCGATACGCCCAAAGTCCGGGAGTGCGCCAAAGTCTAGAAGTGGATTGCTCACCGCTCAATTCTAGCAGACGCGCGCCGAACCCCGGCTTACGAAGCTGTCTCAAGCATTCCGCGTGAGCCGCGGGCAGCGCCGGCTGCGAACACGTATCATTGCCCTACCAAGTAAGGACGGAATCGGCAGTGTCAGACCAAGCATTCGATCTCATCAGCGTCGGCGGCGGTAGCGGCGGCATCGCCTGTGCGCAGCGTGCGGCCGAGTACGGCGCCAAGACGGCGGTAATCGAGCCTCACCGCCTGGGAGGGACCTGCGTGAACGTAGGATGCGTCCCCAAGAAAGTCATGTGGAATGCGGCCGGCGTTGCGTTGAGCCTGCACGATGCGAGCGATTATGGCTTCGACGTCAAGGTGGGGATCAACGACTGGGCGGAATTGAAGCGCAAGCGCGATGCGTATGTGCTGCGCTTGAACGGCATCTACGAGCGCAATCTCGCCGCCAAGGGCGTGGCGTATGTGCGGGGCGCAGCCCGCTTCGTGGACGCGCACACCGTCGAGGTGAACGGCCGGCGCTTGAGCGCGCGGCACATCGTGATTGCCACCGGCGGCCATCCTACGCTGCCGGATCTTCCCGGTGCGCAACTCGGCATAAGCTCGGACGGCTTTTTCGAGCTCGAGACGCTTCCCAAACGCGTCGCCGTGATCGGCAGCGGCTACATTGCCTGCGAACTGGCGGCCTCCTTTCGAGAACTCGGCAGCGACGTGCACCAATTCATCCGCAAGAAACGGCTCTTGAGCAATTTCGATGCGATGCTCGGCAAATCTCTGATGCGGGAAGTCCGCGCCCTCGGCATGATCATTCACGAGCAGGTGGTCGCCGCTGCGGTGCGCGATGAATCGGGCAAAAAGACGCTGGTGGCGCAAGACGGCCGCGAGTTTGCCGGCTTTGATTGTCTGCTGTGGGCCATCGGCCGCGACGCGAATGTCGCGGGGCTCGATTTGCAGCGCGCCGGAGTTGCGCTCGATGACGCCGACTACATCATTACGGATGGCTTTCAAAACACCAATGTCGCCGGCGTGTACGCGATCGGCGATGTCACCGGCAGGGCGGCCCTCACGCCGGTGGCAATTGCGGCAGGCAGGCGTTTGAGCGACCGGTTGTTCGGGGGAAAGCCTGAACGGCATCTGGAATACAGCATGATTCCGACGGTGATATTCACGCACCCGCCGATCGGCACCGTCGGAGCCAGCGAGGCGGAAGCGCGCGCCGCGTACGGTGACGCCGTGAAAGTGTATGTGGCCGATTTCACACCGATGTATCACGCGATGACGACCCGCAAAATGCATACCGACATGAAGCTCGTCTGCGTTGGCCCCGAACAGCGAATCGTCGGCTGCCACATCTTAGGGAACGGCGCGGATGAAATGCTGCAGGGCTTTGCCGTGGCCATCCGTATGGGTGCAACCAAGGCGGACTTCGACGATACCGTGGCCATTCACCCGACGAGCGCGGAAGAATTGGTCACGATGCGTTAGTACGTCGGCACCTTGAATTTGACGGGTTCGTGATGGCCTGGGGATGGGAAGGCTTCAAGGTAACGAGGAGAAGATAAGTTACCTTGAAGCCTTCCCACCCCCAGGCTTTTCGCGCTGGACCGCTCAACATCACAGTGCGGAGGTACTGATATGGCCCCATGTGTCAACTGGAGGCAATGCGGGACTCTCGCTGGGCTGCGCTAGAAGAGTAGTAAAGCAAGTGTCGAGTCGGAGAGTTACTCCCGACGAGGAACGCGACGCGCGAAGCTTA
>Ga0210406_10002131_pt1 | contig 23074 bp, 18 predicted proteins | sample IncBWC30MmetaG_FD_155454 | JGI IMG/M metagenome (GOLD analysis project Ga0210406, IMG submission 155454) | Forest soil microbial communities from Barre Woods Harvard Forest LTER site, Petersham, Massachusetts, United States - Inc-BW-C-30-M | ecosystem: Environmental > Terrestrial > Soil >...
GTAATAATCAAGCGGAGTGTCTCGGGGACCTGGTCACCCGAGGGATATCAGGGTGCGGTAGATCGAGCAGGATTGCTGGTGCCGGCAGCCATCGGAAAGTACGGTGTGATGAGTTACAATGCCGCTAAGTGAACAAACGAAGCGGCCGATCCGTTCACTTACGCAGTGCCCTCATTGTGCTCAGCAGCGTGCGCGCCAATGGGCTGAACCTCCTGATCAGGAGATCGAGGCGCTTCCAGCAGCAGATTGTTCGTCGACTCCAGCGCGGATCGTCAGCGACTCGGGCACATCACCAAGCAGGGCAGTTCTCTGCTGCGCTACCTCTTGGCCGAGGCAGCCCAGGCTGCCGTTCGTTGGGACCTCAGCTGGCGCCGTCGCTTCGTGCATCTGGCCAGTCGTCGCGATCGGCGCATCGCCAAGGTGGCGACGGCCCGCAGGCTGGCCGTCAGCCTCTATTGGATGTGGCGTAAGGAATGCGATTATCAGCAGACTTCCATGGTGTGAAGTAAATCACCGGCCACTTGATTGGGCATCCCGCTCCCTATCCAGGGAGTTCGAAGTAGTAATCATGGTCGAACGTGCGATCGGAGAGATGGTTGGGTCGGACCGAGTCCGCCCGATAGATTACATGCGAACCTTGGTCAACGATGAGGGATTCTTCAACCAGAGCGCAACGGAACAGCTCCTCGGAGTCCACGCCGTCGTGCGCGCAAAAATCGATTGACAACGCCGACATTGTTAGAGATGGCCGAATAGTCGGCATCTCGTACAGTTGGGAGCCATGAACTACGTCACCAACACTTCAACGGATAGCCGCTAAGCGCCTCCAACCCGCCGCCTGCGCTCGACTGGGCGGGGCTCCGCTTTCATGGCGACGACCTGCGATTTGGCGGTGGTATCACCTAAAAGCAGCTTGCCGGCGTTTACGTAGTTCCGCGGCTGGGCGGAAGCGTGCTGGGCTGCGACGTGGAGGTCACGCATGCGCCGTTGCAGCGGCGAGGTCTCATAAAGCGCAGCGCTGCCGGCCAGGGTAAAGCAGGCATCGGCGACACGGATACACGTGGCGGCGATCCAAATCGCGGCCTGTATACCCTGGGCGAGGAGAGCGTCATCCTTCAAGGTTCCGGCCAGTGCGTGGCGCCAATGGCCGGCAACCCGGGTATCGTGAAAGGCCTGAGCCGCACGCAGGTCGGCTGAGATTCGGCCAAGCTCGGCCTGAAATAATTCCGAGTCGCGCAGGGGCGCAGGGGCACGAAGCTGCTGCCGGCCGGTATTGGCCAGCTCGATCAGGTCATGCAAGGCACCCTCGGCCATGCCCGTGGCCATGGCGCCATGAATCAGCGGCAGGTATTCAGCCACCGTCTGGTAGAGGGGGCCGGGAAGATGCGACACGCCGGTGACATCGAAGAAATTTGCGGCTGGAACCAGCTTGTCTCTGAGGGACACGTGGTCGCTGCCGGTGCCCTTGAGCCCGGCGACGTGCCAGGTGTCCTCGATCTGCCAGTCACTCGCGGGCAGGGCAAAACCTCGGACCAGCGGCGGGCCGCCTTCGCCGGCCGGGCCGGGAAGCGGCTTTCCGGCCTGGGTCATGACAGCGAAGCCGGCGATCCAGTCAGCATGCTGGCAGCCGCTGGCGAAGGGCCAGCGCCCGCTGACCCGCCAGCCTCCAGCTGTCGCCTCGGCCGTTCCGCTGGGCGTGGCGGAGCCGGCCATGATTGCGTCCGGGCCATTGCCGTAGACCTGCCGGTAGACTTCCGGCTGCAACATGGAGGCAAAGATGCTGCCGCCGCTGGCGATGCCCACGGTCCAGCCAACGGCGCCGTCGATTCTGCTGAGCGCGGTGATAATCTTGAGCGCTTCCGGAAACTCGAGCTCAAAGCCGCCATAGCTGCGCGGCACGAAGAGGCGAAACATGCCGATCGACCTCAGCGCTTCCACCAGATCGATTGGGATACGCCGTCCGGCTTCAATCTCCGGGATCCGGGAGGTGATTTCGGGAGCGAGGGCCTGGATATCGGAGAGCAGACGTTGGGTTGTGGTGGTCATAAGCGCGGTATCCAAACAAGTGGGTTTGCACAAAAAAGCCGCATGTGGTCTTAACACCTAGCCGAAATGACTATTCCCTATTTTTTTCAGAGAATCGCACGCAGCGCGCAAGGGCGAAGCGCTGACAAGGGTTTACTCATTCTTTAATTAAGCAAAAAATAGAGCAGCTTCCTCGCGGCATCGACGGTTGAGGTCATTCCCTGCGGCTTAGTCGCTGGTTCATAATATGGCGGTTTGCATCAACCGAGCATGTGGCCTCAACGAAACGGATGAGCCACTCGTGACTCATCGAATCGAAGAATGATCGAACATCGACGTCTACGATCCAGCTCACCTCCGCAGGACTAATCGCTCCCAAATGAGCGCAGGTCTTTTAAGAGTTGAACGGGGAGAGTTGCCGCGCCGTCTCCGTTGCGGGAAGCTGCATCTCGGTCCAGCGCTGAACCGTTACGGTTATCCATCGTGCGCGTCCCTGATCTTCATAGCTGACAGAAGCCGTCCCTGTAATCGCTAACGCTTTTCCTCTACGGAAGTCTGGCAGGAGAATGCCAGTCCGCGGGTCAATTTCGAGATTTCCTAGCGTATTGAAGAGGCTGTTACCCACGTAGTCTGGGAAGCAGATGTTTCTGTCCGATGGGCTTACGACAAACCCTGGATTGCCTCCACGATGTGAAGCGTCCAGACCTCGGTCCGGATGTTACGTTGCGATGAAGGAAATGTCGGTCATCCCAAGAGCGTCACGCTGCTCTTGAGTCAACAATTCTCCTTGCACGAGAGAATGAGTCGGAGCATCTTTTGACCAAACCAGCGCGCGCTGCGTGATGTATTTTGGGCAATTAGGATAAGCTTCCGCAACGGTCAGCACCATGAGTGTGTCTGACACTCTCTCCAGCCGGCCATTGACGCGCAGACGGCGGCGGGTGGCAAAGTCAAGCACGACTCCACCGACGAGTTGCCCATCTTCGGCAGCGTTTAGAATTCGTTTGTCTACAGGGCGTATCGTCTGCTCAAGATTCAGGTGGATGGACTCACGAGTTGCAGACATCCATCCGGCTTTGCCCACGACGGGAAGGCTCCACATCGCGCCCTCGTTGAGGACCGCGAGGATCAAAAGCGACTGCTGCCGCAGAAATGGAATTGCTCCCGCTGGTATGTGAGCGGCGATCGTCGGGCTGTTCCGATCCGCTTCCTGAACCTCCCCAACGCGTTGCTGAACGCGGCGTTCGCCTTCGTGAAAAGGATCATTCGACATATCCGTCTCCGGTGTTGAGGCAGGGACGGCCACGGTTATGGCCGCCTCCGCAAGGTTAGAAAATGAGGATTGGGCATCCGTCGACCAGCAACTTCCGAAGGCTCGGAAGACCAACTGTACCGGGTACCGGGTTCTCCGAGATGAGCGGTAGGTCGCAGGCCGTCACATCCTCGGTTGCGCCGAATACACTTGCGCATCCGGCCGACGCACCAGCGACACGATCTTTGACCAGTTGGAAAAGGGCGTGAACAGGATGCTCGGGGGCAGAAAGCAACTTGGGCCAGCGAGTTCCGGCTCCCTGGAACACCACCGTTACCTCGTCTCCGTTCTGTTTCAGTTCATATGCCGTTGCCAAACCATTGAACACTCTACCCAGCGCTTCCTCGGAATTCGCATTTGGGTCTGACAAAACTACGATTGCAGCTTTCATTACTTTCCTCCGTGTATACCGATCGGTATACTTCTAATCGTAGACCGATCGGTATACTAAAACAAGTAGGGCATAAGGAGATCAACGATGGCAAAAACTGATGCCGCCAGAGCAGAAAAGGTCCTCGGCTCGCTCATCTCCGTTTTTCGCAATCATGGCTTTGAGGGAGCGAGCCTGAGCCGATTCACCGAGTCTTCGGGGCTTGTGAAACCAAGCCTGTACCATCGCTTCCCACGCGGGAAGGAAGAAATGGCTCTTGCGGCGCTAACCGAAGTTGACCGGATCTTTGCGACATATGTATTGGCTCCAGTTGATTGCGATGGGGATCCACTTCAACGACTGAAACTTGTGAAAGAGCGGTTGGATGAGTTCTATGAGAGCGGAACTCAGGGATGTCTACTGGAAACTTTGAGTGGCGCAGGTACGCCTCCGAGCGTGCGGGCTCACGTGAAAAACACGCTTGACTTCTGGATTGCCAAGTTCATGCAGTTGTCTAAAGAAGCGGGTATTCCGGCGAAGGAGGCGCGGGTACGAGCCGAGGGGGCGGTAGCTGCAATCGAGGGCGCTTTAGTGATCTCACGAGCCCAGGAAAGTAATAGGGAGTTCAAACGCAGCCTGGAATCCCTCCCTGGTCGTCTCCTAAATCGATGAAGAGTCAGTCCTGTGAAACGCGCATGTAGCCGGGAGGAATTCTGGCTTCACGCTAAATCGCCGAGACGCGAATCGAGCGCCTGGAAGGCGAATTTGGGGGTCCCGTCTGGATCACGGGTGTAGCTTCGAGAATTATTTGTCGTAGTGTTTCAGAATTATTTGTCGTATCCGGCGTTAGCCAGGACCGATGACGAGGCTGTCGCGGGCGGCTTCGACGACTGCAGTGGAGACGACATGAAGGTCATTTACGCTGAGAACTCGCTCGACCTGAGTGAGGAGCCGAGTCAAGAGCCGGAAGTTTCCGCCGGTCATCCGAATGAGGCTCGCTATCACTTCCGGAACGAGTTGCTCGTTCGGGAGGACAACGCCGGCAGGCGTCCATCGTTTTTCAAGCAGTTCTTGGACTTGAGACGCGTCGAGCGGACGGAACTCATGTACGAACCCGATGCGTGAATAGAACTGCGGAAAACGAGCGACCCGCTTCTCGATGCCTGGCATTCCTATGAGCACCATTCCAGCTGTGCCCTCGTCAAAGATGGACCTCATCTGTTCGAGACTGTTCATCTGAAGCTGATCCGCCTCATCCACCAAGATCAGGGTGGTCGGATCCGCCACTGCTCGCTCCTTCGCGCGGTATTCCTGATAGGTTGAAGTAGGTTGGATCCACTGAAGGCGAGAAGCCCGGTGTCTCTAGCAGTTCCTTTCGTCGCTTTTCGTCTCGAATCCTAATCACATCTAAGGCGGCGCTGCCCTCGCGCCGAAGAGGATCGAGCACGATACTCATCACCTTCTCCCGCGCCATATTGATCTCCTGCGAAATCCTAGACGGGGTGTTGACCACCGAGGTTGTGTACAGCAACGTGTCGACCGGAAGGTCGTCGGTGGTTTCGCTCGTCCAGCGATCGTGTGCGATGATTTTTTCTGCTCGGCTATACCGAACAGCCGAGAGTGTCTTACCGATACCAGGCGGCCCATAGCACAACCCGATGTAGCGGAAGTGGCGACAAGCATCACAAAATTCAACAAATCTGCTGTATTCGATGGTTTCTACAAACGCCTGAGTACTCGTTGCGGTACCTTTTGATGCGGGCTGCGGATACCGATGGGGTCGCGGCGTTTTCATGGGTCTCCTTGGGAGTAGCACCCTTCTTTAGTTGAAGAAGTGAATCGACTAGCTGTTGCCGATCATGGAGGATCGAGCTGAGTTCGCGTCGGCGTTGATTGCGCACACGAACGATGTCTCGCAAGGGAATCGTCTCTCCTGCCAGTTCCGCTGAGACCGCCGGGCAGGAAGCGATCCTTGTAGAAAACTCTGATCTCGCCCATATCGCGCGGGTCGAAACGAATGGTGACATCTTCTCCGACGTATGCGGCGAGGGTGAGTGACAGATACCGTAGACCATGAAAATGAATGCCATCACGACGCACTTTCCGAGCGCGGACTTCCTGCATCAGGAGGAGATCGAGTTGTTCAAGCGATTCAGGCATGCGCGGCAGGAATCCACCTTCCTCCCAACGCTCTGAAGGCACGAGCCGATCATCGACCTGCTCGAAGGCGGAAGAGAGGCGTTCGAACTACGGTCGAAACGCTATGCAAACGCCTGAAATTCTATACGAGGGGCTGCGACATCTCGTTGTGGAGGACCCACGTGAGGCCCGCAGGGTATTTCTGCAGCTTCTTGATTCTGGCGGTCCTGCACTCGACCACTTTCTTGGGCGCATCTCTGCTCTGGCAGATGGCCGCCTGCGGCAACTTGCCGCTAACGTACTAAGGAACCCTCGGGACCGGGAGCGTCTAGCCCCGCACCTAATTGCATGGCAGGAGATTGAAACGGACGAGTTCACACGTCGAGCTATCGCGCGCGCGCTCGAGGGTCTTGACACAAGGTCAGCGGGACAGACGGCTTTGGCACTGGAGGTGGCCCGTTTGACGACGGCCATCGGTCGAGAGATGGCACAGCGGGAGCGGTTGAATCGCGAATTGGAAATCGCGAAGGAAGTGCAGGAGCACCTCTTTCCTCAGCGCCTTCCCTCCGTGCCGGGCTTGGACTACTGCGGACGCTGCCGGCCGGCGCGAGAGGTAGGCGGCGACTACTATGATTTTCTCGACCTGCCCGAAGGGAGGCTCGGAGTCGCCATCGGAGATGTTTCGGGCAAGGGCATTGGTGCCGCGCTCATGATGGCGGGCCTCGAAGCTTCACTGCGCGGCCAGGCTTCTGCGGGCCGTGACTTGGCGGAACTGATGAAGCGGGTCAACAGCCTGATCTACGAGGCATCCTCGCCGAACCGCTACGCCACTCTTTTCTACGCCGAGTATGATCCCCGAAGCCGCCAGCTTTCCTACGTCAACGCGGGTCACAACCCACCTGTGATTCTGCGCAAATCTGGTGCGGCTTGTCAGGTCTTGCGCTTGGAGACCGGCGGTCCAGTGATCGGGATCCTACGGCAGTGCTATCAGCAAGAATCGGTTCCTCTTGAAGCTGGAGACCTGGTCGTACTCTTCACGGACGGAGTCTCTGAATCCATGAACGCCCGCAACGAACAGTGGGGCGAAGATAGCTTGATCGAGTTCGCCAAAACCTGTCACGGGCTGGCTGCTTTTGAAGTGATGACCCGAATCCTGGCCGCTGCAGAGACCTTCGCCGCTGGCGCTTCCCAGCACGACGATATGACACTGGTGGTGCTCCGCTTTCTTACCTGAAGGCCCAATCTTGGGCAATGAGCTTAAGGCCCAGTCTCAGAATACGGACAACAGAGCACGCTAAGCCGCAGCAACTATTGAAAACAAGTTATTTATCGTGCTGCTCCAAACCGTAACCGCTTATGGTTACTGTCGCCTTTGTATGTTGGTCATTCTATTGGCGGGTGGCGTCCTAAACGTGCTTTAAAGTCCGAACTCTGACTGTCAGGGTGAGCGACTCTAGTGTAGGCGCAGCCTGAAGTATCTTGGAGTGATTCTACAAGGATACGGCCTGGTGGAAGGAACGCAGGATAATGAAGCGTCGAGTTTGCTCCTACGGGGTGGGTGGAGGGTGGTCCTTAGCATCCCTGGCGGCATCCTACAATCCGGGTACTCTAACCAGGATGCCTCCCGATAAGCTTAGAGGCCTCATGAGGAACATTGCACTGCGAAACCTTCTTGCTATCGGCCTGCTCGCGTTGGGCACTCAATCCGCCTGGGGCCGCTTCGAGCCGGTCACCTGCAAAAATGCCTTCACCGTGGAGCAGGAGATATCGGAGGGCAACAAGGTGGTTGCGCAGGTGTACCAGCAGATGCCGGTCCTCCCGGAGAACAGCCCAATCACGCGCTACGTGCAGCAACTTGGCGCCAGGCTCCTCGAGCATACACCACCGTCTCCAGGGACAAACGAGCGATGGCCATACAACTTCCACGTTGTAGCAAGCAGCGACATCAACGCCTTTGCGCTCCCCGGCGGATCGATATTCGTAAACCTGGGCACAATCCAGGCGGCGGACACAGAAGCTCAGCTCGCCGGTGTGATGGCGCACGAGATCTCGCATGTGGTCATGCGGCACTCCACCTGCAACTTGAGCAAGCAACAGAAGAGGAGTCTTCTCTACGGCCTCGGTGCCATCGGCTCAGCCGTTCTCTTAGGGGATAGCGCTGCCGGACAGCTTGCACAAAGAGGTATCGGGCTCGGTCAGAGCCTCGACTTTCTCCACATGTCCCGCGACGACGAAAAGCAGGCCGATCTGCTTGGCGTCAACATCCTCAACGATGCCGGGTATGACCCCTGTGGTCTTCCTCAATTCTTCGAGACGATTCAAGCCAAGGTCGGACCCGGTGGCGCGCAGTTGCTGAGCGACCATCCCAATCCAGGCAACCGGACCGAGTACGTCAATGTGGAGATTAGTACACTTCCGCAACGACCCAATCCGACGGTAACGACTGCAGAGTTCAAGCAGATTCATACCCAGGCGCTCGCTCAAAAATCACTTTCGCCGAAAGACATTCAGGAAGGACGCTGGAGAACGAGCGGCAACTACGCGGCCGGTCCAGGCAGCAACGGCGCCATCATCCCGGCGTCGAGTGGAGCCGGCGCTAACTCCGCAAGTACAGCAAGCGCCGCGCCTCTGAGCATCTCCGAGCTCGGTCTCGACGGTCCAATGACAACCTTCCAGAGTCAGGCTTTCACCCTTCGGTACCCTGCCAAATGGCGCCAGCAGGTGGACTCCAACGGGACCGTTCTCCTCTCGCCGCCCGGCGGCTCAGGACAATTCGGCATTGCCTACGGAGCACTCATCAGTACGGTACGGCCGAAGCAGCCCATCTCGGATCGAGCGTCGCTCTTGCAAGTTACCTCCGCGCTCGCCCAGAGACTCATCAGCCAGAACCAGGGAATGGGCCAACTCAGCGACGTGACGCCGATCGATGTCGGCGACACTCCGGCTGCGGCGGTCGATCTGCAAGGCCACTCTCCCCTGCAACAGGGCGGTGCTCCGTTATACGAGCGCGATCGAATCGTCACCTTCGCTCGCAGTGATGGAAACCTCACCTATATGGTGTGCGTCGCTCCCGAACGCGACTTTACCGCTATGAAGCCGACCTTCGATGCAATGGTTAGAAGCTTCCGTCAGCCCTAGGCTGTAGCGTATCCGTCAGGCAGAACCACATTGACAGTTATAGATTTCTAGCGGCCCATGCGGTGGGAGTGAGTTCTGGAAGTCTCTGGACGGATAAGTTGGCGAGCCCTGTGTCACGCTGCACTCAAATCCCAGAATATGTTCTGCAGGGCTGTTTTGCGGCATTTAAATCCCGGAATCCGCCGAGCTGTTTGTAATCAAATCCCGGACCGAACCTGACGCAAGGAAAGAGGATAGTGTCATCTTTGTACTTATATCCCGAACAAACTTCAGCAGAAACTTCGTCCGGGTTTTATGTGCAACAATCCGGGATTTCAGTTCAGCGACAATGCATCTAAATCCCGGAAAAGGATTGAAAACAAACAAGTGTGATTCCGGGATTTGAGTGCAGCGTTACAACGGTGGCCCTGCTAGCTGCGCGGGCCGTCAATATTCTTTAGCAGCAGTTGATGCGACATCGGCTTAGGTGAACCTTCCGGGATTGCGTAGCCGGAGACGAAGATCAACGACGCGACGCCTTCGAATCCTCCGCGATCTATGCCTTTGCGAATGAGATTACGACTCCGCCCGCAACGATTAACAAACCACCTATGAGCACCATCGTAGAAGGTGTCTGCTTGAAGAAGAGCCAGGAGATGAGTTGGGCGATGACGAAGAAAAAGACGACATATAGACCCAGGAGCTTTCCGAAATCCCAGGGCGGTGCATTGACCGTCAAGCCGTAACTGAAGAGAACGACCGCCGCTGCCGCAAACATGACATAACGATGCCATGCCGTGTTCGTATGAAGGCCCACGCGGATAATGGCATCTCCGCCAGCCTCAAGAGCTGCAGCAAACAGCAAAATTATGATTGCAGTGGTCCGGTTCATCAGGAACTCCTACCATCTCTACGTGTCAACGCCGGAGTGTCAACTATGCATCCTGGAGGTCGAATGCTCATGTCAAGTGCAAGGGACACTGCATGATCGACAGGCGCAGCCATTCTCCGAATTTGTAACCCGCTTCCGGCAACAAACCGACCTGATGAAATCCCAGCGATGCATGCAGAGCGACAGAGGGAACATTCACGCCGCAAATACAGGCAACCATGGAGTGACACCCCTTTGCTTGACATTGCAATATCAGCTCAGCCAGGAGCGCTTTGCCTACACCGTGGCCGATACAGTCCGGGCGGACGTAAATTGAGTCTTCGACCGTAAAACGATAACCTTCGCGAGGGCGGAATTGCGACGCGTAACAAAAGCCTACGACGTAACCCTCGAGCTCGGCTACGAGATACGGCAGATCGCGACCCAGAACCGCCTGCCGTCGTCTCAACATCTCCGACTCATCCGGAGCTACGATCTCGAAGGTCGCCGTGCTCGTTGTGACGAACCTGGTATAGATCGCGGTGATATGAGGAATATCCGCAAGAGTTGAGGGACGAACTAGGCATTGCGACACGTTGGGAGTGTCGTCTATCAGGGTGGCTGCGCTACTTTTTGCTCCGTATTGACTTGGATTCGAAGTAGCCTCCCCGAGGATTAAAGCGCATGCTCCCACTTTTCTCTAAGCTGAACGAGATCCTAACTTCCCCCACCAGTACACTCTGAAACGTATAAAGAAGGAATAAAAATTCCTGCATTAGTTCCGCAGATTGGCAAATCTGACCTTATGCCGTGGGCAAGAAACCTTCAAGTTTACTTCCCATGCGCACTTAGTCTATCCAGCACGCCTTTGAGCGCATCGAGTTTCTGGCCAGCTTCGCCAAGCTTTCCCGCGGCAGTCAGGCGCTGGTAGTCAGCGAAGTCTTTAGCAGCTTCAGAGATGAGCATGTTGATATCAGTCGCGGGTTGGGCTGTTCCCTGGGATGCAGGTGCAGATTGTGGCGCCTCGCTCGCGTTCAGCGACGAAACCTCTCCGCCAAAAAGGGACCTGAGGGCTGCTTGGAACGTAGTGCCGTATGCAAGCTTGTCCTGCAGTGCGAGCACGACCAAACGCAGTTCCGGCATGGGGCTTTGTTGAGCCTGCAGGTAGATTGGTTCCGCATACAAGAGTGCTCGTCCAGACGGGATCACCAGCAGACTTCCGCGCAGAACATGGGAGCCCTGTTGATTCCACAGCGTCAATTGTCCTGAAAGTTGCGCGTTCTGATCGATGCGGGCCTCGATCTGTTGCGGACCATCGATGAGTTTTGTCTTAGGGAAGTCGTAAACTACCGCGGTTCCATAGTCTGGGCCGTCGCAGCGGCCGGCGATCCACGCGATCAGGTTATTCCGATTGGCAGGCGTGAAGGGGAGGATCTCCACGAACTCTTCGCCTGTGCCTCCCGGCAGTTTCATCAGTACGTAGTTCGGCTGCATCATCTGAGTCGTCTGTTGACCGTTACTATCGGTCGCGGACTCCGTTGCAACTGTCCAGAGGTCCTCGCGATTGAAGAAGACCGCCGGATTCGTCATGTGGTAAAGACCATAGACTTCCGATTGCACTTTGAAGAGGGCTTCCGGGTAGCGTACGTGCCTGCGCAGGTCTGACGGCATCGCAGCGGCGTCTTTGAAAAGATCCGGAAAGATACGGCGATAAGATGAAAGGATAGGGTCTTTAGAGTCGAAGACGTAGAGCGTCGTAGCTCCGGTATAAGCGTCCACAACCAACTTGACGCTGTTTCGCATGTAGTTGACTGAACTTTCTCCGAGATTGTAGTGGGTCGAATACGGATAGTTGTTCGAGACTGTGAAGGCGTCCATGATCCACGAAAGCCGGCCATCGTCGCCCACCACCATATAGGGGTCCTGATCGAAGGTAAGGAACGGTGCTAGCGCCGCAACACGTTCGCGGATGTTGCGCCGCATCAGGAGTCGACTCTGCGAATTTACGTCGTCACTGAACGGCAACTTTCCGAGATCGCCACGGTCGATGGCTAACATGGCCCGCCTCAAGAACCCGCCCAATACGATGCCGCCGTTGCCTTCATAGGAGGTGAGGTTGTTGTTCTGACCCTGCGGATAGTCGAACTCCTGCTGCCGTGTGTTCACGTACACGTCGGTGTTAGTGAGTTCGCCAAAATAGATCTGAGGGCGTGTTACGTTGAGACCCTGGACCGTGCTCTGGACAGGCATGTTGCTCAGTAACAGTGATGGCAATCCTTCTGCTGTGAACCCATTGACCGGGTTCATCGTCACTCCGTAGCCGTGGGTGTAGATTAGCTTTTCGTTGATCCAGTTGCGACTACTTATTGGCAACTTTTCAACGTTTAGTTCTCGTGCCGCAAGCATTACCTGACGTGTCGTGCCATCGATCTTGTAGCGATCGATGTCGATGTCAGGAAAGTCGTAGTAGGTGCGGATCTCCTGAACCTGACGCAGCGTGTCTTGCAAGGCGTGCCAATCCCACAGCCGGATGTTCTGGAGGGTCGGCTGGTTGTTCGCCGCGTCAGCCGCATCGACTGTCGTCTCTGCAGGAAATTCGTGCTGTGCGAAGCGGTTGAGCCCGTAAGCCTGCCGGGTCATCTCAATATTGTCGGCGATGAAAGATTCTTCGCGAACGAGCTCATTGGGCTTGACAATGAAGTTGCCCACGTACCAGCCGACAATTCCCATGACGCCATAGCAGACTACGGCAGGAAGGATTGCAGCCACGATCCATCGTCCACGGGAATGCCGAACCGCGTTGTAGGCCGAGATGACCGCACCGAGGACCAGGGCAGCGCAGACGAGAAGAAGTCCGTAGATCGTTATGTGTGCGTCGGTGTAAGTAATGCCGTCAAAGATCGTGTGATGTTCAAGCAAGAGCTGAAACCGGTCCACATACACGTTCATCGCGAGGACAAGTAGAAGGAATGCGACAGTAATCGAAAGGCCACGCCACGGCGACGGGGCGTAGGTGATCTGCCGCTTGGCTAGAGAACGGGCGCCACTCGTAATGATGAGGAACAGTACCGCGACGGCGCAGATCGCAATCGCCAGGGTAAGGAGCCAGTTGTTAACAAGCTGCCACGCAGGTAAGGTGAACAGAAAGAAATTCAGCGACTTACCAAAGATCGGATCAGCAACGCTGCCCGTTGTATGCGGTGCGTACCAGAACAGCGCCAGTGTCGGCCAGTCCGCCATCATCGCCAACCCGGTCACGCACGCAATGGCAGTGGAGATGCAAAACGAGATCACGCGCAGAACTGGCTGGACTGAAAGGTTTATTGGCTCTCCTGCGATGACAATCGCGTGAGCTCTCGGCAGATCGGCTTCATGAGACCGTCGAATGGCCGAAAACGCACCATACAGAATCAGGAACGTGGTCCCTGCAAAAAACACGAAGACAGCAATCTGCAGTCCTAGCGATTTCCAGAACACCTCACCATATCCAAGCGACTGGAACCAGAGAAGGTCAACCCAATACGACAATCCGATCCGTCCGCAGACGAAGATGCCTAAAGCTAAAGCAGCCAGGAAAAAGATTCCGCGACGTCCCCTTGTTGAACTTCGACGCTGCTTCGAATCTATGAAATTCGGCAAGTTTCCCCCGTACTCGATCGTCATTGGACAAACATTCTGATTGTAGGCTTCTTACAAGTGACAACCACCGTGCAAAGCCGTCCCGTCGACAATGTTGGTATAACATCTGTCGCTTCCAGCCGAGGTCTTTACTCGTTCGAGGCGGGGGCCATGCACCGGCTAATGGCATGTGTGGCTGCTCATGTCTTAAATTCTGAACATCAAATGCTCGAGCACTGGACCGAGGACCAGTGCTGGAAGGTAGCTCAGTGCAGTCACTACAATTAGACAGACGGTGAGGAAAATCCCAAATGTAAGACCATCTGTGCGAAGAGTCCCTACAGAGGATGGTGTATTTCTCTGCCGTGCGAACAGACCTGCGCAAGCCAGTGCCGGAATTGCCAATCCGAACCTCCCCGCCATCATTGCCACCGCTGTAGTGAAGTTGTAAAAAACGCTATTGGCGCTGAGACCTGCAAAACTCTGTCCATTGTTGGCAAAGCAGGACGAGTAAGCAAATAGAATCTCGGAAAGACCATGCGGTCCCGAGTTTGTGGTCAGACCTGCAAGTCCGGCCTTCGTACTGACAGCAAGTGCGGTCAGTAAAAGAACGAACACTGGGGCAGCCAGGGCATAAAGGATGATCAACTTGTTTTCTGCGGGACCTATCTTCTTGCCAAGATACTCCGGGGTACGGCCCACCATAAGCCCTGCCAGGAACACGGCTATGGCAGCGGCCATCACCATGCTGTAGATACCTGTGCCGAGCCCCCCGAAGACAAGTTCTCCGAGCAGCAGATTGATCAGGAGAACCAACCCTCCAAACGACGTGTAGCTGTCGTGCATGGAGTTGTTCGATCCTGTAGCGGTGTTCGATGTGACGACGGCAGTCAATGAAGAGCCGGCAATCCCGAATCGGACCTCTTTGCCTTCCATGTTGCCCCCAGCTTGAGATGCGCTGTGGCCGTAGTTGACACCGCCAAGATTCGGGTTCCAGCTTGTTCAAAGTGATGAACCGAGGCCAATCCGGTTGCGAAAAGGAGGACCATCACCGAGTAGAGCAACCAGCCCTGGCGGGGCTGGCGAATCATCCGGCCAAATGTGTTTGTCAATGCCGCCGGCAAGAGCACGATAGCCAGCATCTCCATCAAGTTTGTGAGCGGCGTCGGGTTCTCGTAGGGATGAGCGCCATTCGCGTTGAAGAAGCCGCCTCCATTTGTTCCCAGATTCTTGATGAACTCAAGTGCCGCGACCGGTCCTTGCGGAATTACCTGCTTAGAGCCTTCGAGAGTGGTCGCAGTCATGTAGTGCTGGAAGTTCATCGGAACTCCCTGCCAGACGAGAAAAACTCCGCCGGCCAATGCGCCCGGCAAAAGAATCCAAAGCAATGCGCGGGTCGTGTCAACCCAGAAATTGCCAAGAGTTTTTGATCGCTGACGAGCAAATCCCCTGATGAAAGCAACCCCTATTGCTAATCCCGCCGCCCCAGCTAAAAAGTTCTGGGCACAAAGGCCAGCCATCTGGCTGAAATAGCTCATCGTGTTCTCGCCGCCGTAGGCTTGCCAGGTCGTAGTGGTCGAAAAGCTGATCGCTGTATTGAGAGCCAGATCCGGAGACAGAGAAGTCGTCAGATATTTAGGAAAGAACCATGGCAGGAAGTTCCGCAATCTGAGAACGCAATACAACAAGAGCGTTCCGGCCAGGCTAAAAAGCACAAAGGCAGTTGCATACTGTGCGGCCGTCATTTCCACATTTGAATCGACAGCAGTAACGCGGTAAATCAGTCTCTCGATGGGAACACAAAACCGATCCAATACAGTCGTCTTCCGGGAGAAGACTCGTTCCATGTATCCGCCTAGCGGTTTCACCATGGCGGTAACAATAGCCAGGAACAGAATGTACTGGACGATACTATAAAGATCCATCGTGCTCTTGGTGAGCAGACCTGGAACTCCGCTGCGGCGGGAGCGTCAACGTCATATCTGTTATTCAATCAAGCTTCATATAAAAAAGGCATATCGTTGTCATCTGGAGTTCTTCTGCAATGCTCCATGCAGTTCTCGATTGCGCAAGGCCGCTGGTGTCCAGTCAATCACCACAACGACTCCGTCGTTCTGCTTGTACACGCTTGCCCTCTTGAATGAAAGCCAGACCCGCGGCTGCGCTTGTTGCTCAGGCACCACAACGGTCTCAAAACTTCCTGCAATCACTACGCGCGGACACTTGATCTCCGTGGCCCTGTCTCCGTTATCAACCGACCAAAACAAAGGGGCGTCTTCAAAAGCGGTGAAATATATCCCGCACGCTCCTTTCCATAACAAAATCACCGGGACCCTCGAATGGTTTTGGGTGGATCGATCCAGAACATGAACTCTAACTTTTGGGCCTGCGGCCTCAGCCAGGGCGGAGTATCCTAACCCTCCGCCCCAGCCCGACGCCGGTTGGCCTTGCCTCCAATCGATACCTAGAATTCAACCCGTAACGCGATTTGACCTGTACGGTTACCAGCGTTTTCCGCCGTCTGGGCCGCGGTAAGCACACCAAACGACGCCTGGTTGCTTATGTTTGTAACCGGGGGCGCGTAGTTGGTATGGTTCAGCACGTTGGTAAACGTCGATTCGAAACGCAGACGCCAGTTTTCTCTGACGGCAATGATCTTGGCCAGGCCCGCACTGACTGCGATCGTGCCGGGCGCCTCGAGAGTTCCGACGCCGGCATTGCCAACCCGTCCCGCATTGAGCGGAGTGTGGGCAAATGCGCTGAAGTTGAAATAGTTGCTCGGCGAGCGGTTGACGGGAATCGGATTGCCGATCTGGTCCGGCCGAACAATCGATCCGGCGGCAGCAGGATTCGTATTCGTCTGGTCAGCAGTTACGCTGTCGGTCGGGGTCAGATACGGCCCCGTCTCCAACAGCGTGATCGTGTTCACATTCCAACCGCCGAGGATTCCGCCCACAACAGGTGAAGAGTTCAACCACTGCCGGTCCTTGCCGAATGGCAACTCATACGTTCCAGTTACCAGAAAGCGGTGACGACGCGTTCCAACAACATTACCGCGGTTCGCATTGACGTCGAAGCGATTCAGGTCTGCAAGTCCGTAGCGGGTTTCGCCCTGGAATGCAGTGGGGGCATCGCCCTGAGCGTCGCTAATGTTGTGGGCCCAGGTGTAGTTTGCTTTATAAGACAGACCGTGAGCCATTCTGTGTGTGGCCTCCAGTTCCAATCCCTGGTAGTTCTGTTTACCCAGGTTGTAGGTCGAATAGATGACGCCCCAGTTCTGGAACGGCACAGGATTTGGAGTAGTCGATGTAGTGGGCTTCGATTGGTTCAGGTTTTCCGTCACATTGAGGCGGTAGGAGTTCATGCCCACGTAACTAATTCTGAAAGAGGTATTGGAAGTAAGCTCCCGCTCGACGGTGAGGTTCCACTGTGCCGATTGTGCATCACGATAGTGGGGATCGACACCTTGTTCGAAGATGCCACCACCAAACTGCAGTCCTGCGCCTGGCGGGGTGACTTGAGGGAACGTGAAGAGTGGTGTGCCCCCATTGTTGTTCTGCCAGAGGTTAACCGCGGCTTGCGGAGTGCTTTCAAGATTATTCTGAAGTTGCCCCAAAGCGGTCACCGTAAAGATACCAAAACCAGCACGGACGACTGTTTTGTTGTCCTTGAACGGACGGTAAGCAACGCTGACGCGCGGATCGAAATTACGAAGATATTGCTGCCGAAGACCTGCCGGCAAACCGTCCTGGCCGTTTGTCACTACTGGAGTGCAGGTAGCAGCGTTGTAGTTCGGATTGACTCCACTCAGTCCACAGGCATTGAACGACGCAAGGAAGGCCGGGGCCGTCTTAAGGCCGAAGTCGTTGATGATGATTGCACCCTGCCCATTCGCCCCCTGCCCACTGTAGTTGGGGTCGAAGTTAGCCGCAATCCCGTTCTTATCGACGAAAGGAGGAAGCAGTTCCCAGCGCAAACCGAAGTTGACCGTCAGGCGATCGTTCACCTGCCACTGGTCCTGGCCATAGATGCCAGTCTGCATGCCGCCGGCATTATCTCTTGGCCCCGTCACTGCAAAGTAAGTCGTGTTGGGAGCACCAAGCAAGAGATCACCGAAGGAGCTTCCGGTAAAGGTGTTTTGATTGAAGGTAAATAAACCGTAGTCATCCGAGGGCGTTTCGATCTCGGGCACAGCAAAGCGTACCCAGCGAATGTCCACACCGGCACGAATAGTATGCCTGCCCCGGGTATACGTGATATTGTCCGCAATCTGCTTGGTTGTCGACTGAGTGGGCCCGACGTGGTCTCTGCCTATCGGCGTGAAGTTTGTTCCATCGGAGAAGAAGATACTGGGAAAGCCCTGGTCCGTCGGATGGTTCGAAACATTCACGCCCTGATTGCCACCTACTTGAAGATTCAACCCTTGAAGGGCCGCAGCACCTTCAATTCCGAAGTTCGGGGACAGTATTGTATCCGTGAAGCCATAGCGAAACTCGTTCAACAATCGGCTGCTAATCACGTAGTTGTGAGACACCAGAAAGCTTCGGTCATGTTCGGAGTCCACGTCGTTTGGCAGCAGCGGGTTGACAACATTAACGGTAAGGTTTTTCCGGTTGAAACGCGCATACACCTGCTGCTTCGAAGTAATGACCTGATCAATCCGGGCATCGAATCCATCGGTATTCGATGGAATCGGAACCAGGGTCTGGTAGTTCACTCCGCCTAGAGTGGTGGGCAGGTTCGGCAGTGGATAGTACTTATTCAGCAGCGCCGTAGCAAACGGACTGACATTCGGTATGGTGAAGTTCGGATATGGCTGTCCCGTGGATGGATTCCTCAATACCGGATTGCCGGTTGCAGCGCCGGGAAGGGTGGGCGCGAGCTCACTTAAATTTCCCGTTCTTTCGAGCGCAGTCGGTACCGTATACTGCTCCGCTTGCGAGGCCCGTCTCCTATTACCCTCGTAGTCGAAGAAGAAGAACGTCTTGTTGTGACCGTCATAAACGTGTGGAATCGACAGCGGCCCTCCGATGCTGCCGCCAAACGTGTTGAAATGTTTCGGAGCCTTCTGTGCGAAGTTAAACACGCGAGCATCGAGTGCGTTGTTTTGAAGGTATTCGAAGAGACTTCCGTGAAAGTTGTTTGTCCCGCCCCTGCTCGTGAACGTTACATCGCCGACCTGCGAGAACTCCGCATTGTTATTGAAAGCTGTGACCTTCAATTCCGCGATTCCTTCCGGAGAGGGATACGGGTTTGCGCCAGCAGCGCTGTTAAACACGTTCGTCGTCGAGATGCCGTCGACCGAGAAGCCGACCATATTTGACGTTGCGCCACCAATGGCTATATTTCCCTGACTGTCCTGTTGGACGTTCGAAGAAGTGGCCAGTGCTGCCAAAGGGCTGGTGGTCGAAGCACGGAAATTCAGCGGCAATTGGCCTATGTCTCCTGTCCCCTTTGAGTCGCCGATAACGCCATTCTCTGTGTTAATCTGCGCCGAAGAGATCACCTCCACGGTGGTAGCCTGTTCTGAAATTTTCATCTGGATCGTGTATCGAAGATCCTGCCTGGCGGCCAGGGTAATGCCACTGACCATCGTCTCCGTGAATCCGTCGTGCCGTGCTCGGATGCTGTACCTGTTAGCAAGAACGTTTTCAAACGCATAAGTACCTGTGGCGTCCGAGGTCACCGTGCGGTCTGTATTTTCGTCGATGCTGTGCAGAGTAATCTGCGTATCCGGGATCGAAGCGCCGGAGCTATCCTGAACCGTCCCGCGAATGCTCCCAAAGGTAGATTGCGCTTCGAGGCGAGAGCTGCTCACCCAGAGCAGAGCAAATAACACAGCAAACACAACCGTCAGATAACGTGTCCGCACTGTTTGGGAACGATGGGAAAGAGAGAGCTCGCTGCTTTTCTTAGACGAGGCTGCAATTTGATGCTCAAGCGAAAGTACGGTCTCCAAAGTATGTGAAACTAAGGGTGAAATGGGACGTATGGTTCCTCCGTGAGAGGCCATGGTTGTTCTCCAATCTGTCAGCACATACGGCTGCCATGCCCTATCAAAGATCATCTCCCATAACTACGGCCTAACTGAACACAGAACATTTATGGTTTGCTTACAACTTTCTTGATTCCAGTCAGAGCGGTGAGAGGGATTCTGGAGAAATCAGCAGTATCCTGATCTTTAGAGATCGAGTACACGCACGTGACCAGGCGCCTGCTGCAAACCCTCGCAATTATTCCCATCGTGCCATTGCTCACAGGTGTCATCTATCTGAGCCACGGCAAGGCAGTGACCGCAGGTCTCATCGAACTGGTGCTCGTGATGCTGATCGCATTTCGATGGGGATTCCCTGAAGCGGCGGTGACCTCCGCATTAGCCGTCGCATGCCTGGACTACTTTTACATGGTGCCTATTTTCTCTCTCTATGAGAGAGACCCTCAGGACTGGATCTCATCAGCAATATTTGTGACGATCGCTTTGACGGCGGGTCACTTTGCAGACCGCATTAAACAAAAGGCAATTCAGACCGAGAGCGAACGGACGAGACTGGAGAAGCTCTATCTGACGAGCCGGGACATCCTCATGTTGGATCGGCGCGATGAAGTGGGCACGCAGCTGACAATGTTGATTGCCGACACGTTTCACGTTCATGCTGTGGCCCTGTGGGATGCCCGCGAATTGCGACTGGACAAAGCGGGAAATGGTGTCATCCCTGAGGATGAGGTTCGTGCAACCTATTTTCATGAGCTTTCTGAAAACGATCTCGTATCGTGCAAATTCAAGCGTGTGCTGAGACTTGGGACCAGGCCTGTCGGCTCCATTTACATTGCGGGTCCTTCTTCTGGCAGTTGCCTTGATCCTCGATCTGTGGACGCGATCGCTTCTCTTGCGGCGATTGCCCTGGAAAGAGCGCATTCCTTTGCCGCGGAGAGCAACGCCGAAGCTGCGAAGCGGAGCGAACAACTCCGGTCCACCGTTCTCGATGGGCTGGCCCACGCGTTCAAAACGCCGCTAGCAACGATCCAGAGTGCCAGCTCGGGATTGCTGGAAATTAATCGTCTTGAGTATCCAGAGAGAGAGCTCGTGTCTCTGATCGATGAACAGGCGACGCGTCTGGCTAAGCTCACCAACCAGGTGCTCCGGACTGCAGAACTGGACCAGCGACAGCTAGAGGTAGATCACGAAAGGATCAGCCTGGATCGATTGTTCCGATTCTGTAGAACGGAAGCTGCCGATACTCTGACGGACCATTCGTTGCGCATGATCGATGAGACCTCGGATAGCTATGTATGGGCGGATAACCGTTTGTTGGAGATGGCCCTTTTGCAGTTGCTCGATAACGCTTCAAAATACGCAAGTCCCGGATCGCCAATCACGCTCCGCGTTACGTCAACTGACACCGAGGTCGTGTTCAATGTGCAGAACGCGGGGTCTTTCATTGCCCCGGAAGAGAGGTTGCGAATCTTTCAGCGCTTCTATCGGTCTCCCGGGTCTCAGCATAAAGCACCTGGAACTGGCATTGGCCTCTCAGTAGCCAAACGAATTGCTGAAGCCCACACCGGCAGAGTGTGGGTCGAGAGCGATTCGGAAGCAAGTACAACGTTCTTTTTCGCGCTGCCGCGCATAAGCAAGGAAGCCTGACATATGGACGACTCACGAGGACGATTACTGATTGTAGAAGACGACTCTGCGTTGCGACGCAGTTTGCGCACAACTCTTGATGTCCTGGGGTTCGACGTCGGTGAGGCCAGCAACGGAGAAGATGGCCTTGTCCGTCTGCGGATGGTTGATTATGAGGCAGTACTGCTCGATATCAATATGCCTGGAATGGGTGGTATAGAGACCTCTCGGCGCATCAGGCGCATATATACGAAAATGCCGATTCTTATGCTAACCGTCCGCGATAGTGAAGATGACAAAGTCGAGGCGTTGGAGGCCGGCGCTGACGATTACGTAACCAAGCCATTTCAAACACGCGAGTTGACGGCTAGAATCCGTGCCGCCATTCGCCGATTTCGCGCCCCTGATACTCCTGCCGAGATGTCGATCACGAACGGCGCCATCATGCTCGATCCGGTCCGGCACCGTGTCGAACGGGCTGGGATCGAGATACACCTGACGCCACGCGAATTCGACGTTCTTCAGCTCTTGATGACGCACGCAGGTCGGCCGATCACATACGCTCGGTTGATTTCTTCCCTCGGTGTTGCAGGTTTTGGAAGCGAACGCGCGTACTTGCGCGTTCTCATCGGTCAGGTCCGCAAGAAACTGGAAGACGACGCCGCAAACCCAATTTATATCCTGACCGACAGCTACATCGGATATCGCTTTCGCGAGCCATAGCCGGTGGGATTGCTCTTGATTACGGTTGGTGAAGCGATTCGTGCAAAAGTCGCGTGTCTTCCATCGCTATGGAATGTGCCCAGCATCGAGAGTTTCGCCGTGAGCATCAAACTTCAAGATTCGAAGTCGATCAGAAGACGCGAACGAAGAATATTGCCCACCAGAACGTCTGACCCATATTACCCACTTGCAGTCCCAAACAAACTTACCCGTGAAGTGTCAAAAAAGCGCGACCCATCCCAGCTTAGGTAGTAAATGCACGTCCTCCGTGCAATGGTTTCTGGCGCTACCTCAACACTTTCGCCCACTCCGCTGGAGAGCCTTGCTTCTCGGCAGTGTTCGGCGCCGAACGGGAGCGGGGAGGTCAATGGGAGATTGAGGAGCCTAAAAGCGTTTTGATCCTCGGGAACAATACGGGAACAACCTGGGGAGGAAACCATCCCAAAATGATCCCAAATGATCCTAAATCGGCGCTGCTCTAACGTCTGGAACGATCTCGATGGTGGGATGAGGATGGTGATCGCGCCGAGAATTTCCGAGCTGGACAGCGAGGTCGGAGGCTCGGGGGAAAGGCTGGACCAGAGATGCCGCAAAAAAATGTGTTGCACGAAATTATTTCTGTGTTACGTTCTGGTAATTCATCAGTGAACACACAGTCTGTTTACAGCAGACCGCATTCTGGGTTTGCGACATACTCCCCAGAGTAACTCCTGAGCCTCGGTATGCCGAGTCGAAGCGAGGGTCACTTTCCTTAGTACGTGGTGTTGTTCGAGTGTTTTTCGACTTGAAGAAATATCAATCTGGCTAACTTCCAGAGTGTTGAACTGACTCCAATCGTGCGCGATCCGCTTTAAATTCCTAGATTTTGCTTTGTTGAGTTGTAGCTCCACTATTGCATACCTAGAGCGACGGTGACCCTCCCTCATTTATACGGGGAACATCGCGATTTCGTTCACTGATTGTGACGAATTGTTCTCAATTTGTGACGAAGCGCTTTATCTCGATTACATACGCCACCACCAGCTTTTCAGGTGACTTACCAAGAACACCGGGCTCATCAAGCCGGAGTATTGGAGATTCAGAAACATTTTGAAGGAGACCATATGACACGGCCTATTTCACGTTTATCGACGTTGACAGTACTGATCATCACGCTTCTGGCTTCAGTGTTTTTGAACGTGGGACATGCCGTTGGGCAAGCCACAAGCAGCGGCACGGTCGTGGGCACAGCTTCAGACCCGCAGGGTGCTGTGATCGCGGGGGTAACCGTCACGCTCA
>Ga0210406_10002132_pt1 | contig 23065 bp, 25 predicted proteins | sample IncBWC30MmetaG_FD_155454 | JGI IMG/M metagenome (GOLD analysis project Ga0210406, IMG submission 155454) | Forest soil microbial communities from Barre Woods Harvard Forest LTER site, Petersham, Massachusetts, United States - Inc-BW-C-30-M | ecosystem: Environmental > Terrestrial > Soil >...
GCTCCATCCTTGGCCCCTTGACCGCTTCGCCGCCACTCATCCGAGATAAGAGCCGTATGCGCTAAGGAGCGCCCGTACGGATCTGTGCGGGGGGCGATCAGAAATGATCGTCCCTACCGCGACCTCAGCGAACTGCGCAGAACTCGAGGTCCTACTACGAAGGAGGATCCTGTTCGCGTTCCCCAAATGCGTGTAGCTCCGGGGTTCGAATCCCCAAGCGGGATCAGTACCGGATTTCCCGCTGTATATAGGAGTTTCAATCATGTATCAGGGAATTGCATTTCCCTGATACATGATTGAAAATTCCCTGTTCTTTAGAGGGCTGCATCGACAACCAAATGCGATAAATATCCTGAACACAAGGTGATAGAGAGATTTCAGGCTAGAGCATCTAGGCCGAAATCACGAAAATTCCCTGTATTTTTCCCTGATATCGGGAATTATTCGCAGAGAGCAGTTCGATTGAGACTGCATCCACCGCCATTTCAACTTCTGATCCGTTTCGCTGCCCCGATAAACTGGAAACCGGCTGAGACTCCCAGAGGTCGTTGCGATAACCGGGGGCGCCAGTGGCATCTGTTCATCGAACAGGCCGGGCCCTTTCGTTGCGTCGTTCAGCGGTCTGATGGCCGGCGCGATAGCTCATACCATCATCTTTACAGGTGTGAACTGCATTTCCGGTTCGCTATGCTGCTATCAGGAGACAGACCCTGTGAAAAGTGAGTATGGTGCGCCCGAGAAGATTCGAACTTCTGACCTACAGCTTCGGAGGCTGCCGCTCTATCCAGCTGAGCTACGGGCGCGTTCTTCTAGCCTAGCATTGATCGCCACAGGTTGACAGCCCACGCCGTCGTAGCTCAGCATCATCACGGACATCAAATCCAGTGTCATAAGCGTCCTATCCATATCAATCGTTTAACGCACCCTTATTAAGAAAGAGAGACTAGCCATGTTCCTCCGCTCCCTGGCAACCGCCGCCTGTTGCGCCCTCCTCGCCACCGCAAGCCTCGCCCAAATGGGCGAAATGAAGATGGACCAGCCCGCTAAATCCATGCCCAGCCCTCCCGCCACCGCTAACGTCACCCTCAATGGCAAGGCCGTCACCATCAAATACAACTCACCCCGCCTCAAAGGCCGCACCATCGGCTCCGACATCGTTCCCTACGGCGAAGTCTGGCGCACCGGAGCCAACCCCGCCACCACCCTCGTCACCGCGACCAACCTCAAGATCGGCACCCTCGACGTTCCCACCGGCACCTACACCCTCTTCACCCTGCCCAGCAAAGATCAGTGGATCTTCATCGTCAGCAAGAAGACCGGCGAGTGGGGCATCCCCTATCCCGAAGGCGATGATCTCGGCCGCACACCCATGACCGGCAAAACCCTGTCCGCCCCGCAGGAAAACATGTCCATCTCCTTCGAAAACACAAAAGGAAGCAGCACCGAACTCCACGTCAAATGGGGCACCACGGACCAGTACGTAACCGTCAAAGCACAGTAAGAGGGAACAGTAGCTCTACTCCGCGGCTTCCTTCTCCAGCCGCAGCTTCTCCATCACCGAAGCCACCAGTTCCTTCGCTCCGGTAATGTTCGCCAACACAGCCTGTAAATCGAGCGCCGGGACCTTCGGGTTCCGTGCGCTCGTGCAGTACACGCCATGCTGTCCCACCAGGATCAGTGCGTCAGTCAGTACATCCAGCGTCACCGCCAGTCGCCCGCGCGCCTCCCCCATCATGAACTCGTACTTCTCAAGGTCCTGTTGCCGGTCATAAAAGACGGACACTCCCTCACCACTCCTTCGCCGCTGAATCGACCGCCAGCGGAGTTGAAGCAACTGGAGCCTTCCAGCGCAGAATAGGCTTCCGCGCCGCCGTCGTCTCATCCAGCCGCTGCACCCGCGTCGTATGCGGAGCCGTCTGCACCAGCTCTGGATTCTCCTCCGCCTCACGCGCGATCTGCTTCAACGCATCGATCAGCAGATCAAGTTCCTCGCGGCTCTCACTCTCCGTAGGCTCAATCATCATCGCGCCCTGCACCACCAGCGGGAACGAAACCGTATAAGCATGGAAGCCATAGTCAATCAGCCGCTTGCCCATATCGCCCGTCTTCACGCCATTCTTCGCCTGCAGCTTATCGGAGAACACAACCTCATGCAGCGACTGCGTCTTATATGGCAGCTCAAACGTGCCCTCCAGCTTTGCCCGAATGTAATTCGCGTTCAACACCGCGTCCTCAGTCGTCTGCCGCAGACCATCCGGCCCATTGGCCAGAATATAAGCCAGCGCGCGCACGAACATCCCGAAGTTCCCATAGAACATCCGCACCCGCCCGACAGTCTGCGGCCGGTTGTATTCAAGACCCAGTGCCCCGTCCGACTTGCTCACCAAAATAGGCGTAGGCAAAAACGGCTCCAGAATCTTCTTGCAGGCCACCGGCCCCGACCCCGGCCCGCCTCCCCCATGCGGCGTAGAAAACGTCTTATGCAGATTCAAATGCATCACATCGACGCCGAAATCCCCCGGCCGCGTCTTACCCACCAGCGCATTCATGTTCGCGCCATCCATATAAAGCAGTGCACCCTTCGCATGCAGAATATCCGCGATCTTGTGAATCTCGCTCTCAAACACCCCAATCGTCGAAGGATTCGTCAGCATCAGCGCAGCGGTATCTTCATCGACCATCCGCTCCAACTCTGCAATATCGACCATCCCCTCGGCGTTCGACTTCAGGTTAGCCACTTCATACCCACACACTGCCGCCGTAGCAGGGTTCGTGCCATGCGCCGAATCCGGAATCAAAATCTTCTTCCGCGGATTCCCTTTGCTCTCGTGATAAGCCCGAACCAGCAGAATCCCGGTAAACTCCCCATGCGCGCCAGCCGCCGGCTGCAGCGTAATCGCATCCATCCCGGTAATCTCAATCAACGCATCCGACAGCGTCTTCATAATGCTCAAACAACCCTGCGACAACGACTCCGGCTGATAAGGATGCGCCTCCGCGATCCCCTCCAACCGCGCCACCGCCTCATTCACTCGAGGGTTGTACTTCATCGTGCAGCTACCCAGCGGATACATCCCCAGATCGATCGCATAGTTCCAAGTCGAAAGCCGCGTGAAATGCCGGATGATCTCAATCTCACTCAACTCCGGCATCACACCGAGGTCCTTACGCACCGAAACCCCGAGCAGGGAGGCGGCATCCACCGCCGGCACATCCAGCTCCGCCAGCCGATAAGCCTTCTTCCCAGGCGAAGACTTCTCAAAGATCAAATCTTCGTTCTGATTAACATGCGTCGTAGCCTTCTTCGGCGTCCCTTCAAACTTCTTATCAGTCATAAGGTCTCAGTTTCCTTCATCCGCTCTGGGCTGTTCCTAATTTGTGTCCAGTATTCTTCGCGAACATCGTCGTCGATTTTTGTTGTTATGTTTGTCGCGTACAGTGCATCCCCACCGCGTTTTTTAGGCCCTGAGATCCAGTAGCGCTCCCCGGTTTCTTCGCAAACATAATTGGATTTGAAGCCTTCGGAACGGTGGAACCGTTTTCCGTCATAGGACAGGGTATTGGCCGTTCTATTGAATGTGACTCGACCAATCCGGGCCGGGCCAGTCAGGCTATCTCCCTTGCACTCGACATACATAATCCGTGGCTTGATCGAATGTGCCATCCTCAAAACTCCTGCGCATCCACAGCACTTCCGGTCTCAGAGTAACTCCCCGACTCCGGCCCATCCACGTCCTCTTCCCGCAACGAAAGCCCAACCACCGTACCATTCTCAAACTCAATCGTCAGCGCATCGCCTTCCTCAAGCGAAGCCTGCACGACCTTGTCATTAATCTGCGCGCACAGAGCATTCCGATACTCCGGCTCACCATAAGCCACCGAAAACTCAGGAAACAACACATGCGGCCACGCGTAAAACGTTAGCAAGGGCACCTCGAACCGAAGCTGCAAAAAATCCTCGACGAACTCAACCGCCTTCAACTCCTCGCCGATGATCGCCGAAACATCCATCCCTAAGCCTTCTTGCCCGCCAGCGCCGCAGCAACCGCATCCATCTGCTTCCGCGTCGTCAACTCCGTCGCGCACCACAAACTTGCATTCGGCCCAAGCTCCGGATACCACTTCAGTAGCGGCAGTCCGCCTATTATCTTCTTCTCCAGCAAACCGGCATTCACCGTCTCCGCACTCGAAGGCAACTCCAGCACAAACTCATGAAACCGCGGCGCCCCATCAAACAACACCTTCGCCCCTGAAGAAGCCCCCAGCACGCTCTTCAGATAAGCCGCCTTAGCCAGATTCTGCTCCGCCAGATCCTTCATCCCCTGCTTGCCATACACGGTAAGAAAGATCGTCGTCATCATCGCAACCAGAGCCTGATTCGTACAGATATTCGAAGTAGCCTTCTCCCGCCGAATATGCTGCTCCCGCGTCGACAGCGTCAGCACAAATCCACGCTTGCCGTTCACATCCTTCGTCTCGCCGATCAGCCGCCCCGGCATCTGCCGCAGAAACTTCTCCTTACACGCAATCACGCCGCAATAGGGCCCACCGTATCCAACAGCAACCCCATACGACTGCGCCTCCAGCGAAACAATATCCGCCTCAGCCGGCGGCTTCACGATCCCCAGCGACACCGCCTCAGCAATCGACACAATCAGCAGCGCGCCCTTGGCATGCGCCATCTCGGCAATCGCGGCAACATCCTCAATCGTCCCAAAGAAATTCGGCGACTGAATCAGCACGCAAGCCGTGTCCTGCGTAATCGCTGCATCGAGCGCAGCCATATCCACGCGCCCATTCGCCGCATACCCAACCTCGACCGTCGGAATCTCCTGGTGCTGCGCATACGTCGCAATCACCTCGCGATACTCCGGATGCACCGTCCGCGCAATCACTGCACCATCGCGCCCCGTCACCCGCACCGCCATCATGATCGCCTCTGCCGCGCCGGTCGACCCGTCATACATCGACGCGTTCGCAATCTCCATCCCCGTCAGCTCGCAGATCATCGTCTGAAACTCAAACATCGCCTGCAGCGTACCCTGCGAGATCTCCGGCTGATACGGTGTATAGCTCGTCAAAAACTCACCACGCTGCACCAGCGAGTCGATGATCACCGGCCGGTAGTGCCGATACACTCCCGCGCCGAGAAAACTCGAATACCCAACCGCATTGTTCTCCGCATACGCACGAAAGCGATCCAGAATCTCTGACTCCCCATGCTGCCGGGGAACCTTCAGATCACGCTTCAGTTGATACTCCGCAGGAATCGTGGAAAACAGATCATCGATCGACGCCGCCCCAATCTCGGCAAGCATCTCCTCACGGTCCGCAGGGGACTTCGGCAAATAACGCATCGTTTAGTGTCCGGTCTCTTCGCTGGTAAATTTTTCGTAGTCCGCCGCGGTCAGTAATCCATCCACCTGCTTCGCATCCGACAGCTCCACCTTCAACATCCACGTCGTATTCGCGTCCGAATTAATCCTCTCCGGCGCATCTTTCAACTCATCATTCACGGCAGTCACCGTACCCGAAACCGGCGCAAACAAATCCGACACCGCCTTCACCGACTCCACCGAACCAAAGCTCTTACCCGCCTCAATCGTATCGCCCACCCTCGGCAGATCGACAAACACAATGTCGCCCAGCGAGTCCTGCGCATAATCCGTAATTCCGACGGTTCCAATTTTGCCGTCAACCTGAATCCACTCGTGTTCCTTGGTATAGCGATAAGCCGCAGGGTAAGCCATTCAGTTTTTCTCCGTGGTAAAGTCCAGAACTTCCATTGTAGATGTTACGGTCGCCGCATGAGGCCCGTGTTTAAGTGGATTTCTTCGCCCTTTTGTAGAACGGTGTCGGCACGACCTTCGCCTTCACCATCTGCCCGCGAATCTCCACCGCAACCTCTGTATCCAAAGCGTCATACCCAACCGGAACATAGGCCAAAGCAATATTCTTCTTCAAAAATGGCGAAGGCGACCCACTCGTAATCTCCCCAATCCGCTTCCCATCGAGTGCGAATACCGGATACCCATCCCGCCCAATTCCGCGCTCAATCATCTCCAGTCCCACCAACTTCCGTTTCGGCCCACCCTCTTCCTGCACCTTCACTAGCGCGTCGCGCCCAACAAACTCCCCCTTGTCGAGCTTCGCATACCGCCCCAGCCCAGCCTCAAACACATTGATCGTGTCCGAGATCTCATGCCCATACAGCGCCATGGCCGCCTCCAGCCGCAATGTGTTCCGAGCCCCCAAACCGCAAGCGAGAATCCCAAACTCTGCACCGGCCGCCAGCACCTCGCCCCACACCCGGGCACTCGTCGGCTCGTCCGAAGGAATGTAAATTTCAAAGCCATCCTCACCCGTATAGCCCGTGCGAGCGATCATCACATTGTGCAACCCACACACCTGCCCCCACGTAAACCAGTAGTTCTTGATCCCACTCAAATCCACCGAAGTCAGCTTCTGCAGCGTCTCCGCCGCCCGCGGCCCTTGAATCGCCAGCTGCGTGTAGTAGTCGCTGTAATCGTTCACATGCACACCCGGCATATGCCCAATCTGCGAGCGCACCCACTGAACATCCTTCTCCCGAGTCCCCGCATTGATCACAATTAGATAATCATTGTCCGAAAGCTTATGCACTACGACGTCATCAACAAAAGTCCCATTCGGATACAGCATTGCCGAATAGTGTGCCTGCCCCACCGCCAGCTTCGAAGCATCGTTCATGCAAAGCTGCTGCACCGCCGCCAGCGACCCCGGCCCCCGCAACTGAATATCGCCCATATGCGACACGTCGAACACACCCACCGCAGTCCGCACCGCCATGTGTTCGGCAACCAGGCCGCAGCAGTCCACAGGCATATCCCAGCCGCCAAAATCAACCATCTTGGACTTAGCCGCTCGGTGTACTGCGTTCAATGCTGTCTTGCGAAGTGGTGCCATTGTTTCTGACATATTTTATTTCCTTCGATCTACCAGACTTGAGTCGAACCGTATTACGCTGCTCTTACAATGCTACCTCGCCGACGGCGTTCCCAACTGCGCGCGCAACGTTTCCACATGCTGTTTCAGTGCAGCATAAGCCGCATCCGTGGGAGAACCCTGCGTCTGCCACACCACACTCCCCTGGCTGTCAACCACCAGAACATACGCATCGTCCGGCCGCTCAAAGTGTGTGACCGTCTTCCACGCCGCCTCATTCTCCAGAATCACCACAAATCGAGCCTGCTCGCTCGCTGGCACAGACGACTTCATCGACTTCACTATCATTCCGCGCAGCATCCGCGGAGCCGCCGCCAGCACTGGCATCTCGTAATACACCACCGTCGGAGACTCCCGGTAGTCCGCTGCCAGCCGTTTTCCCCACGCAGAGTCAGCGTCCCGAGAATCCCGGCTGAACCCGAGCACTAGCACCCCAACCTTTCCCTGTAACCCCTCCGGCAGATTCACTGCTTCATTCGAAAAGGAAGTGGAATGCACCTCAGGAATCCGTGCTGCCATGCAATGGTCGCCGGCTGCCAACCAGTTCGTCGCGATCAAAGCCATTGAGAGGTACCGTCCAACAGAAGACGCCGCAGCCATAACGTCAAGTATAGTCCGCGCTCGCGTCCATCTTTATGAGTGAAGAAGCTAATTCAGTCCAGTGAAATATTGGCCATCTGACTTATCACGGGACCGATTCGCCCGATCTTCTTCAGTGCATCCCGCTCGGCAAAGACTTGGTCAACCTCCCCGCATCAAGCACGAGGTTCGCCACCGCCTCATCGAAGTTATGGTCGTGCGTCTTTTGCAGTGCCGCCGCAGCAATCGATTCCGTCAGTGCCCAAAGAATGTAATGAGTCGGCCGGTCGTAAATTACCAATCGAAACATTGGCAAAGGGTCCGACGCGCCCTTCTGCTTGTCCGCGTTGGCCGGGCCATTCGGAGCCGTAAGCTGTAACTCGAAGACCAGATCGGCCTCCGCCGGAGTAGCAACGAGCCTATACCGACCCCAACTCTCGACATTCGCGCAAAGAAGGTTATACGCACGATCCGGATCCCCGCTGAACGGATGAGGAAACAGGCCACTGTCTGCCCCGGCGTTAGAAATAAAGACCGTCTTCGCATTCAGTAACAAGGGTGGCACGGGGGCTATCGCAACAGGCGAAGGTTGCAGAGCAGCCACCGCAAACCCGCATTGCAACGCAACCATACCAATGCAGGCAATGAATCGGAACCAGGCGGTCTTCATATTCATCTCCATAACGACGGTCGAGCAATTTCTTCATCAGTGGTCTGCTGTCAGCGCGGACCCGAGCAACGGGCAAATGCTTCGCTCGTGAGATCGGAGATCGTTTCAGTATCCCCCTTCACCCACCGCTCCGTTCCCGCCACTTCATCGAACTCCTTCTCGAGTTTCGTGATTGCCGATGGCATCCCAACTCTCTCGCCCCCATAGTCAACAACCTTCTTTTCGCGGTTCCCGATCTTCAACGTCAGCGCATAGGTCGGCAAATCGGTCACACGGAACACATACTCTGACCTGGCAGCCAGGAAGTGTGCAAGACGAAAGTCTTCCAAAAGTTCCGTAACAGCCTGCGGCGAAATGTGTGCCTCATGTGCGCCCACTGTCCTTACTTCGTCCCGCCCGCAATACAGTACCGTACCATTACCCAGCACCGACACGCTGTAAGCGGGACAGGTTCCAAAGCACCGAGTCCGCACCAACTTCATTTCAAGTTGTCCGCGATCGAAATGATCAGGGAAGGGAATGAGGTGCCGACATGCCTGCGTCCACCACACGCCGATAGATCCCACAACGATCGACACCAATAACACTACCCATCCAAGTTTGTTCATCGAGACATTCCTATATTGTCACTGTCTCCCGATATTCCCCAAACACCGTCCGCATCACATTCGCAATCTCACCGACAGTCGCATAGCTTTCCACGGCATGCAGTATCTGCGGCATCAAATTCCCCCCACCCCGAGCCGCATCTTCTACCCGCCGCAACGCCGCCGCATGGATGCTCGCATCCCGCCGCGCCCGCAAAGCCCGCACCCGCTCCACCTGCCGTCCCTCCAGCGCCTCATCGATCCGCTGAATCGGCACAGCCACCTCTTCGTTCACGAACTCATTCACCCCAACGACGATCGCCTCCTTCCCATCCACCGCCCGCTGGTACCCATAAGCAGCATTCTGAATCTCCCGCTGCACATACCCCCGTTCAATCGCTCGCAACATGCCGTATTTCCTATCCTTATCGAACGAAGCGATCGTAGCCATATACTCATCCGCACGCCGTTCAATCTCATTCGTCAGCGACTCAATATAAAACGACCCCGCCAGCGGATCCACCGTCTGCGCCACGCAACTCTCATGCGCAAGAATCTGCTGCGTCCGCAAAGCAATCCGCGCCGCCTGCTCGGTAGGCAACGCCAGCGCCTCATCGAACCCATTCGTATGCAGACTCTGCGTCCCCCCCAGCACCGCAGCCAGCGCCTGCAGCGTCGTCCGCACGATGTTGTTCTCCGGCTGCTGCGCCGTCAGCGTCGACCCCGCCGTCTGTGTATGAAACCGCAGCATCCAGCTCCGCGGGTTCTTCGCCCCAAAGTGCTCCCGCATAATCCGCGCCCACATCCGTCTTGCCGCGCGAAACTTTGCGACCTCCTCCAGCAGGTTGTTATGCGAGTTGAAGAAAAAACTCAGCCGCGGCGCAAACCCATCCACATTCAACCCGGCATCGATGGCCGCCTGCACATACGTCATGCCATTGGCCAGCGTAAACGCCACCTCCTGCACCGCCGTGCATCCCGCCTCGCGCATGTGGTAGCCCGAGATCGAGATCGTATTCCACTCTGGCACTTCCTCCGCCGCCCAGGCGAAGATATCCGTCACCAGCCGCATCGCATGCGTCACCGGATAGATATAGGTCCCCCGCGCAATGTACTCCTTCAAAATATCGTTCTGAATCGTCCCGTTCAGCTCTTTCACGTTCGCGCCGGTCCGCTTGGCCACCGCAACATACAGCGCCAGCAGAATCGAAGCCGTCGCATTAATCGTCATCGAAGTCGAAATCGTATCCAGCGCGATCCCCTCGAACAGCCGCTGCATGTCCTCGATCGAATCGATTGCCACCCCAACCTTACCCACCTCCCCCAGCGCCAGCGGCGAATCCGAGTCATACCCAATCTGCGTCGGCAGATCGAACGCTACACTCAACCCCCCTCTGCCCTTTCCCCCCCCCGCCCCATGCGCCAGCAAAAACTTGTACCGCTTATTCGACTCTTCAGCGTCCCCCATGCCTGCATACTGCCGCATCGTCCACGGCCGCCCGCGATACATCGTCGGCTGAATCCCCCGCGTAAACGGATACTGCCCCGGCTCGCCCACCATCGCCGCAGCATCGAAGTCCTCAAGATCCTCAGCGCGATAAGCAACCTCCACGGGAATCCCCGAACTGGTTTTTGCTGAACCGGAATCGGTTTTCGCTGAACCGGAGTTTGTTTTTAGAGACTTAGACATGCCGCTCAAGTGTACCCGCAGACGCAGACAACTAGCGTCCCCGGCTCCTGCGGTTCGCCTTCACAAAGCTGCTCACGCTGAAGTAAGTAAACACGACCGCCATCGCCACAGCAATCAGCAGGCGCACATGCCCGTCGCGGCTTCCCGTGGCTTCGTGCAGCGCTGCCCGCATCTTCCATGCGTTCACCGAAGCAAACACAGCAAAAATCCCAAAGAAAACCCCGGTCAGCTCCAGCCACAGTGCCCCCGACAGCCTCACGAACGGCCCCCACACCGCCTCGCCAAACCGCCTGCCACCCTCCTTCAACCCTCGCCCCGTCTGCCGTACCTGAGCGGTAGTCCGCGCGGCCTGCTCTACCAGCCGACCGCCCGCAGCTCCGCTCTTATCAGAAGTTGTCGTCGAAGCCGAAGCAGCAGACCCCGAAGCAGCAGACCCCGAAGCAGCCGAAGCCGAAGCAGCAGAGGAACCTGCCGCAGGACTCTGTTTCGCCTTGGCCTCCGCCGAAGGATTCGGAGACGTCGCCGCATCCACCGCTGACACCATCGTCTTCGCGGCCAAACGCGCTCCAATTCCCAGCACCCGTCCAAACCGAACCGAATCCATATTCCAAAGTGTAGCCGTTCCCGCCACACCCGCGAAAGCCTCCGCCCAAACCAGCAACGCCCCGGAACATTGCCGCATCCAACCGCCGAGATGCATCGCAATACCAGAAAGATCGGAACCCGAACGCAAAGAGGGGGCAACGCAATGAAAAATGTTCTTTGGATGGTAGGCGGACTCTGCGCCGCGGCCACTGGCTTCCTGGTATGGAACCGCAACCGCACCACCCCCGTCGAACTGCTCGCCCACCGTCTCGAAGCCGCCTGGGCCGACCATCACACCGTCGTCTAGCAATTAAGTCCCATCGTTTTATAGAGTTTTATGTGCAACAGAAATGTCATTGCAGCCCCCGCGGCCTTGAGCGTATTGTTTTAACAGTAACCAGGTACGACCGATGTACCCGCAATGCCGTTCCCGCCGGTCACCTTCGCCGGGAATACCCGATGCGCGGTGAGGAATCGAACCATAGGGCAGCCCGGAGGTGGCATTGAATCAGAAGGTCAAAAACCTTATCCAAAAACTTGGCGAAGCGATCCACGAGTCCGTCTCGGAGTCGGAGGACATTGCAGGCGTCGTCAAAAACATCCGCGAACAGGGTTTTGATGTCCTCCTCATGCTGGAGGCCACCATCGGTCTCAACGAGGTCGAGACTGAAGCCGAAGATACCGTTGAATCCGTCGAGGAAGACAACGACGGGCCGTTCACTCGGAACGATCTGACCTTCCTGAAATCTCTCCGCATCAGCCTCACGGAAGAGACAAATCCCGAGACGGAGCTTCCAGCTCCACGACAACGCCAGTTGCCGCCCAGTGCTCCAGACGCACCCGAAGCCTAAGCAAATTGCAGCTTCCATGAGGTCCGCGCAGCCCGTCTGCCGGGCCTCTTTTCTTTGTCTTTTTACCTTCGTAATTACAAAGTCGAATCGCGCATGGTAGACTCGCGTTTCTCCGTAACACCGGAGCCGCTTCATGCATCTGACTCACGTGATTCGTTACTTTCTCCCGAACGCAATGCCGGAGTTCAAAATATGAGAGATACGCTTGGCGTCTTGCTTGCCGGTGGTGCCGGCGAACGGCTCTTCCCCCTCACCCGCGATCGCGCCAAACCGGCCGTCCCCTTCGCCGGCCAGTACCGCATCATCGACATCACCCTCTCCAACTGCATCAACTCCGACCTCCGCCACGTCTACATCCTCACCCAGTACAAGGCGCTCTCGCTCAACCGCCACATCCGCGAGGGCTGGGGTCCCGTCGTCGCCAACGAACTGGGCGAGTTCATCGAAATCCTCCCCCCCATGCAGCGCGTCTCGAAGTCGTGGTACCAGGGCACCGCCGACGCCGTCTACCAGAACATCTACTCCATCGGCTCCGAAGAGCCCAAGTACGTCATCATCCTCTCCGGCGACCACATCTACAAGATGAACTACGCCCTCATGCTCGAGCACCACTGTGACACCGGCGCCGACGTCACCCTCGCCACTCTCCCCGTCGCACCACACGAGGTCTCCGCCTTCGGTGTCGTCGAGGTCGCCCGCAACGGCGAGGTCACAGGCTTCGAAGAGAAGCCCAAAGAGACCAAAATCCGCTCTCCCTTCAATCCCGACATGGTCGACGTCTCCATGGGCATCTACATCTTCAATACCGACGTCCTCCTGCCCGAACTCATCAAGGACGCCGAAGACCCCAACTCCAAGCATGACTTCGGCCACAACATCCTGCCCAACATCCTCGGCCGCTTCAAAATGCACGCCTACAACTTCGTCGACGAGAACAAGCAGAAGGCCCTCTACTGGCGCGATGTCGGCACCCTCGAGGCCTACTACGAAGCCAACATGGACGTAGCCGGCGTCACCCCCACCTTCAATCTCTATGACAAGTCCTGGCCCATGCGCACCCGCCCCTACCAGTACCCGCCCGCCAAGTTCGTCTTCGGCGAGCCCGGCCGCACCGGCATGGCTATCAACTCCATCCTCGCCTCCGGCACCATCGTCTCCGGAGCCGTCGTGCGCAACTCCGTCGTCTCTCACGACGTCCGCGTCAACTCCTACGCCGACGTCGACTCCAGCATCGTCTTCTCCCACGTCAACATCGGCCGCCACTGCCGCATCCGCCACGCCATCATCGACCGCGACGTTCACATTCCCGACGGCACCGTCATCGGCTACGACCCTAACGAAGACAAGAAAAACTACTTCGTCTCCACCAACGGCCTCACCGTAGTCACCCGCGACTACAGCGTCTACGAAAACCCCGTCTCCCCAGAGTTCATGCAGCAGGGCAACCACTGGTAAGGCAGGGAGTAGGGAATAGGGTATAGAAAGCACAGCAGAACGCAACAAAAGAAGCGGCCGCCCAATCAGGCGGCCGCTCTCGTCTTCTACTCCCTACTCCCTATTTTTTCCCGAACCGATAGATCGCTCCACCCGACACAGCGACAAATTCTCTCCACTCGGTTCCGAAGTGTTCCAGCATCAAATCCGGAGAAATCCGTATTGCCCACTTCTTCGACAGGTTGAAATCAACGCTCCCACCCAGCGCCATGATCGGCTTCGTACGATTCGAATACAACCCCGTCACCTGCGACCACTCCGGCTGTGGCGGCTGTCCCGCTGGAAGCGTAGCGTCGAACGTCCCATGCGACACGCCGAAGTAGCCGTGATAATTCAAGGCTGCATACTGGTTCCTCGGCCCTCGGTACTGTGCCCCTGCCAGCCCCATGTTCATATAAACCAGTGGCCGGCTGACATTGTAGGGAAGCCCTTGCGCCTGGCCAAATACCGGCGTCGTTCCCGCTTCGCCGCGATACTCCACGCCCGGTCCAAGATTCCGCAGAAATCTTTTGTGGGTGGAAAGCCAGTAGGTAAAAAGAAATTCGCCTCCACCCATATTCATTCGCTGCGGCAGATGCTCCCCCGCCATGAAGTTCATGAAATTGATGGAGCCGTACAACTCATACTTGTTGTCGTAAGTCACCGGGGCCGCCCCCGCGATCTTCGATGTCGGAATAGGAACCGTCGTCTGTTTTGGCTGTGACGCCACCGTGCCCTGCGCCCGTCCCTGCACCGCGCCCGCCATCAGCAGACCCACCGCCAGAACTCCCATTACCGCGCGTTTGCCCGTCTTCCGCGCCCCTGTCGTCCTCACTTCACCAATCGTCTTCAATCGCAACATCCGTCTCCGTGTCTTCCTGCACCAGGGCCTCTTCCTGTATCCGGCCCGTTCAGCATCTGCCCAGCATCGGCGTCCCGCAAATTCCTTCACTACCCAAGATATAACGTTCTACTCCCATCTGCCTTGCTCCCGGCAGCGTATCTATCAGCGAAGTGCAATTGTGCGACAATAATGTGTGGCAGCCGCCATGCAGCATCCGGCTGTAGGGAGAAACACTATGGGCGAACTATTTACACCAATGCACCTCATGATCCTCGCGATCGTTGTCCTGGTCCTGTTCGGCGGCAAAAAGCTGCCGGAGCTAGGCAAAGGTCTCGGCGAAGGTCTCCGCGGCTTCAAAGAGGGCATGAAAGGCGTGACCGACGAGGTGAACAAGCCCGCCGACACGGCGCACACCGTCACCCCCAAACCTGAAGAATCAACCAAGTAATCCAGGCCCTTCAGTCCGTCTTTACCGCTACCGCACCCTCGACTCGACGAGCATCGCCGCATGAAGATCAAGTCGCCTTATCTCGTCAAGCCGCACACGAAAGTCCGGCTCGCCAAAATATCGTCTTCTGACACCGGCGATTTCAAATCCGACGAGGCTGTCAAACCCCTCCTGGCCAAACACCGCGCAAGGCTCGCCGACCTTCAGGATGTCTTTTACGCCAGCCAGTCCAAAGCCCTGCTCGTCGTCCTCCAGGGCATGGACACCGCCGGCAAAGACGGCACCATCAGCCATATCTTCTCCGGCATCAACCCGCAAGGCTGCGCCGTCGCCGCCTTCAAGGTCCCCACTCCGCTCGAATCCCGCCACGACTTCCTCTGGCGTGTGCACGCCCAGGTCCCCCCACGCGGCATGATCGGCATCTTCAACCGATCCCACTACGAAGACGTCCTCTCCCCGCGCGTCCACAAGCTCATCTCTCGCGACGTCGCGAGCCGCCGCCTCGAAGACATCAACGAATTCGAGAGCTTTCTCGCCGACAACGACGTTCTCCTCCTCAAGTTCTACCTGCACATCTCGCGCGACGAGCAGACCCGCCGCCTCCAGGCCCGCATCGACGACAAGAAAAAACATTGGAAGCTCTCCGACGCCGACATCCACGAACGCCAGTTCTGGCCCCGCTACATGGACGCCTACAACGACGTCCTCTCCTCCACCAGCCGCAAGCACGCCCCCTGGTTCGTCATCCCCTCAGACAACAAGTGGTACCGCAACATCGCCATCTCCACGATCCTCGTCAACCTCATGCAGAGCCTGAACCTCAAATACCCCCAACCAACCGTAGACGCCTCGGCTATCAAACTCTAGCCGAGCGATCTTCGCAGTTGCCGTTGCCTGCCGTTCTCGTTGCATTTGCCCTCTTTGTTGTCATCCCGTAGGGATCTGCGGTTGCCGTTGCCTGTTTCCCTTACCAAAATCAGAATCGTCATTTCGACCGAAGCGCCTCACGTCTCCTCGAGAAGATTCAAACCGGCAATCACGCCCATTCGCGGCCACAGCCTCACCATTCCTACAGCTTTCCACCGCGTCACAGCTCAAAACTCACAGCTGATACGTAATCATCACCACCGCTGCCGCCGCGACCGCCATCCCCAGCCCCTGCCGCCGCGTAGGCCGTTCATGCAGCGTCCAGGCCGCCAGCAAAATCGTCGAAGCCGGATAAAGTGAGGCCAGCACCGCCGCCACATCCAGCCGCCCTGCCCGCGTCGCCGCAATGAACAGCAGGTTCCCCGAAGTATCCAGCAGCACCGCGCCCAACGCCCAAACCACAACCATCCGAGTCAGCCGAAACTTCGCTCCGCCCACATTCGCCTTCAGAGAAATCCCAGCCACCAGCAGAGAGCAGACCCCAAGGCTACCCATCCTCGCCGTAGCCAAGGGCCAGATCACTCCCGCGCTCCCCGCAAACTTCAGCGCGACAAAATACACGCCAAACCCCACCCCGCCCACCACAGCCAACCAGAACGTCCCCCGGTCCGCCGCCTTCGCCTCCGGATTCGGCCCTGCAGCAATCAACCAGATCGCAACCCCCGCCACCAGAAACCCCACCAGCTGCAACAGCCCCGGCGACCCCTCCGCCCCAGCCGACACCACCGCCGGAATCGCCGCCGCCAACAGACCGCTCAACGCCGCCGAAGCCCCCATCGCCCCCCGCGACAGCGCCACATAAAAGCAAGCCAGCGCAATCCCCGCCGTCGCCCCCGCCACGAGTCCCCACACCAGCGGAGCCCCATGCGGAAACGCATCTCCCCGCCACCCCGCCGCCACCAGCAGAATCCCGAGACTCACCGCATGACTCAGCAGAATCACCCGCAACGCCGCACCCATCGTGCCGCCTGCCTGCTTCACGCCCATGCCGCCCGAAAAGTCCCCACCACCCCACAACGCCGCCGCCGCCAGCGCCAGCAGCGCATTTCCGTGCCACAACATCCCCATCAAATTCCGATCCGGCCTCAAGCGGCCATCGAGAGCTCTACCTGGAAGCCGGTGCCACCGTCGGAGGCGCCGATTCCTGGGCCGTCGGCCAGTATCCCGGCTTCGAGATCACAGTCAGGTTGGGCCGCAACACCTTCACCTCCACCTGCCGGTACTTGCCATCGATGAACGGCTCATGCGTGTAATAGCCGATCGTATACTGCGTCCGAACCTCGGCGGCGATCTTCGCAAAGCTTTCCTCGATGCCCTTCTGCCGGAACTCCCCATCGAGGTTTCCGCCCGTCGCTTTCGCGTACGCTGGCAAAATATTGTCCCGCATCGTCAGCGGCAGATGCATCCGGTCCAGAAAGCCCGTAACCGGCAGCGCCGAACTTCCCACCAGCGTCCCGTACACCGCAATCTTGTTCGTGTTCAGAAATTTCACGACTTCGGAATATTTCGCCTTGCTCCCATACTCGTTGCCATTGCTGATGACGTACACAATCCTTCGCCGCCCCGTCTTCGTCTTCGCCAACGCTGTCGCAGCCTCCAGAATCGCATCGTTCAGCGTGTGCACATCTCTCGGAACATTCGGGATGGAAAGCTGGCTCGTTCCGTGAGAAGAATTGGTATTCGGATCGGTGTATCGATCCTGCCCATTGTTGATGTTGATGTTCTGCGACAGCGGCCCGGAACTGTACATCATCGGCTCACGGCCCGTCTGCTTCGAGCGTTCCAGCGCCTGCGTCAGCCGAGCACTCGGCCCAGCCGTAAAATCCGTTATCAACTTCGGCCCATTGTTGTACGTAAAAACCGCGATCTCGTCATACGGCGTAAACGCCCCCTGCAGCGCACCAAGGGAATTATTTACCTTCGCCATATTGTCGAACGTCATGCTCTGGTCGATCACCAGCGCCACCGACAGCGGGAACGCATCTGTCGTAAACAGGCTCAGCTGCTGCCGCAGGTTGTTCTCATACACCCGGACCTCGCGCCAGTTTATCCCTGACACCAGGTTGCCTTTGTTGTCCTTCACGGTGAACGGAATCTCGACGAAGTTAGTCCGGACATGCAGGATAAACCCCGGCCCCTCCCCGGCCGCTGGAATCTCCGGCTGCTGTCCATCATCAGCCTTCTGCGTCGCCGTCTCCGGCAGCTTGCTGGGCGCCGCGGTCTCCTGCGAGGTCGAACTCGTATCCCCATTCGAATCCGGCGTCGTCCCCCGGCCCGGTGTCAGTACATCCCCCGGCAGCATCTGCGGCTTGGGAGCATCGGGTATCTGCGGCTTCGGCCCGTCGGGGATCTGCTGCTGTTGTGCCGCACTCTGCTGCGCGGGCTGCCCCAGCCCCGGTTGTCCGAGCAATGCGCACACCAAAGCCCCCGCCAATACGTTCTTACTTACCACGCGAAATCCCCCATACCTTCCAGCCAGCTACCCGGGCCCAAAGCTCTACCAGTTACCAGACTACCAGCGCAACATCCCCGCCGCCATCCCCATCCCGCAACGCCAAATAGCACCTGTTTTCTTTGGACGCTCCCCCCTCCGCCAAAGTTACGGCCAACCCATCCCTTCCCGCATTTTTTTCTCTAAACTCAGCTCCAACTTCGTCGTCTAATGCAGTATGCGCTCTCTCTGCCTCGCCGTCACCGTCGCCCTCACCCTCGGTCTCGCCCCCGTCCTCCGCGCGCAGGAGGCACCCTCCCCCGGCGGCCCGCCCCCCGCCAGTAAAGCCGAGCCCCAGCCCGTCGACATCGGCGACGTCCAGACCCTCAAAGTCAACGTCAACCTCGTCAACGTCTACTTTTCCGTCCGCGATAAGAGCGGCTACATCACCAACCTCCACAAGGATGACTGCAGCATCTACGAGGACAAGGCCCTCCAGAAGACCAAAAACTTCACCCAGGAAAAAAATCTCCCCCTCACCATCGGCATCCTCCTCGACACCAGCGGCAGCCAGCAAAACGTTCTCCCCCTCGAACAAACCTCCGGCGCCGAGTTCCTCAAAGACGTCCTCACCCCCAAGGACGAGGCCTTCCTCATCTCCTTCGACATTAACGTCAACCTCCTGGCCGACTACACCAACAGCCCCCGCGAGATCAAGCGAGCCATCGATTCCGCCCAGATCAACACTGGAGCCGGCACCGGCTCCGTCACCGGCAACGGCAGCGCCCGCGGCACCCTCCTCTATGACGCCGTCTACCTCGCCGCCCACGACAAGCTCCGCCAGGAGGCTGGCCGCAAGATCCTCGTCCTGCTCACCGACGGCGGCGACCAGGGCTCGCAGGAAAACCTCAAGACCGCCACCGAGGCCGCCCAGAAAGCCAACGCCATCGTCTACGTCATCCTCATCGCCGATCGCGGCTTCTACGGCGGCTTCGGCATGGGCTACACCGGCGACGCCGACATGGAGCGCCTCGCCAAAGACACCGGCGGCCGCGTCATCAACGTAGGCAACAACGGCAAAAAACTCCAGGAAGCCTTCGACCAGATTCAGGACGAGCTCCGCACCCAATACCTCGCCAGCTACACCCCAACCAACCCCAAGATCAACGACGGCACCTTCCGCACCCTCAACATCACCTGCCAGGCCGGCCAAAAAATCCAGGCCCGCAAAGGCTACTACGCCATGGCCGACATGCAGGGCAAAGACGACTAGCCGGTTCGTGCCGCCGCCTCAGCGCAGCCGTTGTCTGTCTTTTTGGTTGTCATCCCGCAGGGATCTGCTGTTGCCGTTGTCCTTGCCGTTGACCTTGCCTTTCTTGTTGTCATCCCCGAAGGGGATCTGCTCTTGCCCTTGCTTCTGTAGTTGCCTGTTTCCTCTTACCAAAAACCCAAAGATCAATCTTTCTGCTTAGTTAGTTTCTTCTTCACGTCAGGCGCAAATTCACTGATGCTGTTTATTAGCACCCCCACCCAGGCTTGAGTGATTGCGCTCTGATACCCCTTGACCGTAACCGTGGGATTGCCTGGATTCCAGGTCGCGCCGATCGCTCCCGCACCGAACGCAGCCGCAAACGGCATGATGTTCGGCCGTCTCGATTGTTCGTCGCCGCCATAGGTGATGAAGTTTCGGATGAAGGCGTGACGAAAGCGTGGCCAGACGCCTGTACACCGGCAACGGTCATAGCGCGGCTCCCACCCAACCATCCCCTGGCCAGCCGAAGTAAAAGAGTTCTGAATAATGTTAATCGCCTGATTGTTGCCCACGCGTTTCGCGAAGCCGGAAAAGTCGTCTCCCCACTCCGGCGGCGTATTCTCCACCTGATCGTGCACCGCGAAGAATCCGGTCTTGATATAAATGCCCGGCGTCGTATAGGTCTGCCGAATATAAAGCTTGAACCGCTCTTTTCCATTCAACGCCACAAGAGGGACGTCCTTCGGCACGTACGCGCCATAAAGCCAGTTGACGGGAAGTTCTGTGTTGGCCGAAGACGCGTCCGGCTTTTTCGAAGCAGGTGTCGGTTCTTGTGCGAACGACGTCGCGATAAGCGTTAGAAGCGCAAATCCGATCGCGCAACCTCTCCATTTACCAGGCCACGCCAAACTGAAACCTCGCTGCGAACGCCAACAAATTCCGCGGTTGGGGCTAAATGTAAAGGCCGAATTCAAAATGCCTCCGGTAGCGTTCTTTCTGGGCAGCTCTGTTTCGAAATATCGTCACCGATCGACTGAAGGCGCTCTATGACCCGGAGAATAACCTACCTCGTCTGACCTCGCCTATTGGCAGAAATACGAGTAAATCAGTAGAAAATGATCATCAGTTTTATAGACGGTTCCGCTGCCCTCCACGAGGGGGATCTGCTGTTGTTTGTTGCTTTTATGTTTTTCTTTCGGCAATTTCTGCCCAAAAACCGCATGTCAAGCCCAAAAGTCACCTAATCCTCTATAGATCAAAGACATCCGCGTGGCATGTTCCCCACCGCCAATCCTCTATACTGGATATAGGGGCAAAATAAGCAAAAGCCCCAAAGCGTAACTCATTGATAACAAGTACGTTGCTAATAACGGATTTAGTATCAATACTTTGCGAGCCTATCTCTGCATACTGTTGAAAACAAATACTTAATCCAAAAATACCCCGGAGGGGGGTACACCCGCAGCCAAAGGAATCGAATGGACTACGTAAATCTCGGAAAGACCGGCCTCAAAGTCTCCCGCATCTGTCTCGGCTGTATGAGCTACGGCGTAGCTCCCGCCGGCCCCTTGCGTCCCGGCAGCCACGCCTGGGCCCTCAACGAAGCGGAAAGCCAGCCCTTCTTCAAACAGGCTCTCGACCTCGGCATCAACTTCTTCGACACTGCCAACGTCTACTCCACCGGCTCCAGCGAAGAGTTCCTCGGCCGCTTTCTCAAGGCCAACACCAAACGCGAAGACACCGTCATCGCCACCAAGCTCAACGGCGTCATGCGCGACGGCCCCAACGGCAAGGGCCTCTCCCGCAAAGAAATCTTCTTCGAACTCGATCAGAGCCTCCGCCGCCTCGGCACCGACTACGTCGACCTCTACCAGATCCACCGCTGGGACTACGAGACCCCCATCGAAGAGACCATGGAAGCCCTCCACGACGTCATCAAAGCCGGCAAGGTCCGCTACATCGGCGCATCGTCCATGTACGCCTGGCAGTTCGCCAAGGCCCTCTACGTAGCCGACCTGCACCACTGGACCCGCTTCATCTCCATGCAGGACCACTACAACCTCCTCTACCGCGAAGAAGAGCGCGAGATGATGGGCCTCTGCAAATCCGAAGGCATCGGTGTCATCCCCTGGAGCCCACTGGCCCGCGGCAAACTGACCCGGCCCTGGAACTCCGAGACCACTAAGCGCACCGAGACCGACCAGTACGCCAAAACCATCTACACCAAAACCGAAGAAGCCGACAAAAAGGTAGTAGATCGCCTCGCCGAGCTCTCCGCTAAGCGCAATACTCCCATGGCGACCCTCGCCCTGGCCTGGATGCTAAGCAAACCCGTCATCACCTCTCCCATCGTCGGCGCAACCAAACCCAACCACCTCACCGACGCCGTAGCCGCACTCTCAATCAAACTAACCCCCGAAGAGTTCACCGCGCTCGAAGAACCCTACGTCCCACACCCAGTCCTCGGTTTCAGCTAACAGCTGTGTGATTGCCTTTGGTTGTCATTCCATACCCTGAGCAAAGTCGAATGGGGAGGAATCTGCCGTCAGCTCAGTTCAAAGCGTCGAAAATTAGAAGGACGAAAGAAAACCGGAAAGAAGACCGAATGCTGATACCTTCAATCGATCTCATGGGCGGCCGCATCGTCCAACTCGTCCAGGGCGAAAAGCTGAAACTCGCCTTCGACGACTTCGAGTACTGGATCGAACGCTTCTCAAAGTACCCCATCGTCCAGTTGATCGACCTCGATGCCGCCATGCGTCTTGGAAGCAACCGCCCCCTCATCGAGATGATCTGCAAACGCCTCCCCTGCCAGGTAGGTGGAGGCATCAAAACCGCAGAAGACGGGCGAATCCTCCTCGACGCCGGAGCGAAGCGAGTCATCTATGGCTCCAGCCTCTTCCGCGTGGCCGGACCCGACCACATCCGCCGTCACAAGCTCATCTACCTGGAATTCGCCGAAGGACTCAAGAACTCTCTCGGTGAAGAGGCCCTCGTCTTCAGCGTCGATACCAAAGCCGGCAAAGTAGCGATCAAAGGCTGGAAGGAATCCGTCGACCTCACCCCCGAAGAAGCCATCACCTGGCTCGAAGACTACTGCGCCGCCTTCCTCTACACCCACGTCGACACCGAAGGCACCATGCAGGGTTTCCCCATCAACGTAGCCGCCATCCTCCGAGCCTGCACCGCAAAGCAACTCATCGTAGCCGGAGGCATCAAGCAGCAGAGCGAAATCGAAGCCCTCGACGCCATGGGTGTCGACGCCGTAGCCGGCATGGCCGTCTACTCCGGAGCGATGGAAACATGAAGAATTGTCTGAATCCGACCAACGGGAGGACCGAAAGGGCTTCGGCTACCCAGACAGGGTATACCCGCCACGAAGTGGCCGCCCCGCGCGTAGCGGGCCCGTCCGGCAGGACATCTAGCAGGGAAGCCGAACACTAACCCCAGCCCGCTGCAACTCCCCCTTCAACTCCCGCGAATCCGTCACGCCAAAGTGAAAGATACTCGCCGCCAGCGCCGCATCTGCCCGACCCCTCCCAAACACGTCAACAAAATGCCCGGCACTTCCAGCCCCACCGGAAGCAATCACCGGAATCTGCACCGCCCCACTCACCATCGCGGTCAACTCACAATCAAACCCACCCCGCATCCCATCCGTATCCATCGAAGTCAGCAGAATCTCCCCCGCCCCCCGCTCCTCCGCCTCGCGAGCCCACTCCACCACCCGCCACCCCGTCGCTT
>Ga0210406_10002134_pt1 | contig 23033 bp, 25 predicted proteins | sample IncBWC30MmetaG_FD_155454 | JGI IMG/M metagenome (GOLD analysis project Ga0210406, IMG submission 155454) | Forest soil microbial communities from Barre Woods Harvard Forest LTER site, Petersham, Massachusetts, United States - Inc-BW-C-30-M | ecosystem: Environmental > Terrestrial > Soil >...
TGACTATGCTTAACGACGTTGCCGAGCGCTTCCTGGGCGACTCGGAATAGACACAGTTCCACATCTTTCTGGAGATTGAGAGGGAATTCGTGGTGCGTGAAATGGACATCAATCTTGTACTTTTTAGTCACTTCTTCACAAAGGCCACTGAACGCCGACATGAGTCCTACGAGTTCCAGCCGGCTGGAATGCAGTTGATGAGAGAGAGAGCGGATGTCCGCAGACATCTCCTTGGTCTCCTTTAGCACTTTCAATGCACGGGCTCGTTCCTCAACTTCTGACTCGGGGAGGTTTTCCCGCAGCTGTACGAGCTCAATACACTGAACTGCCAGGCGCTGACTGAAGTCGTCGTGAAGCTCCCTGGCGATGCGGGCTCGTTCCTCCTCATGGGCACGAATCAGGCGCCCGGCAACCGTTCGAAGAGCTGCTGTTGCAGACTTCTTTCGCGCCCGTTGCCACAGCAAAGCAATGATCAACAATGCCTGGACTACGATCAGTACAACGCCAGCAACGATGTACCTCTCATATCGTTCCCACACCGTCGGCTGTCGATACAAAACGATAGTGCCGGGTGGAAGAACCGACTCCGGTATGTTCCAGCGGCGAAGTTGGCGCCAATCAACAGTAGGACGCTCAGCGACGTGAGCGACTGGAATGCTCTCTGGTTTTTCGCCAGACAGTACCCGCGCCGCTATTTCACCTCCCTTCGCTCCCTCTTCAATACCATCGAAGTACGATCCACCAATCCCGCCGTGGTCAAAACAGCGATAAATAACGCAATACGTGGGGACTTGCTTGGCGATGGCCGTGAGGAGTTGAACCGTTCCGATCACGGGCTGTGCCGAATCCTGCGGCATGAGTTGAAAGAAAACAATAGTGTGCGGAGGAAGGGTCGCAACCCGGTTCAGCAACTCATCGGACGGTAGGTCCGACAAATCGAACAGCTTGAGGTTGGGCTCATGAAGATGAAACTCGTCACGAAAGGCTTCCAACCAGTACCTCTCAAATTCCGAAGCTCCCGTGATCATAACCACGTTCTTGGTGTCCGGATGAAGGCGAAGGGCCAGATCCACAGGATCATGAACATCTGCCGTCTCCGTGATTCCAGTAACGCCGGGCCCGAGCACCTGGCCTTGCAGCCTGACGGAGGTGATTGAGATGAAAACGATGGGAACACCCGGAAAGATCCGATCGCGGTTATCGATAGCGAACCGCAGGGCTGGGTACGCTCCAACAACCACCAAGTCCAAGGCCTTCTCCTTGTAAGCCAGGCGAAGGTTTTCTCTCAGGCTTTCCTGGAAGCCCGGAGCAGCAAATCTTTTCGATTCCAGATACTCGACATAGAAGTTTACGGGGACTGGGACATGCGACCGAACGCTCGCCTTCAGCGGTTCTAAGTCGTCGAATAGGTCGCGCTGGGTAAAGCTATATAAGACCAGAACATTCTTCACTGGTGGCGAAGCTGCAGCAAGGGAGGGACAACCAACTGCGATTATTACAACGCAAGCTGCCAAAAACCAACCCGTGACCCAACGCACCATTCCAGCGCAGTCGGAAGGTTCACCTGTACCTGCGAATAGTGGTTCTTGCATACTGCCTTCGATACCACATGTAATCCACCGAAGGGCAAACCGTCGGCTTCAGTTGAAGGGAATATCGAGACCCGGCCCCACACCGGGTCGCGCCGGTTCTGAGTTGCGACTTGACTTAGTTTATAGTGGGCACAACAGCCGCACAACTAGCAGACTGAAAATCAGTTGTTGTGAATGGGCAGGTGTCGCCCAGACGACAATGACTTAAGCTATCGTCCAATCCTTGCTCTTTTCTTTACTCCCAGCGATTCGCTCCGGCGCCGGGCTTTTTCGTTGCCGAAAAATTCAACCTGCTTCACTGGCGACCAGCAGCAGGGGTTTGGCAGATGTAGCACATGTGGTAAGGCATCGGATTCGTTTTCCTCTCCGTGAGCGATCGGATTGAGACCAGGCGAACCAATCGGAACCCACGCTCTATAGCGCCAGCGGTGCCGGGACGTCCACGCACCACAACCAACACCTATGAGTTCAGTTTTGACAGTACGGACCCAATCGAGCCGGTCTCTCCTTGAACATGAAGTGAATGGCTGCCGGCAATAAACGATGCTAGCCCGCATTATGCATGAAGAGTGGAACGCGACAGAATTGTGGATGGAGCGAAGCACTGTCGAACGCTCGAACGTCAGGCTTTGTATATTCCAGTGCCCAACCAAACCACTGCTGTACGGACAACCCGCGGGTCGGCGCATCGGGGGGCGCAACTCTTGGGCGCGCAGTTGCGCAACTGCCGGAATACCTAATCGGAAGTGCGCACACTCAGGATCTTACGAGCAGCCCATTCTAGCCGTTTCAGGGCGTATTCTAGTCTCATTCCAGGGACAACATCGATCGGAAAAGCCGCTTGTCACTTTGAGGGATTGATTGCGTCGACCATAGGAATCGGCTGAAGCTTCTGCTGGGTCCAGATGAGTACAGGGCAGTCCTTACCATGATGGATGAGACTCCTCGCGACTGTTGAAGCAGAGCAATAGGTTTTTCAGACGAATCCTCTGCGCCAGTAGGGGTACCATGTCGGCGGACGCGCAAAGATAAAAAAGGATATTAACGGAGGTCTCGCCAGTTAGAGCGTTGCAAATTTCAGCGTACCTGTCGTACCTGTCTTCGGCCTTGAGCGTGCGCTCATACTCCAGTAGTCTTGTTGCTTGGTCCCGCTTGCCAGAGCGAGGAAACCGCGCTAGGTTTATAGGCAATGAGCGACCTGCGAAATCAAATAGAAAGTCTCTCCGCTACTGAGAAAGCGGAATTGCTGGATGCGGTGTGGGAAAGCCTGGAAGGCGACGCGCTGTCGCTGACGGACGAGCAACGTACTGAGCTGGATTACCGCATCACACGTCATGAGCAGAATCCCTCCGATGTCATCCCCTGGGAGCAAGTCAGGGCGGGCCTGTTCAAGAAATCGTGACGCTGCCGGTCGTCTGGCTGCCTGAGGCGGACGTAGAGTTGAAGCATGCACGCGCGTGGTATGACAACATACCCCCGGAGCTGGGGGAGCGTTTCGCGCTGGCAGTTGAGGCCACGGTTGAGGCAATCGCAGAACATTTGGCGTCCCCGACGGGATTTGAACCCGTGTTGCCGCCGTTAAAGGGCGCTTAGATCTCTGAAAACACAGTATTTACAAGGCAGCGGTCGCTCTGCAATGCCCTGTAAGTAACCGAAAAGAACGCTGAGGAACATCGGGAACTGGTACCGTTCTCGTACCGCGGTTAAGGTACATCCTGCCGCCATATCTGTGGCATCATGTACTAGAGGCAGGACGATGGCGACATCGACAGCAAAGACTCTGAATCAATATTTCGAAGACTGGTTGGGTACCGATCCTGGATCAGAACAGAATGTCGTTCGTCTGATCGAGAGTGGACTTCCGACCAGAGTGATCAATCACCTGATCGACCGAGGTCTGACCCGCAACGAAGTCTTCGACATCATCATACCGTTGCGCACTTGGAAGCACCGCAAGAGCCGTCGTCAGTCGCTTTCTAAAGACGAATCAGAGCGCGCGATTCGCACCGCAAAGATTCTTGCCCGAGCCCAGTCGGTGATGGGCGATCAAAAGTCAGCATTGGACTGGCTTCGTACCGCCAAGCGAAGATTCGAGGGACGGACCCCAATTCAAATGCTCTCCACGGAGGCGGGCGGGCGTTTAGTTGAGCAGATGCTTATTCAAATTGATCAAGGCATGTTCGCCTGATGTTCCTGTGGCGAATCAGCAATCATCGAACGCTCGACGGCAGGGGCGGGCTGGAGACATCGGCCCGCTGGCATTCGCAAGGCCGGCCGATCGTGTACTTGGCCGAAAGCGTCGCTGGGGCACTCCTAGAGGTGCTTGTTCACCTGGAACTCAGTCCGGTACGCCTTCCAAAATCGTACCGATTGCTGAAAGTGGAAGCGCCGGACGACCTTTCGATTGAGGTGCTCTCCGCAAACGATCTCGGCGAAAATTGGATAGACGATGAGACTCTAACAAGGACCGTCGGCGATCAATGGCTCGCATCCAAACGCTCGGCTTTGCTGCGCGTCCCTTCAGCGGTCGTTCCTGAAACGCTTAACGTGCTCCTGAACTCTGCGCACGAAGAGTCTCGGCGGCTGAAAATCGTCTCGCACCGTGAATACCCGTGGGATTTACGGCTGATCTCAAGGTGAACGGCTGGATACTGTCGCTCCCGGTCCCCCCAAACCATACTTGCACGAGTCTGGACAACAAGTCGAGTCGAGATCTTTCTCAAAATGCACCCTGAAGCAGAGGGGCCCGAGCAAGAGTGAGAGCCGATGATTTAGCACTCTCTGTCTCCCGACCGTTGCCGCCACCCGAAGTCGATTCCGTAAACGAGGGCGCTATTGCTGCCAGCCACCTCCCAAGGCTCTGTAGAGTTGCACCAAGCTCTGGTACTCGTTACCTTGCACTTGCGCTAGTGTTAACTCAGCAGTATAGAGACGAGCGTTGTCCGTCCAGCACTTCGAGGTAGGTTGTGGTGCCTCCACGATAACGAAGCATCGAAACGCGCACCGACTCCTGCAAATCGGCGACCGATTCCTCTTGGCGAAGCCGTGCTTCGTGGGATTTCTGATAACCAATCAGCGCATCGGAAACATCTCCGAAGGCCTGCTGAATGGTTTGCCGGTAAGCGATGAGCGCCTGTTGATGCTGTGACTTTGCCAACCGCAGATTACCGCGTAACGCACCGCCAGTGAAGATTGGTTGGCTGGCTTGCGCGCCATAGGACCAGATGCCCAGTTGCGTGGACATGAGGCTGGAGAAAGCGCTGCTGCGTCCAAAAGCGCCGCCACCGGATCCGCTCAGCGAAATCTGCGGAAAGAACTCGGCTTTAGCGACTCCGATTTCAGCGTTGGCGGCGACCAGGACCTGCTCGGCCTCGCGAATGTCGGAACGGCGTTCCAGCAGTGACGATGGCATGCAGTGACGATGGCATGCCGGGTGGCACTTCAGGAGGAAGCGATTGCCGGATCAGAGGCAGTCCGCGAGGGACACCCTGCGGGTAATTGCCCAGCAGGATGCTGATGGCGTCTTCCTCCTGCGCGATCTGTCGCTCCAGATCAGGAACGGCGGCGTTCGCAGTATCGAGGACCTGCTGCGCCTGGAGCACATCAGTCCCCGACCTGGTTGGTGTGCTGGCCGACTTGCCATTTCCGTTACCGTTGCCGTTGCCATTTGCCATGGCGCACGCAGCGGCATCGCCGTTTGGTCGTGGCGGATGGTCGTGCCCGGTTACGCTTTGGGCCGGTGCTGACGAACCATCAGGCTGTACCACCCAGTGGACAAACCGCCGGTTGCCCTCGCGACGTTCGGCCCGGCAGATCGCAAACGGCTCATTCTGACGGATACCGAGCTCGACCAGTTTGTCCCTGACCATCGGCGGCACGTACAGACTCGTCCGTCGGTGAGCGAGCACATCACCTGATCGCCGAAGCGTCCTTGCACTTTCAATCCATCCGCATACGCCAAGCTGGCCGTCACCGGCACATTGGCTTCAAGTACAACTCGTTCTTTCATAGGTTACCTCTCAGAGATTTACTTGCTGGTTGTTCGTTGTTCGGTTGGCTTTGCGCACACACGTCCGGCGTACGGCTATCGCCGTCGGTGCGAAGTCGGAGGTCTGGGAGTGCTGACAGGAAGAATGGAATGTGCGCTCGTCACCAGCGCGATTCGGCTAAGCGGTCTGTGCCAGTTCGCACTGATTGAGGGGATTGCTGATCACTGGCTCAGCCAGTTAATGGTCGTCACCTAGCAGACACACCGAGAAATTGGGTGTCGCACTGGCACACGTGGCGTGGCAGGGTGGCGGACAACTAATAAGCCCACGATGTTCGGCTTGTCCACAGAGGTCTAACCTTGGTCAGCCCAGTCCGAGCACTTCCGGATTCCCATTCAATTGACCAATGCCGCAGCGAGCAGTCTCAACGACAACGACCAACGGTGCGACTCGGCTGTGCAAGCAGCCCTCGCAAGCTCCGAAGCCTGACACGCACATCTTCGTGCCGAAGACGCGAATCGCATGACTGGTTTACAGGGACTCAGGGGCTATTCGGGCGATGGCTGTAGGATGTGAGGGGCCCGTTGAACGCTTCTACGGCGCAAGGCGAAATACAGGCGGGAAGATGGGCATATAGCCTCGAACCAAGCTCAACGCTCTCTTAGACTTGCAGATCAGCACGAAGCCGATTCGAAAGCCCTTAGAACGGCAACAGAACGCCAAAGCATTCGCGCTGCCAGGTCTCTCCGACGCCAAGTCATGTCCCCCCGACTCGCCGAGTGCCAGCCAAGTGGCGGGCGCGCTGTGTCACCGAGGCAATGTTCGCGGCCAACCGCCTAACTAAGCTCTAGCTCTTGCGTGCCAGCATATCTTGCAGCGGAGCCTCGCAATAGTAGGTAGTACGAACGCGGTTGGCCAGGGGCTGCTGGTTGAACTCATCCAGCATTCCGAAAAGAACCAGTCGGTTGGTGCCGGAGAAGGCGTGCTGCAGCGCATACACCAACTGGAAGCTCGGTACCAAGTACAGGAAAGCGTTCACCCGTCGTTCCGATTCAATTGCTTCGCGGATCTTCTTACACTTCGCCGGGGTCTTCAGTGTCCGCTCGCACTCAATTGCGAATTCAATTTCGTTGTCGGCGATCAGCACGGTCGCGATGGCGTCATACACCTTGGCATAGGCGCTCGTGGGCACCAAATTCACCGCCCGGATGTACGACTCCGGAATCCAATCTCGCAGCTTGAGTGTGCGCATCAGCGCCAGCCGTATGCTGTTCACTTCTAGAGCGTGCGGAACCTGGGATTTGTGGGCCTCAGGCTCGCGATCAACCGTGGCACCCAGATGAAAGCTCCCCAGACCCTCCAGCGCGTGAAAGCCAGCGCGGGTAATTGAATAGAGCAGGTCGCCATTCAACATGGGAAGGGCCTGTTTGCGCACCAGGCCAGCATCGACCATGCGACGCACCCGCCAATTGAAGACGGCCAGTTGAATTCGCAATAGTAGCAGCGAACAAATTGCACCAGTTGTGAGCGCGTAGCGTGGTGGGATTCCGCAAGGAAATTAAGAATTACCTTATCCTTGAAATTTTCGAGGTGAACCGAGCCCTTGGGATAACGCATGTCTGGCTGACTCCGGGCGGGATGCTAACCCGGAAATAGATTTCGCGCAAACGGACGTTAACACCTTTTGCCTCTGGCGATTAGCGGCAGCGGGTGCGGGTTAATATTTTTTTTTGGCCTTCCCCGGGATTGGCCCCGGTCGTGACCGTTTGCCAGAGAACCAATTCCGTAGAAGAGAGACGGCGTCGGGCAGCGCGTGGCTGAGAGAATTGACTTTGAGGCGGCCATCACGAGTGAATCGTGGATCGGAGCACAACTCCCTTTGGGCAGTCACGTTGGCTGCTGGCGGTCCTCGGCGCACGCAGTGCCGTGACCACTCAAATCGTGATCGGCGAAAAATAGTTGGAGACGGAGCTGCCAGGGACCACTCGGCAGCAGTTGGCGGCTTCCGGTGTCAGTAGCGAGGAGACTCTTAATTCCTAGACAAAGTGCGACTGGTGAAATAAAGATGGCAAGCACCGTGCGAACCAAGGCGTTATCGACGACCCGGCCTGCGGAATCGCCTGACAGTATCCGAACCCAGCAACCGAAAAGCGTTCGGTTTCCCAGTCAAAGTGTGGTTGGTGAAATAAAGATGGTGAGAACCTCCCTAACGATGCCCCGTGCTGACAGTCCGGCCTGCGGGTGCCTGCTGGTGTCTGACTTCCAGAACGAATGAGGCCCCCGACTGCACAGTCGAAGTGTAATCGGTGAAAAAAATCGGTCTGGTCCGCGCTGGCCCCAGCAGCCCGTTCAAGACGTGGCTTCTGACATTTTTCTCGCCAACTATTTCTTGCCCCACGCATTCTGTTTGGTCACGGTCCCATAGAGGCATTCGGGCTCAGATGCACTCACAGGTCCGATCAGTCCAGCGACTCTAGATAAGTTCGATCCCGTGTCGAGCCCCACGGCAGCCCGTCGCAAACTCCTTCGACCGCAGTTTCAATGAGCCAGTTGCCAGTCCCCTCAAGGATATGAAAATAAATAGGTTGAACTGATTTCATCCCTTTGGCGCTCGATGTCTCCCAGGTCTGCGGAAGCATCGTCCGGAGGCGTTCACCCGGGCGCGGAAAGGCAGGTGCCAGAGGAACTGTGACCTAATCTTGTCGCAGAAGGTGCGACCGAACATCGGCACAGTGAGGCCGTTTGACCGAAAGTCGGTCTGGGCCAAACAGAATCTGCAGAGCAGGCACGGCGAGTATCTTCTCGGTCGGTGGGCCCGGAAAGCAGCCCGAGACCCGCGTTTGACAGAAAAAAAATTCCAACTTATTTAGTAGCACCGACGGCGCAGATTCGTGGTCGCTGTTATATCGCAACTAGGTACAAAAGAATTGGCCAAGCAACGAGCACTCTCGCAAGATTCTCCCGGAAATGGAGACGCACCTCCAAGAGGTAGTGTGCAATTCGCTGATTTGTTTGGACGCCGGCAAGGCAGTTGTACGTTCGAGACAGAAATGATTTGGAACAAGACAGTTTCTTGAAAATAGTGGACTCACAACATTCACAAGTCGAAGTAAGCGGTCAAAGCCTGCTAGAGAGCTTGATGTCCCCTGAGGCATTGGCACACCATCTTGGGCTCTCAACTACGACGCTTGCGGATTGGAGATCGCAAGGCAGAGGACCGGCGTATCTTAAGGTCGGGCGAAAAGTGTGGTATCCCCGCAATCGTGTTGAAGATTGGATGGTGGCGCGGATCAAGGAGACAAGCGATGTCGCTGCTAAGTCGGAACGGGATTTGGCATTACCGGTTCAAATTTCACGGCAAACCGTACAGAAGAACCACCGGTTTGGACGCCACAGAACAAAACAAGAGAGCGGCGCAGGTCAAGGAGAACGAACACTTTCAACGGCTAAAGGACGGCCAGAAGCCCTCCCATGAAATCGTGGTCCGAGAGTTCAGTGATGCGGCGAAGCGGTTCCTTGGATGGGCCGAGACCAAGTACCGGAAACACCCAAACAGCTACAAGCGAATCAAAACTAGCTTTGCTAGTGCGCTGGATTTCTTCGAGAACAAAACCGTATCGATGCTCGATGAGAGTGAGATTGAATCCTACAAGTCCCGGCGCATAGACGAGCACGAGGTGCGTGACATTACTCTCCGCCATGACCTTCACGCCCTTTCCGTCTTTTTTTCCTATGCGATCAAACAACATTGGACCCGAGAGAATCCGTTACGGAGTGTGGAAATCCCTTCCGACAAGGAAGCGGTACGGATGCATATTCTGACCGCTGCCGAAGAAAAGCTCTACTTCGAACGCGCCGCTGCGGCTGATCTTGACCTGCACGACCTGGGTCGCTTGATGCTCCTTCAAGGACTGCGCCCGGAGGAAGTAACCAGCCTGGCAAAGCGCGACGTGGATCGCGATCTCGGGCAACTACAGATTGTTCAAGGCAAGACGCCAGCAGCACGCCGGACGCTGACCCTTACCACGGAAAGCAGGCGAATCCTGGCGGCCAGAATGGAGGGCGATTCTTCCTGGGTCTTCCCTGCCAGGCGGAATCCAGAGAAACATGTCGACCGATTGAATAACGCCCACGACCGTCTATGCCGGCTAGCCAAAGCCGACGGCATTTCATTCGATTTCGTTCTCTACGACCTTAGACATACGTTTGCAACGCGACGTGCAACGGCAACCCTTGGCGACCGCTTTGACCTGGCGAGCTTGGCCGCCATCCTAGGGCACAACTCGCTTCGGATGATTCAGAAGTATGTTCACCCGACGGCAGAACACCAGCGAGAACTCATGCAGAGATATGACGAAACTTTGGTGGCCGCCGAACAATTGGGGCTCCGCGAAATGAAAAGGGCTTGAGTTGAAAATGGGGGCAAAAACCGTGTGACACCTTTTGTGACACCCCCCACCCCAATTTAGCCCTATTTTCACCGATTGAGCCCGAACCAGCACGAACGAAGAAAACGAGTTAAGGACAGTGGGTTCAGGCAATTACAGGAAAAGATTGGAGGCGCGGGTGGGAATTGAACCCACGCATAAAGGTTTTGCAGACCTCTCCCTTACCACTTGGGTACCGCGCCTCGATATCTCTACCGTAACCAAATCCGTGCCGGAAATCCAGCGCCATTGCTTCCATTAGCGTTTCGCATCACTGTCCATCTCGACTCCGCGAGCGACCGGGTAGACTAGTACTAATTGCGCATGAACGTACTGGAATTCAGTACCCTTGTTGGAATGGGCTCGCTGCTGGCGGGCTTCCTCGGCGCCCTCACTGGACTCGGCGGCGGCGTGATTATCGTGCCGCTGCTGACGCTGTTCTTCCGCGTCGACATTTGCTACGCCATCGGAGCGTCGCTCGTCTCAGTGATTGCCACCTCTTCCGGAGCCGCGGCGGCTTATGTTCGCGAAGGATACTCGAACATTCGCATCGGCATGTTCCTCGAGACCGCCACTACCATAGGAGCGGTTGTCGGTGCCGCCATCGCCTTGCATGTCTCAGGAAATGCGATCGCAGTCGTCTTCGGGTCGGTGCTGATGTGTGTTCAGCCTTCCTGTCCAGTCACGGTAACGTTGAACCCGAGGCCGCGCGCGTCTCCTCCGCTCTGGCGCCAAAGCTGAGGCTGCCCGCGTCGTTTCCAACCGCCGAGGGTAGTCAAGCGTACGCCGTCAGAGGTGTGCGCGGCGGCTACTCATTGATGTTCGGAGCCGGTGTGCTCTCTGGATTGCTTGGCATTGGTTCAGGCGCGGTCAAGGTGCTGGCCATGGACCAGGCGATGAGAGCACCGTTCAAGGTTTCAACCACGACCAGTAACTTCATGATCGGTGTCACTGCCGCCGCAAGCGCCGGACTGTACTTGAGCCGGGGTTACATTGCGCCGGGCGTCGCCATGCCGGTAATGTTGGGCGTGCTCGCCGGATCCTTGCTCGGCGCGCGAGTGCTAATAAGAGCGAGGGTGAAAGTACTGCGCTATGTCTTTGCGGGTTTGATCCTACTGCTTGGTTTCGAAATGATATTCAGCGGCTGGCGGGGGCGCTTGTGAGCCCGAAATCGTGGGCCGATCAGAATATCGAAGTCATTATCGGCACGCTGCTGCGGGTCGGAGTTCTGCTGGCGGCGTCAGTGGTCGTAATCGGAGCAGCCGTGTATCTCGTGCGCCATGGCCACGATTCGCTCGTTTACTCCACATTTCGCGGTGAGCCCGCGGGCCTGACGACCATAGCAGGTGTCCTGCGTGGAGTAACGCAGGGCAGTGGAAGCGCGCTCATCCAACTCGGGCTATTAGTGCTCATCGCGACGCCAGTCGCCCGGGTAGCGTTCTCGGCTGTTGCCTTCGCCCTCGAACGCGATTACCTTTATGTTGCAATTACGCTCGTTGTCCTCGCAGTGCTGCTCTACAGTTTTCTTGGTCCCGCATAGCGCGGGCCCTTGCCAAATCTAGGCCCAACCGCTACGGTCAGGAACCGTTGCCGCTTGCGCCCGGTGTCAACTTACTGGCTCGCCAGGAGGAATTATGGCTGGAGTTTCGCTAGCAGACGCGCGCCGCGTAATCGCGGCCGCCGAGAAGAAGGCCCAGGAGATCGGGCAGCCCATGAACATTGCAGTCGCCGACGAGGGTGGCAACATCGTGGCCCACGTGCGCATGGATGGCGCCTGGATCGGCAGCATCGATATCTCGCAGAAGAAGGCCTACACTTCGCGGGCCTTCGACATCGCGACCAAAGACCTGGCCAAACACTCGCAATCCGGCGGCCAGTTCTTCGGTATCCACGCCTCAAACAATGGCAAGATCATGATCTTTGCCGGTGGTATTCCGCTCAAGCGCGACGGCAAAGTCATTGGCGCGATCGGCGTCAGCGGCGGCTCGGGCGATCAGGACCATGGTGTGGCCGAAGCCGGTGCAGCAGCGTTCTGATAACAGGCTATGACGCGGGCGGCACCCGCACCTTCTTCAACACCGTTACGGCCGCCCGCAATTCTTCCCGCTGATTCCCTGACATCGTACTCAACGCCCTGGCCAGGGCCTCCACCCGCCGCTTCCGCGCCCGCATCATCAACGACCGTCCTCTTGGCGTTGCTGCGATGTCGAGCTTTCGCCCGTCCTCTTTATCGACCCTCGTACGCGCCAGCCGCTGTTCCACCAGCCCGCGAACGATGCGCACCATGGTCGGAGGCTTCACCTGCTCAATCTCGGCCAGCTGCTTCAACGACCTGCTCCCGCCAAACACAAGCACAGACAGTGCCGACAGTTGTGCCGGACCTATGCCGGAGGCGCGGTCTTCCACCCGGACCTGGCGCAACAGGTGGATGCCGGCGGAATGCAGCCCGTCGGCCAGGTCGAACAATTCCTGGGTGATCTTTTCCATTGCTTTCAGCCTTGCCTTGCGGTAGTGTATCGCGAGGGAAAATTAATTAGCAATGCTAATTAATATCGGGAGGGGAGCGATGTCACAGGAATTGTTCGATGCCATTCACGCGAACGACAAGGACAAGGTGGCTCTGTTGGTCACCGGGAACCCGCAACTGGCCCAGGCCCGCAACGATGCTGGCGTGTCCGCGCTAATGCAATCACGCTACGAAGGCCGCCGCGAGATCGTCGACACGCTGCGATCTGCCGTCGGTGAACTCGACGTCTTCGAGGCTGCGACACTGGGCGATGTGCCTCGTCTGCAGTCGCTGCTGACTAACGATCCGGGCCTGGCACAGGCCTTCAGCAACGACGGATTCACCGCGCTCCACCTGGCTGCGTTCTTTGCCCAACCGGAGGCTGCCGCGAAGCTGCTGCAGGGCGGAGCCGATTCTAATGCGGTCGCCAGGAACGCGATGAAGGTAGCGGTCATAAATAGCGCCGCTGCTTCGGGACGCGCAGACCTGGTGAAACTGGTGCTGGCCGCCGGCGCCGATCCCAACGCCCGTCAAATGGCCGGCTACACGGCCCTTCACGCCGCGGCCGCGCACCAGAACGTGGAAATGACCCAAGCCCTGCTCGATGCCGGGGCCGATCCCTCCATGCGAAGCGATGACGGCCAGTCCGCCGCCGACACGGCCGGCCCGGCAGTGGCAGCGTTGCTGAAGTCGCGGACCTAGGGAGGATTCACGACTGAGGCTCGGAAGACACGAGGTTTTTATTGCCTCGGGTTCTCGCTGAACTCGGTGTCTCGACGGTAGTACGCCCTTGCTGGGATGCCGGTCAATCTGTCACAAAAGTGCTTTTTCACGACTGTCTAGAATCTACGGCTTGGGACGAAATTGTTCGCGAACCGTTGTATCTAAATATAGTTATATCTATCCATTGCATACCATTGGAGTTGGCTGCCAGCCTTAACAGGACCGCGGTGCGAAGGGGTGCCATTTTGGGAACTGTCAAAAATCTGGCATTGCCTGCGGACCGGCGGCGGAGCGGGTGGAGATAGCTGGTCCCAAGCCCCACACAGAGCGCCTTAGCAGGGGAAAAATCAAGTTTGGCAGGGAATTCGCCGGCTTGGGAAACGAAGCTAACCCCGCGGTTCCGAACCGGGACACTAGTCCCTCTCGACGCGCTGCGCTGCGGGTCCGGGAGGGTGCGCACGCAGAATCACACCGACCACCACGGCGCACGAAAACAGGCAGACCCGCAGCACTTCCGATGAAGGCCGGATCACCCAGTACAATCCTAAGCAGACTCAGCGCAGCACTGGTACCGCCCAGCGCAAAGTGCAGCCCTTCGCTGGCGTGGCTCGCCATCTTCAGCAGAACCTGCAGTAAGGTGGTCACGATGGTATAGATCGTCAGCAGGACGATTCCGGCCACAACTTTATCGTCGTGGAGCGAAAAAGCCCTGGACTGCGACAACGCTCTGCAGAGCGGCCACCCCGAGAAATATGACGGTGTGGATCAGCGCGATGATGGCGCGCTTGTGGCTGTTCAAGATGGAAAACGAATGCATAACTACCTGGATCAATCTTGCCGGAATCGGCAATCGCCAGGCAGTGACCGAAGTCACAGTTTCCAAAAGTTCTACTTCAGCCCCCTTCACCACGAACGCCTCTGACAGCTGCTGCACGTAGATATACACGTAGGCTCCGTCGTCACTGGAACTTGCGGGCCGATCACGATCTTGATGGCGACCGTGCGGTCGAGGCGGGAGTCGTGGGCTCGATACACTTCGCCCCTTCCATCTGCACCGAGGGGAGACAGAATTTCATAAGGGCCAAGACGACAAGTAGCGAAGGGCATAGGCGATGCACGATTCTACCTAATTCGTTCAACCCGCAAGGAAAACCAATCGCTTCCCTCCAAACGACGGGACTGGTGACAAGCGAGCTGCAATCAGGTTTTTGGAGGCGCGGGACCCGCCCGCGCCTTCGGCTTCATCGTCGCGTGAGAACTGCGATCTACCGCATCCGGTCTAACGGCCGCACAGCGGGGAACATGACTTCTTTGAACGACATTTTTGCCAGGTGCACCGTGTAGTCGTCTTTACGCCACAGGGAATTCAGGGTGAACACCTTGTAGCCATCGCCCGTGATCTCGGTGCGGCGGAAGACCCCGGGTTCGGTCTCGCTGACTTCGCGTGTTCCCTGCAATTGATCGAGGAACGCTTGCGCCGATTTCTGGTCGGCTTGATCGCCGGTGCCGGCGTTGGTCAATGATTCGGCGGCGTAGGAGCGAATCAACTTTTGCCAGTATTTCTCCAGCAGGTCGGTGCTGGCGAACACATCGGCCCAAGTGATGCGACCGTTAACGGCCACCACCACTCCCTTGGCTCCGACCTTGCGCAATTCGTGCAAGAGGCCGTCGTAATTGGCTGCAACCGAGGCGACCTTCTTTTCCACCTCCGAATTCTCAATGACCTTGGCATAGGACGTAGTCCCGCCAATCGCTGGAGCAGCTTGCGGCGCGGCTGCAGCGATTCCAGTGTTCGCTGATGCTACGTGATTCCACACCTGCAGCTGATCACGCGCAGCCATCGCGGGCCTGCGCACGCTGGGCTGTGCCATTGCCGAGCTCATGCTGTCGAAGAATTGCGAGGAGGCGACCCAGCGTCCTGGTTCCACACAGAAGACTAAAAGGTCAATCGGGTCGGACTTCGGCGGAACGATGCGATCGACGCCGATTACGCGATCCTGCTTGCCGCCGGTCACCACTTCTCCGGCGAGCAGCAACAACGGTCGGTCGGAGTTGTTGACCAGCACCAGGCGGTTCACTTCGCCTGCGGTATTGCGCTGGTAACGGGTGCCGGGACGAAGGAGTCCCTGTACCGAGCCGGCTTCGGCGACCACGACTACGCCCGCGTGCAGGCCTTCGTCGAGCGTTAACAAAGGCGCAGTATTGGCCTCGGCGCCGCCGACAATGGGAAACAAGCTGAGGTTTCCCCGGGTGATGGGTGGCAATACCTTGTACTCGTGAGCTGGCGAACCCGCGCCAACAAGGGCGGAAGTCAACAAAACGGAAGCAACGCCGGCCAGAATCATCCTGTTCATGTTCTCCTCCCGAGGCGCACCTCTCTTCCGCAGCCAGTCGCGGCTTACAGCGGAGGTGTTTGAACGTCTCTAGCGGTAGAACGCCGCCCTGTGTTCTTCTTGCGCACGAATTGATACGATTCGCACACATGGCCCTGGCTTCCACTTCTGGCCCGATCGAGGAGCGGCCGTCCGCTGCGGTGGAGGAGTTCGCCCGCCAGCACTACGTGTCCAGTGGGGCACAGGAGTTCGGCATGGACCAGGCAGCATTTGCGGCGGTGCTGACGCAGGTTGTCCTGCAGACAGGTCCTCTCGGCGACGAGGCGGCCGAGATGCGCTTCCTGACCTCACTTCGAGTGGCCGAGCTGGTCCTTGCCCGTGCGTGCGCCGATGGCAACGAACGCGCCTGGGAGACGTTCCTTACGCGCTACCGCAACACGCTGTACGAATCGGCATATAAGATCGCGCCGACGGAGAGCGCGGCTCGCAGCCTCGCGGATTCGCAGTACGCCGAGCTCTATGGAGTGGATGCCAAGGGCCAACAGCGAACCTCGAAGTTGTCGTATTTCCAGGGGCGAGGCTCGTTGCAGGGATGGCTGCGCGTTGTGATCGCGCAGGAGTACGTCAATCAATATCGCGGCGTCCGCCGTGAGACAAGCCTTGATGCTGCGTTGGAAAATGGCGCACAGTTTGCCGCGCCTGAGCCCGAACGCGTGGTGGCTGATTCCCGAGTTGAAGCGGCGGTAGCGGCGGAGCTGGCTGGTCTCGAAGCGGAAGAACGGTTTCTAGTGGCCGCCTACTATCTCGATCACCGGACCTTGGCGGAGTTGGCCAAGCTTCAGGGCGTGCACGAATCCACGATCAGCCGCAAGCTCAAGCGGGTTACGGCCAGCGCACGCGAACGTGTCCGTAAGCGGTTGATGCAGGCCGGCATGTCTGCGCGCCGGGCCGACGAGGCGATGGAAGATGTGGATGTCCGCGACCTGCGTGTAGCGGTGGCTGAAACTTTGCAGCAAGGAAACTCGAAGGCCACGTTCTATAAAGAGAAGGGCAAACCTCAGGGATGAGCGAGAATATCCCCAAGCCGATACTCGATGCGCTCGCCCGAGAGGTGACACCCCCAGACCATCCTTCTGCGGATGTGCTTGCTGCCTTCGTCGAGCATGCGCTAGCCGAGGCTGAGAAGCAGTCGGTGACCGATCATCTGGCCCGGTGCGGGGAATGCCGCGAGATCGTTTTCCTGGCGAGCGGTGCCGTCGAAGAACCTGCGGCGCAATCAGAGGCAATGCTGGTGACGGCCGCCGCCCGTGCTCCACAAGACCGGTTGGCGGTGGCTCATGCTGCTGCGGGGATACCGAGCTCCACATCGCTGCCAAAGCTGCGATGGCGGCGGACGTCGCGATGGGTTTGGGCCATTCCTGTTGCTGCAATCTTGTTACTCGGCGCCGGATATCTTCTCCGGAAGATCTATGTCGCGGCGCCGGCAGAGAGGGAAATTGCTTCTAAAGGTTCCCCCGAGAAAGCAAGCGGCCCTCCTGCGCAGCTGCCGGAGGTAGCTACGGTGCGGCCTTCGCCAGCAACGCCTGCTCCCTCGCCGATGGCGAAGGAGCGGCCGAGGACTACGCCTGCCACGACCCTACCTGCCGGGAAAGCTCCGCCCGTGAATGCCGACGTGATCGCGATGAACGCCCCGCCGGCTCCTGCGGGGAGCGAGACTGTGCGCGCTAAACTCGCCTCGCCGAAGTCGACATCCGAGGCGCCCGTAATGGCGATTGGTGGAGCGATCGCAGGCGCGGCTCCAGCAGCGCGCAGGGGCAACGAATTTGCGCCGACGACCAGCGAAACTGATCGGCAATACCGTGCGGGGGATTCGCTGAGCTTTTCAGTCAACCGAGGGTTGGCCGGCGTGGCGAGAACTACCCATCCCGCCTGGCGGGTTACGCTGCAGGGCCATCTCGAGCATCTCACGCCCGACGGCTGGTCACGCGTGCTGGCCGACCAGGTGAGCGTCTTTCGCGTGGTTAGCGTCGTCGGGAACGACGTGTGGGCGGGAGGAAATGACGGGATGTTTTTCCACTCCGGCGACGGGGGCACGCACTGGAACAGGCTCTCCATCGCAAGCCCGGGCAGCTCCGAGACGGCCGCGATCGTGTCGATCCGCTTTAACGATGGGCAGCATGGCGCCGTCATCACAGACGCCGATGCAAAGTACAGCACTACGGACGGCGGCATGACCTGGACGAAGCAGTGATCGTTGCTCCCGCAAAATAATTTCTGCAAGCGGCAGGCCGGGCATCGTTCTATTAACAAGGCTAGCCGTTTCGAGCAGACGGAGGCGTGTGCGAAGTAGGGGCAGCCCTAGATCCTATTAACGATGGAGGCGCCGCCGATGCGTTGCGCTGGTGTAACTCTAACAATCTGCCTGTTGGCGGTCGTACTCGCTCTCGCTATTCCCAGTCTTGCGCAGGACCAGCCGGAGCGTCCGCTGACGAACTCGGATGTCGTTAAAATGGTGAACGCCGGCATCCCGGAGGCCGTTATTGTGCGCGACATCGAGGTTTCAGGGACGAATTTCGTCACCTCGACGGACGCCTTGATCAACCTGAAGCAACATCACGTGCCGGATAGCGTGCTGGGAGCGATGGTAGATAGCCGGGCTGGGGTGAGAATACACGACGCCGGACCGCCGTCGATAGCCTATGCCGCCCCTCAGTCGGCGTCGCACCCCCATCACCAATTGCCCAATGTTGATGCTGCCCTCCGACTGGACTCCAAAACGACAGGGAAACTGCAGGTCCGGAAGAACGAGATCAAGGTGGAGAAAGCGGGCGTGCCATTGTTCAGCGTGAAATGGAAAGAGAACTCGTCGAAGTAGCCGCCCAGTTGAGACCTGAAGCCCGACCGCTGAAACTGGTGTTTTTGGAGGCGCGGGGCGGAATCGAACCGCCGATAGAGGTTTTGCAGACCTCGGCCTTACCACTTGGCGACCGCGCCCCTGTTCTGAGAGCTAGAGCGAAAACCCTCGCGCGAGGCGAGGGTCAGAATTTCTGGAGCGGGAGACGGGGGTCGAACCCGCGACTTCGACCTTGGCAAGGTCGCACTCTACCACTGAGTTACTCCCGCTCGTTCTCTCATTCTACAGCAGTTGCGCATTTGCTGACAATTTACTGCACCCGCACCCGCTCATCGGCACTCCGCTCTTACCCCCTGCATTCGGTCCTCCCGTTCGGCAGGAACGCTCGATGAATTCACCTTGAGGGTTTCCGCGCCTTGCGGCTGTTGCGCACGTAGTGCATCGTCATGTCAGCACAGCTGCAACTCAACGAAGTGACAGAGACTAGTCGGCAGTCCCGCCGAGCGTCTTGCCGTTTCGCTTGCCTGAAGGATGTCTTCCGCCCGAAGATCTGGCCGAAGCAGCCTTATCCCGATATTCGGTCGGATTGGCCGCTTATGGAGTCATGCGGGAACTCGTGCTGGACAATGGTACCGAATTTCATAGCGACAGCCAGGAACAGATATTCCTCGGTAAACTTACCGCATGGGCGACCTGGGGCGAACGCTCGTGTTTGTGGGTGGGCTGTTACTGGTGCTCGGGCTGATGTTGATCCTGGCCGGGAAGATCAATTTGCCCATTGGACGGTTGCCCGGCGACATCGTGGTGCGGGGGAAGAACTCGACGTTTTACTTTCCGCTGATGACGTCGATTGTGCTGAGCGTGATTTTGTCGCTGGTGTTGTGGGTGGTGAACAGGATGCGAAGATAGGCGGTGACTGGTAATTGGTAACCGCTAACTCGTAAAGCTCATGCACACCCTATTTCTTGGCTAGTTGCTTTGCCTTTGCTTCGGCGGGGAGAGATGGCCGTTTCGCCGAGGTTGGCCGTCAGGCGTTCCTGCGCTTTGCACTTATGGGCTCACACTTTCAGGTCCTGCATGTACTCCGCATCAATCTTGATGGCTTCAGGCGGAGACATGTCGAACTCCTCTTGCTCCACGAAGTAATGCGTGATGTGACCACCCTTCTTGGCCGCCTCGAAGATGGGGCGGTAGTCGATCGTGCCGTGTCCCAGTTCCGTCGACTGTGGGTGCTCCACGCCTTTCTTCAGATCGAAGTCTTTCACGTGCAGCATGGAGATGCGCGCCGGATACTTCGTGAGGTATTCCGCCGCACTGTAACCGGCGACGGAGACCCAACCGCAATCCATTTCGAAGGTGACGAGTTCGGGATCGGTGAGTTTCATAAGTTCGTCGTAGGGCACGACGTTCTTCAGCTTGCGGAATTCGGTGGTGTGGTTGTGATAGCCGAAGCGCATGCTATAACCCTTGACCTTGGCGCCGATCTGGTTGAACTGCTCGGCATTCCACTTCCAATCATTGAGCGTGAAGGCCTGCACCCAGGCGTCGTGATAGCCGGGATCCTTGGGCGTGAGCCTTACGCGCGAGGGGTCCTCAAGAGAGGGCGAGGAGCACACAACGTATTGCAGGCCCAACTCCTTCGCGTACGCGAGGATCGACTCCAATTGCGGTTGCAACATCGACAGCGGGTAGTGCGCGCTGACGCAATGCAAGCCCGCGGTGTCCATCGACTGCTTGAAGTCCTGCGCGCTCATGGCGTAATAGCCTGCGGCTTCGACTTCGGTGTATCCTGCGGCGGCAACGGCCTTCAAGGTTCCGTCGAAGTCGGTGGGCAACAGGTTGCGCAGCGAGTAAAGCTGCAAGCCGAGCGGCAGGCCGAGTGGATAGGCTTCGAGCGGAAGCGCGTCACGGAAGGCGATCGCAGCGACGGAGGCGGCGCCGGCAAGTTTGAGGAAGTCTCTACGGGAAGCGGTCATCGGTGAGTGTCCTCTCGACCTACAGTAATCGAATTTTCCTCGAGATGCGATGAATTCACCACGGAGGCGCGGAGGGCAAGGAGTTGATTTCATATTTTACTCCCCCTGTTCTCCCCGCCTCGGTGGTGAAAACTCGGCATGGGGCCGCGGGTTCGCCTTGCTGTGAACGTCCGAGGCGCTGCGTTACACTGCCTTGCAGAAGACACTTTCAACTTGACCGATAGCGAACAACTCGGGCTGGTATTCGCGGCTCCGCAGCGCAAAGTGTACGCAGTGCGCGAGCTGGTGGCGGCGCTGCGCACGCAGGTTGAGCGCGCGTTCACCGACATTTACGTGGAAGGCGAGATTTCGAATTACCGTCCGGCTGAATCGGGGCATGTGTACTTCACGCTGAAGGATGGCACGGCGCAGTTACGGGTGGTGATGTGGCGGACGCAGGCGCGGTTGCTGCGGTTTCGTCCGGCGAACGGCTTGGCGGTAATCGCGCGCGGGCGAGTCACTATCTATGACGACCGAGGCGACCTGCAACTGCAGGCCGAGATGCTGGAGCCGAAGGGCACGGGTGCGTTGCAGGTTGCGTTCGAGCAGCTCAAGGCGAAGCTGGCGGCTGAGGGTTTGTTCGATGCCGGACGGAAGAAGCCGATTCCGGCGCTGCCGCGTTGCATCGGAGTGGTGACGTCGGCGCGGGGAGCGGCGCTGCAGGACATCCTGAACATTCTGCGGCGGCGCCACGAGTCGGTGTCGGTGCTGATTTACGACGCCCGAGTGCAGGGGGAGAGCGCGGCCGCTGAGGTGAGTGCGGGAGTGAAGTACTTTAATCGCGCGCATAAAGTGGATGTCATCGTGGTGGCGCGGGGCGGCGGGTCGTTCGAGGACCTGTTCGCCTTCAATGATGAGGCGCTGGCTAGAACGATTGCTGCGTCGAAGATTCCGGTGATTTCGGCGGTAGGGCATGAGACCGACTTCACGATCTGTGATTTCGTCGCCGACCTGCGGGCTCCTACGCCTTCGGCAGCGGCGGAACTGGTGATCCAGTCGAAGCACGATCTGGCGTCGCGGATGGCGGTATTGCGCGATCGACTGCGGCAGGCGATGAACTACAAGCTGCTGCGATCGCACCACGCTCTGGCGCGGCTGGCACAACACTCGACGCTCGTTCGCATGTCTGACACTGTGGCACGTCGCCAGCAGCGCGTGGACGACCTGCTGCACCGCATGGAGCAGGCGCAAAAGAGCAATCTGAACGCACTGCGGCGCCGGCGGGAGGCACTCGACGTGCGCCTGCGACACCAGGACATGCGGGTGCGATTGAGTGCCATGAGGCATCAATTGGAGACGCGCACGAGCGACCTGCGGCTGCTTTCGGAGCGGCTGCTGTCGGAAAAGAAGACACGCGTCGATGAGATGACAGCGGCGGCGGGGCGCGCGGCGGAAACGGTCATGCTGCAGCGCCGTTCGCGCTGGGAGTTGTTGCACAGCAGACTGAGTGGACTGTCCCCAAAGGCGATCCTCGCCCGCGGATATGCGCTGGTGTTCGATGCCGCGGGCAACCTGGTGAAGAACGCTTCGCAACTGACGCGCGGCGACAAGGTGCGCACGCAACTCGGCCGGGGGGAGTTCACCGCCGAGGTGAGCCAGACCAACGTCGAGTCCGACACAGAGTAAGACCCCCACCATTTCGCGAGCGAGTCGCCGAAGCCGCATTGCGCTGCATTAGAATGAAGATGGAAGTAGCGCCACACGAAGGGACCGTCGATGTTTCAGCGCCTGGGCCACATACCGGACATATCGTGGACGTCGGTGGTCGATATCCTGATCGTGGCGCTCGTGATCTACGGGTTCCTGAAGCTGCTGAAGTGGACACATGCCATGCCCGCACTGTTGGGACTGGCCACGGTAGCGTTCGTGCTGTACATGGCCCACCTGGAAGACCTGAGGACCATCGATTGGCTCGTGGCTGCGATGCTGCCGCTCGCCATCTTCGCAGTGGTGGTGGTGTTTGCCGCCGAGATTCGCTATGCGCTAGGCCGGCTGGGGCGCAGCCTCTCAATGTCGCGGCTGGGCGGGCATAGGGTTGAGACCTACGACGACATCGTGCTGGCGGCCGCGCTGTTCGCCAACAACAAAACCGGAGCGCTGATCATCATTGAGCGCCAGGACGGTCTGGGGAGTTCCATCGACAGCGGAGTCGCGCTGGATGCGAACCTGTCGTACGACCTGCTGGTGACGATCTTCCAGCAGAAGGGCCCGCTGCATGACGGAGCGGTGATCGTGCAACGGGACCGCATTGCGGCGGCAGCATGTTTCCTGCCGCTGGCTACAGGCCCGCAATGGCCGTCGGAGCTGGGTACGCGACATCGCGCCGCTATAGGCATTACGCAGGAGACGGACGCGATTGCCGTGATCGTTTCGGAAGAGACGGGCAGGATCAGCATCGCGTTCGGGGGAGAGATCGAGCTCAACGTCAATGCAGAGAAGCTGCGGGAGCGAATCAGCGAGTTGTTACGGCGATATATTCCGAGCGCGACGTTGCCGACCGCGGCAACCGACCGCGATCTGGCAAGTTCGACGGCCCGCAACGGAGAAGCGCAGGACGAACGCGTGGCGAACGGAGCGGAGCTCTAGGAATGCGC
>Ga0210406_10002136_pt1 | contig 23003 bp, 15 predicted proteins | sample IncBWC30MmetaG_FD_155454 | JGI IMG/M metagenome (GOLD analysis project Ga0210406, IMG submission 155454) | Forest soil microbial communities from Barre Woods Harvard Forest LTER site, Petersham, Massachusetts, United States - Inc-BW-C-30-M | ecosystem: Environmental > Terrestrial > Soil >...
CTCGACTCGCCTACAAGAATCACGAGGCAACTCGGGCCCGGTCTGACAACTCCATCACCCACAGTACAACAGCAAAACTTCGACTGAAGTCCGACGGAAACCAATTTCTTCACAGCTTCCTGTCCCCGGTTTTTTTACAAACGGGACAAGGAGGAGCCACGCGCTACTTGCGATGAATTTCCAAAGTGACCACCGGAGCGTGCACGTCGGGACACGGCACTGTTTTCGGGATTTGCGTCAATCCCGTTTTTGGATCTGTAAGCCAATGAGACGAAGAAGATCCTGGAAACGGACGTCGGAGCGGAGAGGATCAAAACCGGGGCGCAACAGGACCCCTGGGTTGAATCGCTCCTGGTACGCTCGTTTGATCCAGCTCATCGCTTGATCGTTGTCGCCAAGCGCAGCATAGATCACGGCAATTTCCGGCGCATTTGAGTACCCGGTATTGGCGCGCTTCTTTAGATCATTGAGCAGTCGTACGGCGTCGTTCCGTCGCCCGGACGCCGCATACGCACGCGCAAGATTGGCCATGCATGTCGGGCTGTCTCCGGAAAGCCGAATCGCCGTTTGAAGTTCTGCGATGGCTTCCGCGGGCATCTGTTTTTGCAAATAGGCCTGGCCCAGTTGATTGTGGGCAAGAGCAAAGTTGGAATCCATTTGAATGGTCTTGCGACTCTGCTGTATGGATTCGTCGTAGGAATGGGCAAGCAGAAGCAGCTCCGCCAAATCGGCATTAATGATGAGAGATAAGGGATCCAGGCTTTCCGCTTTTCTCATTTCGGCGATCGCTTCGTCGTAGCGCCCCAACAGGCCCAGATGCCACGCATACCAATGATGTGCAGTTGCGTAGTTAGGACTGAGTTCGACGGCTTGCTGAAACTGCTTGTCTGCAGATACGAAGTCCCAATCGAAGCCATCCAGACAGAACGCAAGCGAGGTGTGAGCTTCGCCGAGGGTATTGTCCAATTCCAGCGCTTTGGTAGCAGCGGCCTTTGCTTTGGGTAAAGCCTCCTTCGTGGACATCACTGCGTATTGCCAATCACCCAACAAAGCATAGGTATCGGCTAATCCACTGTAAGCCGGTGCGTAGGTCGCATCTTTTGCGATTGACTGGTCAAAATAATCCTTGGCTATCTTCAAACTGTCGGCTGTGCGTTTGTTCCAGAAGTAGCGTCCTTTGAGATAGGCCTCGTAGGCTTCTGGATTCACGACCTTCACCCTTTGCAATGCCGCCTGTTCATGCGGAGTCAGGTTGATGCGGACCTCGTTTGCAATGGCGCCAGCTACCCGCCCCTGTAGTGCCAGCGTGTCTCGCAAATCGCCCTCGTAACTCTTAGACCACAAGTGCTTGTCCGCACGAGCCTGGATCAGCTGCGCAGTAATTCGGACCTGGTTGCCGGAGCGCAAAACTGTGCCTTCCACTACGGCGTCTACGTTCAGCTCACGCGCGATTTGCGGCAATGGTTTGCGTACGCCTTTGTAGGTCATGATTGACGTTCGAGAAATCACACGCAATTGGCTGATCTGTCCCAAATCGGTGATCAGCTCGTCGGTCATTCCTTCGGCGAAATAGTCCTGCGAAGGATCGGCGGAAAGACTTTCCAGGGGGAGTACCGCTAAAGAGCGAATCGATGACGGCCAGCTTCTCGAGCGAATCATCCACGCTGCGACGAGGGCCAATGCGGGAATAAGGATGATGGCTGCAGCTTTCCAGGCACGTGACCAAACCAGCCGCCCGGGGGTTGCGGGCTCTGCTGTGAAGCCTGGCAGCTCCAACTCCCGCGTCTTGGGAGAATCTGCTCCGTCGAGAACGGCCACCTCGGCGATGAAGCGGTACCCACGGCGAGAGACCGTTTCTACAAAGCGCGGATTGTCCGCCGAGTCTCCCAGCGCCTCGCGGATCTTATTGATCGCTTTGTTGAGGCCATGATCGAAGTCTACAAAAGTGTCGGCGGGCCAGAGCTTATTTCGCAGCTCGTCACGTGTGACCACATCGCGCGGCCTTCGCAACAACATCTCCAGAACTTGGAACGGTTGCTGCTGCAGCCTGATTCTCAGCCCATGCTTGCGCAATTCTCCCGCTCGAACATCGACTTCGAAAACGCCAAAGCGGAAAGACGCGTCAGGTTCCATCGCGCGCGAGTCTATCACCGCACCGATTAAGACGAAACCACGCGGGGGACAACTCCCAGCAGCTCGTGCCTTATCTGCAGGTTAGCTGGGGACCTAAGCTTCTCGCGAGGAGGACTGGCAGACCATTGCCGCAGTTGTTCAACCGCTTCATAGTGACGGCCTTCGTCCAGCCAGTGCGACTTCAAGCGGCTATACGAGCTCCGATATCGCACGGATTTTCAACAAAGTCGCGGTGCGCTGGCGACCGCGCGGAGGTAAGCATGACCCCGGACCTAAGCATGACAACGGATGTAAGCATGATCCCGGAAGTAAGCAATACATCGAGAAGCGGTGCCGAAATCTTTGAACGCAAGATGCTGCCGCACCTGAACGCTGCATTCACGTTGGCGCGGTGGCTCACGGGCAACGTGCAGGACGCAGAAGATGCCGTCCAGGATGCATATCTCAAAGCCCTCCGTTTCTTTGGCGGCTATCGTGGCGGCGATAGTCGCGCATGGCTGCTGCAAATTGTCCGGAACACCTGCTACACACGACTGCGCGCGAAGTTGCCGCACTCATCGAGCACCGAATTTGACGAAGAGGTGTACATCGAAGAATGTGAATCCCAAACGCCGGAAACGATCGCAATCAAGAGCGCCGACGTTCAGCTCGTTAGAGCGGCCATTCAAGAGCTGCCCCTGAGATATCGAGAGGTGCTGATACTTCGCGAGGTCGAAGGGATGTCTTATTCTGAGATGGCCACGGTCTTGAACCAGCCCCTCGCCAACATCCGATCAACTTTGTTTCGCGCACGCCAACAGTTAAAAGTGAGGATCTGCACGCGCAGTACCCTCCATTCGCCACAGGCAAAATAAAGCCTTTCAACGGTGGAGTCCTGCGCGCACTAAACCATCAGCGAAAATCGAGATCCAGCGCATAGATGTCACCGCGCCCGAGTGGGCAGGCAAGCAGGAGATTTCCACGGGGGTCGGAGTCTGGAAGTAACAAAGTAAAGCCTTCGGGTCTACGGTTTTGAGATCGAGAGTTCTTTCGAGTTTCCCGTCGCTCGCTGCAGCACCCCTCATACGTCCGCATTCTTGCAAGGCGAATTTGTCGAGGAGGCTCTGATCCGAAGTTCACACTTGTGAAAACGACATGGAAGATGACTTTCGAGAAACCGGCTGGCCTCAAGCAAGAAATTGAGACCTGGGCAACATACATTCTGGAATGGAGAGACGAGACATTGAAGATCGCGTTCCAAATAGACCATCAGGACTTGAGTGCTAGAGCGAGAGACTCGGGCTAGCTTGAGGAAATGGATTTGAACGTGAAGATGCGCACCATGCGGATCAGTAATGACAAGTCGGCTTGTGGAACGGGAATCGCGATTGCTCCCGGATGACGGGCTAACCGGAAGTAATCCGTTTTTTTTTTCGCAGAGACCTCTTCACCTGACGTTGAACAACTCCCCGGGCTAGAAGTCCGCTTGTGGTCCGCGAAGTCCGTTTCTGGATAGTTTCAGTGTTGCCGACCACTCGTTGGGAATCTGCTGACTCTGAATCAACGTCCCCGTTGAGTTCAGCTTTTGTACACCACGCGCTCCTCCCTGAGACTGTCCCCCGGCGGGACTCAGCGCGCGGCCGGAAGCAAAAATCCTCGGCTCCACGACCCAACCTGCCCGAATCCCGTCGCGCAGCGAATATCGCCGAGCGCTGACGAATTGGCAATTTGGCGGTGATACTCGCTGAATTGCCGCCTCGCAGCTATATCCTCCGGTCACTGCGAGTCAGTGGTTGGTTTACGGAGTCGTTGACACGTTCATTGACGCTTGCCGCCGAGTTGCGGCCGGATGACGGGCAATCCGAAAACTATTCGCGGAATACGGGAAGTTTCGAAATGGGCCGCGTGCGGGCGTGATCGTTGATGAGAAATCTGGCCGAAGTAAAGGCGAGTAAAGAACATAAAGCGGAGCACCCGGGCGAAGGCACCCGGTGCTCCCTGTGTTGAGCATAGCGGAGTGTCCGATATGGGAATAACTACCTTTCAAATGTGGGCGTCCACCGTAGCCCTCCGCTGATCGTCGTGTGGTAGTACTCGCGTTGGATGGGGAAGGCAGTGCTTCCTTGATAAAAGCCAAAGACCTCATTGGTCAGGTTCAAGCCCGAGACGATAAATGAGAAGCCCCTGGCAAAGCGAAAACTGCCCTGCGCGTCCACCTGGGTATGGGCGTAGAGGTACTGGTCCCCATTCGGTCCTTTCTTTCCCAGATCGGCGCCGTCGGTGAACTGGTAGCTGAAGATATTGGCGTCGTTATACGAGATGCCCACACGAAGGGAGAGGCGTCCCCGATCATATGTTGGACTGATGTTGAAGGTATGTGGCGCCTGCCGGAGCAGTGCGGGATTGTCAGTGCGTCCGGGAACGTCGTGGGCCACGGAAGTCGTATAGCTGTAGTTCGTGGCAACACCCAATCCGCTCCAAGCGCCCGGGAGAAATCCCAGATGCTGTTGATAGGCAATCTCGAAGCCGGTTAACCAGGCGCTTGATCCATTCACCGGCTGAGTCTGGTTAAAGCCGGAGAATGCTCCTGTGGTGATTGGCGTCGTAACGGAATAGATCGGATCGCTGATGTCCTTGTAGAAGAATCCTGCCTGCAAGATACCCAGCGGCTTCAGGTAATGTTCATACAGGACGTCGAAGTTATTGGCATGAGTTGGTTTCAAGTCGGGATTGCCCACGCTGACCGAATTCCTGCGGTCATTTTCAGTGAAGAACGGAGGCAGGCTCCCGAATTCCGGACGGGCGATGCCACGTCCGTACGAAAAGCGGATGCCAGACTCATTGTTGAGCGCAAACCGCATCTGGGCGCTCGGCAACGGATCGACATAGGATGAATTTCTCGTCAACGGGGTCGTCGAAACGTAGTTCCCCTTGCTGTCAAACGTTACATGAAATCCGAGCAAGTCTTCCTGAGTTCCTTCAATGCGCAATCCAGCCTGCAAGTGGAAACGCCCCACATCGACCGTGTTCATCAAATATCCGGCTGAGACACGTTCGATGATGTCGAAATTGTTTGGATCGGTTCTTGCCTTGCTCCGATTGACGTTCAGGGTAAACGCTCCGGGATTCGCGTTGAAGAACGACGTGATCTTGCTGTAGTCCACCAGCGGACCAATCTGGTAGCTGTTGTCGTAGTAGTTGTTATTGTGGAAGCTCGACTGAAACGTCGCGATCGTCGGCGCGGTCGCGCCGGTGAAGTCGAAGAACTGGTAGCTGGCGTCTTCAAACTTGTGAGCATTACGAATTCTTCCGCCAAATTCGAAAACAGCGTGGTGTCCCGCAAGAGTGTAGTTTTGCCCATAAGCGGCTCCGCCCTGGAGGTTCAACTGCGGGCTGTAGGACTTGTTGTTGTCGCGATCCTGAAGCTGGTATTGCGTTGCGTCGTAAATGTTAACGCCGTTCTGAACCGGGAATTTCGGCCGGTTGGGATTGCTTAAATCCACTCCAAATTGAACATTGTTGAGCGGAGAATTCGGGTCGTTCGGCGCAAAATCAGCCTGGGAGTAGCCCTGGTCTTCCTGCGCCGAGCGCGCTACCGATAGGTCCCAGGCCGTCCAGGATTTTTCAAACACATGATGCCCGCCAACTCCGAGGCTTCCAATCACTTCCACCGGACGGCGAATCTGCGCATTGAACGACATGCTCCCATCGGTTCCGCCCTGGAATGGCGAAGTGGTAAAGCTGTTGACCGTAGGCGTGTAAACCCAGCGGTCGCCGAAATTCTTGAAGTGGGAATACAAAGTGTGGAGATAAAGGATGGAGCCTTCCGAGACTTTATAGTCCATCCCTCCGGTAAATCCCCAACGCTCCCGGTAATAGCGGTACTCGCGAAGATCGACGGTGTTGTAAGTAGCAACGAATGGTGCATTGGCCGGAGGATTCGCGCAATCGTTCGCGCTGCATTGAAGCACGGCGGGCGCCGGCTCGATATCATCGATCCCGCGGCCGTTCCAGTCGTAGGTGCCGCCAAACAGCACTCCCAACTTCTTGTTGGCTCCGAAGCGCCTGCCCAGAGTTCCATCGGTCGTGTATGAACCGCGCCCCCCGATGATCGGATTGTATCCGCCGATGCCTTCAAGAATGACTGTGGGTCTTTCGCCGGCACTCTTCGTAACCAGATTCACCGATCCGCCAATCGCATCGCCATCCTGGTTGGCAGATAGAGTCTTGTTGATCTCCACTGATTCAACGAGGTCAGCGGGCATAACGTCGAGCTTGATTTGCCGCGCTCCCGGCTCGGGCGAGGCCACGTTGATTCCGTCTATGGTGACGTTGCTCAGCCGTGGTTCAGTTCCACGGATTTGCACATACTTCCCCTCACCCTCATCGCGCTCCAGCGTCACGCTTGGAAGGCGACCGAGCGCATCTGCGATGTTGGTGTTAGGAAGGCTGGTGATCACCTCCGCCGGCAAGACCTGCAGAATGTTTTCGGAAGTACGCTCGCGATTGATCGCCTCCGCTTCTCCGTGCGGCCGCTCCGCGGAGACGGTGATCTCCTCATTTTTACTTGCAACCTTCAGAACCGGATCGATACGCGAGACCGATCCCGCCATTACTGTTATCTCACTTGAATGCGGGGCAAAACCTACGTAGGAAACCTTGAGCGTGTAAGTGCCGGGTTGAAGATTCGTGATCTTGAACGCGCCCGTGCTGCTCGAAGCAAGCAAAATGCCATTCTCCTTCAGCTCGATCTCGGCGCCCTGCAGCACAGCTCCCGCGCTGTCGAGCACAGTTCCGCTAATGGAACCCGGACCATTCTGGGCTTGAAGGGAAAGCGTCGCTGACAAGATGACGAATATGCAAACGACGAAGCGCAAAGAGACGATGAACAACTCCTTGGGGGATTGCATTAGGACCTCCTGGACTTCTGCTTTTCGGATTTCGGGTTGCCTGGCGTTACGCTCCCGAGAAAACGCGGAGCCGAAAGAAGCGCAATGCGAAAGCGTAGGAGGGTTTCTTTTAATTGTTGTGAAGGACTGGTGAAGATTGAGTTACAGCGAGGCCACGGGGGGACTAATTGATTGATTGCGACAAAGCGCTGTGGATATCGGGTCCGCGTCAGGGCATCGACCAGTCGTGCCACCAGATGTTCACACATTCTCCGGCTTCAGCGCGGGATTCTCCAAGCCGAAAACTGATCCCGAACTCTTAGCCTTTTAACGCATGGATCTTGGCGCCGTTCCGGCTACGACCGTTCTCGAAATCTGCGGTGCGACTGTGAAGGAATCCTTCGTCTCCCAACGCGGCTTGTCGGCTTCCGGATCAGCGAGCCTGACCATGGAGGCTCTGACGACTTTTCCATCAAATGCAAACTTCACATAGTGGTAGTTCGGGAAGGAGGAGTCCTTGTAGAAATCCTCACGTCCACGGGGAACCGGATGCGGTCTCGCACCGCCTCCACCAGAAATCAGAAAGTCGACACCCTGTTCGGTGAAGCGCTCATAATTGTGAATGTGTCCAGCGACCACGATAAAGTGCACCGGCAAAGTTGCGGCTTGCACCTCCAGATGGTGAGCGAACTCGACTTCATTCGCCTGTGGTGTGTGTCCGGGATCCATCGGCAGATCTGCAATTGGCGGATGATGCTGGACCACGAAGACGAACCGAGTCTCCGCCGGCAGATGTGCAATCTGCTGATCGAACCAGCTCCTCTGCTCGCTTCCATTTGTCAGGGGCGCATCGGTGTCGAGAAAGATGAAGTACGCGTTCCGATATGCAACTGAGTACCAGCGCCGGCCATTCAACTCGGGAAGAGTCTTCCACCAATTCGCGAGTCCTAATGTGTCTCCGCCTTTCAGCTCATGATTACCAAGCGCCGGATAGAAGTGGATCTGGTGATCGCGCCATACCTTCGTCTCCTCACGAAAAACCACATAGTCGTTCGCATCGGCTCCCGTATAAGGAAGGTCTCCGGACAAGAGAATGGCGTCGGGGTTCTCATCCGCGATCTTCTGCACCAGCCAGCGCCGCACTTTCGGATTTACCGCAAGAACATTGCTAGGATCAGTAAAACGTGTGTCGCCATAGGCGATGACCTTCCAGCCGGAATTCTCTTTCTGGTCAACTTGTGAAAACGTCGGGCCCGAAGGGTCGCCGGACGTCGCTCCACCGCCATCAATTCCAATCAGCGCAAAACAAAGCGCTGCAACAGTGAAGACTATCCGGTATCTGAACCTTGAGGTATCTGTTGCCATGTTATAAACAGAAGCTCCGCTTCGAGCTGACGAGAATTCCGGAATGAGGCGTTTGAGGGGGTTGCATGAAAAAACTCGTGGTGACGGTTTCGAGCAAGAGTAACCAAATCCACAATGTCGCGCTTGAGCTGTTTACGCGAGAGAGTAAGAAGGTTTTGTTTAATCGCTATGAAGACTGGATGAAGATTGAGTTACAGCAGGTTCATTGGAGCTTTTGGCGCTGGTCGCGAACCACGTCCGCTGTCAACGGAAGATAAGTCCCGCTTCGAGCGACATCTTGCTGTCCATCACGGCTCAGGATGTACCGTAGGAATTCCTCGAGCTTAGGATCGATCTGCTTTCCTGGCGCACGATTGTCTATGTGCCGGGTAGCAAACCACGGCTTGCGTATCTATCGACGAGAGCCAGCGTGAGAAAAGCCGAGTCCAGATCATGAACGCAGAGTGGAATCTTGTGTTTCGTCTTCATGTTCGCTCCTTTCAGTCATCGTCATCAGGCGTCAGAAGAAAGGCATGGGTTTGGCCGTTGATGGCGCCAAAACCGACGATGTGCCCATGATCATTTATTGCCTGAGCCGCGGTCAGGACCCAGCTGGAGTCCGCGGGAATCAGGTCATTGAGGTCTCGCAACACGCCATCGGCGAAGATGAAAGCGTGCATTGATCCGTTCGGCCATTCGATCAACAATCGCGGTGAAGTCGTTGGCAAGTCGACGCACTGCATATCAAATCTTTCTAAAATAAAAATAGAGACTTCATGAAGTCCCATTTTTTGACCGCTGGCTGTGGATTTCCGCAGCGCAGAAGAAGCGATGGGCGAGGGTGAAGGCAAAGAAGAAATAACAGCCGCGCTTGGGCGCAGCTGAATACTTTTTGAGGACTTCTATCCGTCGTGGAGACTTTGATCGTTCTCAGATCGGGACGGGTACGATTGGAGTCAGCAAGAAGGCGTGTGTTTCACGATTTGTGTTTACGCCATACCCGGTGATCTGTCCGGCATTGTTGATGGCGATAGCATTGAGAAGCGTCCAACCTGATCCGGTGGGCAGGAAAGTGTTTAAGTCCATCAGCCCTTTGCCAGGACTATAAAGGAATGCGCGTGAGCAACACGTGTCGTCAAGGTTCGACCCGGAGTAGCCAGTGACCTGGCCGAGGTCATTGATCCCTGTAGCGGCACTTCCTACATCACCCGCGAGCGTTCCAAGGTCTACCATACCGCTGCCTGGATATCTCAATTGCACAACGGATGCGTGGAATTCGACTATTGCTTCGTAGGCCCGTTTCGGAAGAAGCATCTTATCGGGTTTGCGGCACTTGCTCTCGATCGTCCCTGGACTCGCGTCGTGCGGCACAGAGAAGCTCGTGCTCCTCGATTTCATAAAGGGAGCAGGTTTGCCCAAAGCAACCCTGGCGCGCTACGCGAAATGTCCCACGAAGCACGACATCGGTTCCCTGGTTTTTACTCGTAAGCGAATTTCGCGTCCTAATTGCCTGCTTGTCGCCTTTCCAATCTTGGGCCAACCGCATGTTTACTTTCGTTTTCGGGCACCCAGATGATGTCAGGATCGAACCATGAATCACCTTGTAGTAAATTCCGCCTACAGTGATGTCTTTGCCGTCGTACTGGGAGGCATCTGCAATGGCAGTGCAGAGGGGGATTGCTTCGGTGTTCACAGGACACTTCTTCTCACTCCTGGAGGCGACGGGGATCAAGCACGCCGCGATCAAGATGATAATTGGACTGGCTGATTTCACTGTGGAAATACTCCTGAGGGTCGGAATACGGGATCAGCCGCATCATGATATGCGTTGTTAATATAGTTCTCAAGTTGCTGGTAACCCTTTGGACCTTTAGGAAACATCGAGTAGGGCTTCACGCCTGCCCCTGCCTCGAACGCTTGAAACTCAGTATCGAAGTGTGTAAGGTTCAGTGCGGGATTATATCTTCCAGTCGTGGGATCGTACGAATTCAGGAAAGTCATATCGTCCTCAACGTGAGATCCCTCGTGCGCAATTGTTCGACGCAGGTCGGAACCCTTTAGGTTTTCCGAGAACTCAGCGTCGATCGCCCCTTTATGGTCAGCACCTGGATTTGGTGTCACTCTCGCATCCACGCGATAGTGGGCTGTATCGGTATTCCCCGCGTCCGCGTCGACTTGTGCCTGAGTCTTGAAGGTAACATTGATGTGATTATCCTCCCCGCGACCTCCCCATGCAGCCGCAGCATTTCGCACCTTAATGTCTTTAGACCTCAAAGCTTGTAGGCGCTGTCTTTCAAAATTATCAGCAGCTTTGTTGCACTTTTTGTCAGCGCCCCCGCAGTGCACGAGATACATCCCGGTTGGATCCGTGAACAACAGCGGATTATTTCGCGCATACGAATACATATTCCACTGCTGCGGATCTACAAACTTTTGTTTCATGACGCCAATTGGATCCGGACTAAAGAACCTCGCCAGACTCGGCGATTGTTCTCGTGCTCCGGCGTAGTAGTAGCCCATCTCATAATCAAATTCGTAGCCGGTGAACAGGAAATGGTTTTCCAGTCCGTTGTTGATTACCCGTTCCGTTCCGAATGGATAATAGTCGGCTTCCCACTCGATCACGCTGCCGTCTGAGTTCGACATGACGCTGGCGGAGCCCAGATGATCGGACCAGTAGTAATGCTGATTGCCGCTGATCGGACTGAAGTAAGCCAGCCGCTTGCCGTTGAAATACACGTAGTCACGCGTGAGTGCACCCGTCGTAGCGATCACATTGGAATTATCGTCGTACCAGTAATAAGTGATCGACCCTTGGTAGTTTTTCTCTACGCGACGGCCATCTCCATCATAGGAATACACGTAGCCTGTGGCTGGATTGAGTTCATTCTCGGCGTCGAAGTTCAGTGCATTATTCCCATCCCACACGAGATTGCCGGCGGCATCATAAGTGAACCCACTAGTGCTGATGTGATTGTTGACATCCACCGTTACCTGCAAATTCTCCGCCGTGCCCTGCGTCACATTCTTCTGCAGCAGATTCCCGAAAGGGTCGTACACATAAGCGTCGCCCCAAGTTGTCGTATATAACGTCTGCGCAGTTTTTAGGCGGTTCAATTTGTCATACGTATAGGCTGTGCTGCGAGTGATGTCGCGATTGTTGGTAATCTGGATCACATCCCCGTTGTTGCTGCCTCCGCCCTGATCGTAGTCGTAGCTAAAGCTCATAAGCTGCGGCATGGCAGAGGAAGAGACAGACAATACCGTCGGCTGCAGGCGGCTGTTGTAACTGTTACTTTCCGTAACCGCAAGGTTCAGGCCATGACTCGCCGAGGCGAGTTCTCCCGGCGGGGCATAGTGCGCGTTTTGCGCGTACGTGATTCCGCTACCGATGTCCGCCAGTGACAAGGCACGACCTGCCGCGCTGTAACTATAAGTGTAGACATAGCCAGTGGGCGAGGTCAGGGTCGATAGCGCTCGGTTTAGGTTGTACGTGCGGACGATATTGTTGGTTACGCCGGCGATGGTCTGGCGTCTCGTAAGAACATTTCCAACCGCGTCATAACTCCAAGCCGTTTGCCCTGTGCCATCACTCATGCCGATTCTGCGGCCGATGCCATTCGTCGTATTTAAGCCGTTGTAGGGTCCCTGGTCATAGAAGTAGCTGATTGCAGGCGTACCATCGGAATAGGTCTTGCTACCTAACCGATGCAGTCCGTCGTACCCGCCATAAGTCGTCCTGATGCCGCGAGCATCGGTCCTGAAAAGCCGATTTCCATCAGCATCGTATCCATCCCGATTGCATGTTGTGCCAGTCACGCTTCCGTAGCAGATCCGCCCAGTCTCGGGATTCGTAGTTTCAAGCAGGCGCGACAGTGAATCGTACGTAAAACTGCGATTACGTGCTGCCAGACTCCCATCGCCCTGTTGGTTCACTGCGGTTAGGTTACCCAGTGCGTCATAACTGTAATATGTGTAATAAGCGCCCGTGCTTAAGAAGCCGCTCGCTTCGTTCGGCTCGATAATGCTAGTAACTCGCCCGAGAGCGTCTGAACACGATTTCCGAGCGCGCTGCGTTTCATCGGTGACCGTAACGCAGGTCCCACTGTAGGCACTTGTAACAATATTGTTGTCTGGGCGCGTGATGCTGACCAAGCGCCCTAATGAATCATATCCATAACGAGTGGTTCCGTCTGTCGTGCTCGTTGCCTGGCGATGCGGATTGCCTTTGGTGTAAAGGCGGCCAAATCCATCATAAGTGGAGTCGGCATACGTTGTGCCGTCAGGATCTAGGTCGATGCGAGTCTGAGTGAGTTGTCCGAGTCCGCCGTGTACCGTTGAAGTGACGATACTCGGATCGGGTGCCGCAAGCCGAGTTTCTGTCACAGTAAAGGGCAACGCGTCGTTGTTGTATCCGTACTGTATCGTTTGTGTATTCGGATAATCAATTTCTTTCAATCGGCGTAGGGGATCAGCATAGTTATAAGAAGTCTGCTTTCCATTCTGATCGATGGAGAGAGTAAGTTGCCCGTCCGGGTAAGCATAGGAAAAGTGCTCAATATGTTGCACGCCATTCGTGGTGGGATAAGTGATTTGTGTGACATATGCATTAGTGTTGCCAGGAGCTGTTCCCTCCGTATAACTGTCTGCATAGGAGTAGCTTGTGAGATGCAACATAGGGTCAGTGAAAGAGACAACTTGACCTGTATCATCGTAACCGTAGTGGCTGCTTGGTGCAGCTCCACCGGTATTCAGCCACTGCGTTCTCGTTGTGGCATTTCCCCGGTTTAGGTATCCCGATCCGTAGTTCGTATAGTCGTGGCTCGTTGCGCTGGTCGGTGAGAGCCCTGTTTCGTCATACAAATAGTCTGTCTCAGCTACTCGGTTGGAACTCGTTGTAGTACAAGTGGCCGTGGTATTGCAGACGATCACATTCTGTGCCCGGTCAAAGATGGAAGGAGCGGTCGGGTAGAGCGGAATGGCATTAAAAGAGGCGTAATTCGTCACAGTGCGACGCAGCAAGCCTCCTGGCGCTCCGGGACCCCAATCGTAATCATCTTTTTGCGTAATTTGCGCTCCTGCCCCGTAGTTAAAAGACGTCTTTGAGGTTTGGCCATTCTCGAGCGCCGTTTGTTCGCTGGTCATCAGGTACTGGTCCTGCCATGTCTTCGTGACCGTGCGCACAACATTGCTCGATCCATCTTTATAAAGAATTGTCTGCTCGACCGGAACTATTGAATCCTCAGTTGGAACATCCGGAGGACGTGGAACCGTCATCGGCTGGTAGTTGTAATCGGTGACTGATGATGTGCCGCCAACATAATCGTGGGCAGTCACAGTTGCCTGTTTCGCAGTCCAGTTGACAATGGGGCCACCCCACCCAGTCGAATAGCTGAAATCCTGCTCCAAAGCCACAGCAGTTCCATCAAGGCTCACCGATCGGCTCACCACGGCCGGTGTGCTGAATTGATACAGGCACGACCACGAATTGCCCATCGAGTCGTGGTAATCAAACCACTGTCGTTCAGCGGCCGGGTTCAGTCCCCACGTATATGCGACGTAACCGCCAGTGGGATAGTAGATTTTGCTGAGGACGCCGTAAGTCGCATCGTATTCAAACCGGAATTGCTTTCCATTGGGCAAGTCAATCGCCGTAACTGCAGGATACGAATGCTGAACTCGGCCAAAGTTTACGCAGCCTCCGCCATAGATCGTGGTCACGCCAGCATCGTAATTTGAGGAAACGGTTCCCCAGTGGAGTGTATAAGGATTCGACAGCCCTCGAACGCTGACTGTATTTCCTTCCGCTCCGAACCCGCTGGTGGAGAGCGCCACCGATCCAAGCGTATCGGTGATAGAAAACACTCCGCCGTTTTCTTGAATGCTAATCTTGTTGCCGTTGCTATCCTCAATCAATGAGGGGAGCGTAATACCCCCGCTAGTAGTATGCGAGAGTTGGCTTGGAATTCCATACCACGGACCTGTGAAGGAGTACACCGTACCGTGAGAGTCTGCTACGTTGACGTTGCCGCCTGAGTCCATCGAAGATTGATAAAAGTCATCTTGTCCCGGCGTTCTAGTCCAATCAGAACAGCCGCTTCCCCCCCAACCAATTGAGACGCCGAGAACGTGGCGGCTTCCTGACGAATCGCGGAGCATATAGCCTGCTTGATAAGCGCATGTGACCCACTCATCTGGGAAGGGTTGAATAACGTTCTGGAGATCCGCGTAGGTGACGAATGGCACGGAATAGGACCATCCTCCGCTGGCCACAATGTTTTGCTCGGTATCCCAGCCGAGTTGTGTCGGGAAATGAACCCCACTGGAGTCGTATGCAAATCCGAACGGGAGTGTGATTCCGCGCCCTTTTGGTACCGGAACATCAACGCGAGCGCTAAGCCCCCCGCTGGCAGGATTTACAGTCTCATTGAGCAGACCGATGTAGTTGTGTCCTGTCCCGGGTACAGGCGTGGAGGTCGTATTGCTGAGAGATGTAATTTGGGCAAATGCAACGGTATGGGCAAGAATCAATAGGCTCACAACGGGAATGAAGAATAGCGGGCCTCGACGGGTCATTGCTCCTCCGTTACAGCCAGAATTTGTGACGATCGTTAAGGATCGAAGGAGCAGATCGGGATATCTGACAGGACCAGGTTCGGCCGGTAGACACCCTTGATGACTCCCAAGATTCGTGTGGCAACCGCGGGGACCCGAGGTACAGAGCGCAAATCCAGCAACTCGCGTACCAAAACATTAGGCATCTGAGGATTCAGCTACTTAGACTAGGTATTTAGCAGACAGTAAACATCCGAAAGACCCGAATAGTGGTATCTAACTTCCCATTTGTGGAAGAGCAAGGTGTCCGATTTTCGAACTACTACTAAGAGTTTCTATAATTCCCATTATGGCCCCCACCTTATGCAGCACAAACGGTGCACAAGCGCAGTTGCCGCGCTGGTTGCGAAGCTCTGGAAGGCGGAGAAATCCATGTCGGGTCAAATTTGGGACTTGATTAAACTGCTCCTCGCAGCCTAGCTCCCCTAGCTCACTTGCATGCGGCAGAAGACACCAAGGCCACTCGACAGTGAAGTACGCGTAGGACAATTGCTGTTCGAGCGGAAATGTGTTTGGGTCGAACCTGAAGTCAAGTGCGAGGTGGAATTCGTGGAGCGGACCAAGGGCGGCAGGCTGCGGCACGCGGAGTTTCGGAGGTTGGTGGGGTAGCGTCGCTTAGGATTTCTGGCTCAGGAACTGGGTGCTCTTTTTGTACGGTTCCACCAACACGACCAAACGCAATTCGTCATCACCGGCGGTCCAGTGTTTCAATTTCCACCTGCTTACCAGCTCATCTATTGAATCAGCGTAGCAGAGGTACCCGTGGAGATTCACGCCATAGATATCACCGAATTCCTCCTTTCTCAACAGTATTGGGGTTTCCACTTCTTTCCATGGGCCGACTCGCATGTCCCAGTGGAACGGTTCTTCGAGGGGCACCGCAAGGGTCTTTAGCGCTTGCCACTGGCGGATGTCACGCAGACTAACTCCTTGAAAGACTCCGATGACATCGTTCACCCTCCCCGCTGCAACTACTTTGTCGTGTCGTTGCCCGCTTTCGTGATAACTCCCGTGAAAGTCTTGGATCTGGGAAAAAACTTTCGTTTTGCCTGTGCGCAAATCGTCATGCCAAAACGTGCCAGTAATCGCCTGCTCCCAGGTCCACCAGTGCACATCTGTTCCGTTGAATTTGAAAACAGCCGCCCTATGCCGTACCTGGTTGATTTCGGCTAAAAATCCGATGATTGCAGACATAGCCTCATCGTATCGAAAGAGACGGTTGGTATACTCGTCCGCGCATGAAGACTGAAGAGATTATTAACGCATTGAGAAGAGCGCGAGAGATTGGATCGCGCGATTGGGGTTCTGGAAAGCGGCTCCGGCCGGTCTCGCGGGCGCAGTAGCGCAAGTCCTGCAAATGGCCGGAGAAGGCGACACCCACGCCAGCACCTTCCACCAAAAAGGGGTAAGGAAATATGTCCGGACGAGATGCCAAGAAACTCGCTGAGGAATACCTCAAGCAACAAGCAAAGATTATGGAAAAGTATGGGCAGGCTCCCAAGCTCCACGGAGAACGCTATAGGGAGGCCGTCATCGAGACGAAGCGTACTATCCAAGCTCTTAGCGCTGCTCGGAGTGCAAAAGAAAAATGATCCTGGTGCAGCCCTCCTCCTAGTAGCTCATTGTTCAGCAGGTGCTTCCGGCAATTTTAGGCGGTTGACGGCTTCGCGGCGGAGTTGCGTCGATGTTCCCAAATAGCGCTGCGTCGTCTTAATTGACTTGTGCCCAGCGAGGGCCTGGACGTTGGCGATATCGCAACCCGATTGCAGGAGGCGCGTCAGGAACGTCGCCCGGAATTTATGCGGATGCAGCAGTTTTGGAAACTGCGTGGATTTGTTGTCTACAAAATCGACTACACTGCTGTAGGCGTAACACCACAATTACGCTTTATGTGCTTGAAAAGATTGGTTGGAGAGAGGGGATTTGAACCTCCGACCCCCTGGTCCCGAAAAAGGGATTAGGTTGTCGTGCTGAATGTTTTCAATCTCTTGCAGTGGTGCTTCGACCGTCTCATTTCTGTTCAATCATCCCAGTTTGGAACGTTTGTAAACCCTCTTGTGGCAACCCTCACCAGGGGGTCTCGACGTGTTCGATGCCTGTCGTCGTCGGCCCGAACTCGATACTCGGAGGGAAGCACAAAGCTCCTGTCACATGCCGAGATCCCGCCTGACTAGATTCTCGATCCGATCCTGCTTCGAATCGCCTGGTCTGCCGACCAAGTTGAGTACCCCTTGAATTCACCCGCGTACTTAAAGACGAAACAGAACATTGAGGGACTCGCATGCGGCTTAACGAAAATTAATCGGTGCCTCATCAATCAGCGGAGTATTCTCTCCCGCACCGTTGCACCAGGAAGTCTCTCCGGGGTATGCACTTGAAGAAATGACCTGTACTGCCGTGCGAATTCTTAATCAGGTTTGTTGAGCAGTTCCGGAGTGCTCTGCAGGCAGTAACAATCATTGGCAGGAAGCACGTCTCTATGAAGAAAGTATTTTTCTCGACCATTCTGTTGGCGGTACTTCTTGCCATTTCCGCAGATTGCCAGCAGTTGCCTCCACGCACTTATCGCTTTGTCTCCGAATGGAAGATTCCTCGACAAGATTCCGTGGCCTATGCGGCAGAACTGGAAAAAAGCGTACGTCCTGTGCTTCAGAACATGATGCGGGACGGAACCGTCTTCGATTTCGGGGTGTATACCACCATCGTTAAAGAGGATGAAGGCATCACTCACGGATACTGGTTTGAAATCCCCACGCTACCTGCTATGGGAAAAGTGTTGAATGAACTCGCTAAGTTGCCGCCTAGCAACCTTGCAAGTTCCGCCACTAAGCAACATGACTATCTTTTTCGCATTCTGCTTAGAAACAGTCGCCCTAACATCGGAACGAACGGCATCTTTTGCCTTAATTCGACCTTGCTTCTGCCACGAAGACAAGCTCAATGGCGTGAATGGTGGGAGAAATATCAGAAACCCATGTACGACCAATTTCTCGCCGACGGCCTAATAACTTCTTACGAGGTTGACGCGGGCGAAATCCATACGATGGATGCAAATTGGGTATATCTCGCGTACGTGGCTCCTAATTTTGAGGCATTGGACAAGATTGACAACGCTTTCCGCATCAGAGTGGAGAAGCGGGCTGCAGAAGAAAATCAAGCCATCAACAGCGCGCTTGATGCGATCGTTGTGGCTGGCTCCCATCGGGACTACCTAGCTCGGGCCACGAGCTATGCCGCTAAATAGGCGGCTACCTCTCGACTGAGTCCGCACTGACCGAGCCGTGGCGGAACCCTCCTAAATGGAAATTAATGATTCATTTCTCTTTCTTCAGCATATTCTCGCCTGCGCTTGCAGAACTGCAATCGGGCTTGCTCACCGTTCGTCTGTCCTAGCCCGCAACACGGTTCCTTAGCAGACTCCAATTCGGAGGCATTGCATGATTTCGCCAACGCTTAGGTTGCGAATCACGGGACTACTTCTCCTGATCTGCGTACTGAGTGGTAAAGAAGCGGGAGCTCAAGTTTCAGGCGGCACAATCTTGGGAAGTATCCGCGATACATCCGGCGCGAACGTCGCTCGGGCAAGGGTGTCCATAAAGAACACGGCGACCGGCATCACGACCACCGTCACGACGAATGAAAGCGGTCTCTACCGCGTTCCCAACCTTATTCCAGGTACATATCAAATCACGGCATCCGCTAGTGGTTTCGCCAGCACCGTTGAAAACAACTTGGTCCTTGATGTTGGCGCAGAATTGGCGGTCAACTTGCAACTCCATGTTGGAGCGGTGACCGAGCAGGTCTTGGTGACCGAGGAGGCCCCCGAAGTTGCGACAACGAACTCGACCATCAGCGCCGTCGTCAACGAAAACACAGTGCGCGAATTGCCCCTGAACGCCCGGGACTGGACCGCGCTTGCGAACCTTGAACCCGGAGTGGCCACAGTGCGGACAGCTGTTGGTCTCAACGCGAATCCGGGGAGAGTAAACCGCGGATGGGGTACCCAACTTACGATTGGCGGGAATCGTCCACAACAGAATAACTATCGGATGAACGGCGTCAGTATTAACGATTACGGGAACGGAGCGCCCGGAAGCGTGCTTGGCGGAGACCTGGGTGTTGATGCAATCCAGGAATTCTCAGTGGTAACGAGCAATGCCTCGGCCGACTACGGACGCAGCTCCGGAGGGATAATCAATGCAATTACAAGGTCCGGAACAAATACGGTTCACGGTTCCGCGTATGAATTCATCCGGAACAGCGCACTCGATGCGCGCAACCCTTTCGACTTTAATCCCGTCAACGGCTCGCCTTTCATACCGCCTTTCAAGAGGAACCAATTCGGCGGCACTCTGGGCGGACCCATCAAGAAAGACAAGATGTTTATTTTCGGCGACTACGAAGGACTGCGGCAGACGCTGGGTATCAGCCAGCGCTCAGTCGTTCTTTCTCCTAACGCTCGAGCCGGTCAGCTTGTGGCCGGACCCGTGACCATAGATCCTAAGGTAGTTCCTTACCTGGCGATCTATCCCCTGCCGAACGGAACCCTTCGGGGGGACCGTGCGGACTTTTTTGTCGTGAACACGCAAGTGGCTAAGGAAAACTTCGTTACAACTCGTTTCGACAATAAGTTTTCCGAATCCGACAACCTTAACTCGACGTACATGTTCGATGACAGCAATACGACGGCTCCGGACAATTTGCACACCGTTCTGTTGGGAACCTTTTCGCGGCGTCAACTCGCTACTGTCGAAGAAACTCATACGTTCCGGCCAAATCTGATCAATACCGCCCGCTTTGGTTTCAGTCGCGTGGTGGGCATTGCGCCGAAAAACTTGGAAGCAATTAGTCCAGTTGCGAAAGACACTTCGCTTGGGTTTTTCCCTGGTCGGACGGTTGGCGCCATCAGCGTATCCGGTCTCACGCTGTACCAGGGAGGACTTGGGAGCGCCGGGGAATACGACTTTCACTTCAATTCTTTCCAGTTCTACGACGACGCATTCCTTACGAAAGGAGTACATTCGCTCAAGTTCGGAGCTTCTGCAGAGAGAATTCAAGCGAACCAGATTGGACGGTCGCAGCCGAACGGACAGTTCGCGTTTGGCACTATTAAGAACTTCTTGACGAACCGGCCAACCAACTTCAACAGTGCCTTGCCTGGCCTGGTTACCCCGCGCGACCTTCGACAACTTGTCTTCGCAGCCTATGTGCAGGACGATATGCGAGTTTTCTCAAACTTGACCTTGAACCTCGGGATCCGATACGAGATGTCAACGGTACCGACAGAAACTCGCAACAAACTTACGAATCTTCACCAGATCACAGACATACAGCCGGTACTGGGATCTCCGTACTTCTCGAATCCTACGTTTCTAAACTTTGAGCCCCGGCTCGGCTTCGCGTGGGCGCCATTTCATAACGACAAAACCGCTGTTCGAGGAGCATTCGGGATCTATGACGTGCTGCCTCTGACGTATCAGTTTCAGCTGGTTTCGATCTTGTCGGCTCCCTTCTTCGAGGCAGGATCAGTGGTTGGATTACCTCCCGGATCTTTTCCCACTGGTGCAGGTGGATTACTTGGAGGAAACAAGCTCCGTTATCTGAACCTTGAACCAAATCCGCCCCGTAACTACGTAATGCAGTGGAGCCTCAACGTTGAACACCAAATCTTGAAGGACCTAACCGCGTTTGTGGGATATATAGGTTCGCACGGTGTTCATCAGCCATTTCGCGCGGACGACAGCAATATTGTGCTCCCCGTTGCGAAAACAGCCCAGGGCTACGTCTGGCCTACTCCAGCAGGCAGCGGTACGCGAGTCAACCCGAACGTGGGGCAGATAAGCCGATTGTATTGGCAAGATTCCTCTCTGTATGACGCCTTGCAGCTGCGGATTTCCAAGAGAATGAGCCACGGTCTGCAACTGGGAGGTTCATACACTTGGGCAAAGAGTATCGACGATGGATCTTCAACGTTGGCGGGTAATGCATTTGGAAACTCGATTTCGAGCCTGTACTACTTTGACTCACGGCTCAGGCGGGGACTTTCTGATTTCGATATCCGGAACAACTTCGTCCTGAACTATATCTGGCAGCTACCTACACCAGAGTCGCTGCCGGGCGCCGCGCAGTGGGCGTTGGGGGGCTGGCAATTCGGGGGTATTTTTCAGGCGAGTTCCGGCTTACCATTTACACCGCTGATTTCCGGGGATCCACTGGGTATGCTCAGCGCGAGCGAAGATACATTCTCATTCCCGGATCGCATCTCGGGTGCCGGATGCAACGGAAACCCTGTGAATCAAGGCAATCCGATTCAATATATTAAGACGCAGTGCTTTGCCGCTCCAAATCCCATCACACGCCTGGGCAACTCAGGCCGGAATTCCGTAATTGGGCCCGGACTGATGAACTTCGATGTCTCATTGGTTAAGAACAATTTGATTAAGAAAATTTCAGAGCATTTCAATGCCCAGTTCCGCTTCGAAGTATTCAATGCATTGAATCGCTCAAATTTCGCTCCACCCATCAACAACAGTTCTCTGTTCGATGCTTCCGGAGCTCCCATTAGCACCGCGGGCCTGATCGATCAGACAGCCACACCCTCTCGCCAATTGCAGTTTGGGTTAAAGCTCATCTGGTGACCGAGAGGAAAGACATCCGTGACTAATAGGAGCCCGCGATAGTGAAGAGTATCTTACTGTGGCTGTTAGCGATTGCTTTCTACATGCAATGCGGACATTCTAGTGGTCAAACAGGACCGACTACCGCAAACGACGTTTCAGTGGCCCAGATCTTCTTCGAAGTTCCTGAGATGAGCAAGCGGAATGATTTTGAACAAGGACTTACCAAGCACATTGAATGGCGAAAGGCGCGTCGCGATACGTGGTCGTGGCTCACATGGGAAGTCCTGACAGGGAGAGACACTGGGAAATACATTATCGGGACATTCGGTCACAAATGGGAAGATTTCGATTCGCGCGAAGCATTCAACGCCGCTGACGATAACGACTTTAAGAAGAACGTTGGTCCATTTCTGAGTTCATCTTCGTGCACATTCTATGTCCTCAGAACCGACCTCAGCCTTTCGGCCGAGCCGAACCTCCCTTCGAAGTTTGAACAGCTAAACATTTTTGCTGTACGACCGGAGGGCGCGAGGGAGTTTTCCCAATCTATAAAAAAGATGAACGCCGCCGTAAAGCAGACCAATTTTGTGAGCGAGTCGTTCCTGTCTCCGAACAGTGCCGGTGGCCATTCGCGTTGGTATTTTATGACCAATGGTGGTGAGGGACCACAGTACGTGTTAGCAACTGACCGCAGCAGCTATGGAGATTTTCGTCCGGTTGAAACCTCGTTGGACGACGTGATGGAACAGGTTTATGGAAAAGAACAGGGGGACTCCGTCATGAGCAATGTACGAAGGACCTTCGTGCACGTTTATAGCGAGTTGCTTCGCTTTCGCCCGGACCTAAGTTATCAACCCTCAGTTCAGCCCTGAGTGATTGCGCCAGGCTTTATCTCTCGTGCACCGGTAATCCTCGCTCCTCAAACATGGCGAAACTGGCTCTACTAACGTGAGGGAAATACGCGCCTTACGCGGCGCTGCGGTTCTGCTCATTCTTCTGGTTGCCCTCCGCCAATCGTACGCCCGGCCAAACCAACCTTTGCCAGAAGATCGTGGCTCAGCTGGCCTTGTTGAGTCATTGCGTCATCTTCAAACCACCGGTCGAGTTGTCTACCTGATTTTGCATCCGGACGATGAAGACGGAAGGACGGTAACCATGCTCACGCGGGGCAAGGGATACGAGGTCACATTTCTTGCTCTGAGTCGCGGTGAAGCTGCTGGCGACGCGGTCAGCAGTGACTTCGGTCCTCCGCTCGGAATTCGTCGCACGTTAGAGATGGTCCGCTCCTCCGAGTATTACGGCGCTCGGCTTCGTATGTCACGCTTCCTCGACTTCGGCCTATCCAAGACTCTGGCCAAGACCTTGCGCTATTGGAATGAAGAAGACGCGCTGCGCGACATGGTCCGCTTCATCCGTCAGGAAC
>Ga0210406_10002137_pt1 | contig 22989 bp, 18 predicted proteins | sample IncBWC30MmetaG_FD_155454 | JGI IMG/M metagenome (GOLD analysis project Ga0210406, IMG submission 155454) | Forest soil microbial communities from Barre Woods Harvard Forest LTER site, Petersham, Massachusetts, United States - Inc-BW-C-30-M | ecosystem: Environmental > Terrestrial > Soil >...
AGCCGGCTCGGCGTTCCGTTTTACACCTTCCACGACACGGATGTCGCTCCTGAAGGCAGCAGCCCCGCCGAATACCGGAGCAACTTCGCGCGCATGGTTGATGTGCTCCATGCGAAGCAGGCGCAGGCCGGCATGAAGCTGTTGTGGGGAACGGCAAACCTGTTCAGTCATCCGCGCTATGCAGCCGGCGCGGCCAGCAATCCGCAGCCGGAAGTTTTCTCGTATGCGGCCATGCAGGTGTGCCACGCGCTGAGCGCCACGCATCGTCTCGGTGGCGCGAACTACGTTTTATGGGGTGGACGCGAAGGCTACGACACTTTGTTGAATACCGACCTCAAGCGCGAACGCGCGCAGCTCGGCCGCTTCTTCCGCATGGTCGTCGAACACAAGCACAAGATCGGGTTCAAGGGCACCTTGCTGATCGAGCCCAAGCCGCAGGAGCCGACCAAGCATCAGTACGACTACGACACCGCAACCGTCTACGGTTTTTTGCAGGAATACGGCCTGCTCGATGAGGTGAAGGTCAACCTCGAAGCCAATCACGCGACTCTGGCCGGCCATTCGTTTCATCATGAGGTCGCCACGGCCATCTCACTCGGCATCTTCGGCAGTGTGGATGCCAACCGTGGCGATCCGCAGAACGGCTGGGATACCGATCAATACCCGAACAGCATCGAGGAGATGACGCCGGTAATCTATGAAATTCTGAAAGGCGGCGGCTTCACCACCGGCGGCTTCAATTTCGACACGAAGCTGCGCCGGCAAAGCATCGATGCGGCCGATCTGTTTCACGGCCATATCGGCGCGCTCGATACCTTGGCGCTCGGACTGGAGCGCGCGGTGCAAATTCTGGAGCAGGACTTTCTAGCCGCGTTCAAAGCGCAACGCTACGCGGGTTGGGACGGAAAGCTGGGCAAGGAGATACTCGCCGGCCGCCACACGCTGGAATCGCTCAGCCGTTTGACACTCGAGCGCGATCTGCGCCCACGGCCGGTCTCCGGACAACAGGAAGCTCTAGAGAACCTGGTCAATCGAGCCATTTACAGTTGACTTGCAGCCTGTCTGTGGCATCGATGTTTAGAACCTCGTCCATTGAGAGTGGCGCTGGATTGGCAGGACGCGCTCGCGGCTCACATCCCTTAGACTGCCCGCGGCCGAAACCGTTACATCCGCAGCGGAAATCATAAAGGGAGCCATGCGTGACACGAAAAAATCTCAACCTCATCTGGATGCTTAGCGTGGCCGCAGTCTCGCTGGGAGCCGCCTGCGCTCGAGCCGCTGACAACCAACTCGTGCTCGCGCGTAAGGACGGCACGGTCGTGCTCGAGCCCTATGCACCGGGCATTCTTCGGGTAAGCATCGGCAACCGCCGGGACAAGGTCGTTGCACCGGCGGGCTACGGTTTTATTGGCGTCCCGGCCGCCGCCGGCTGGAAAACTACCTCCACTGAAGAAGGGGATGTCTTCGCTTCCTCGCAGCTGGTGGTGACGGTTGCTGCCGACTCACCGCATGTCTATAACGTTACGCCGGTCTTTCGGCGCGGGATGATGCAGTTCTTCGGAAAAATCGACGAAGGTCCGGAACAAATGAGCGGACCGAAGATCACAATCGCCAGTCCTAATGGCAAGACACTTCTCGTTCTCAAGGGATGGAAGGAAAGTCCGCTTCCGACTGACTCGCCCGAGGTCGAAGTCACTCGTTCACCGGAGCTGCCGGGCGCGACCGTGAGTGCGACCTTTGCTTCCCCGTCGGATGAGAGGTATTTCGGCCTCGGCCAGCATCAGGACGGCGCATTCGATTTGCGGGACCGAGTGATTTCTTGCTGGCACGATTATAACGTGCTGATCGGTCAGACAAACTGCGTGCCGTTTCTCGTCTCGAGCTACGGCTACGGACTCGCTTGGGACAACCCTTCCAAGACCAACATCGAGCTCGGATTCAATGAGGTCAACACATGGACGTCTGGAGTCGGCGACCGGGTCTCGTTTTTCGTGATCGCCGGAGCCAAGAGCGACGACATCTACGCCGGGTATCGCAAACTCACCGGCGTCACCCATCTGTTGCCGAAGGGCGCGTACGGGTTCATCCAGAGCAAGGCGATCTATTCCACGCGCGAGGAACTCATGGCGGTCGCCAAAGGCTATCGTGAACGCAATCTGCCGGCCGATGTCCTGGTCGTGGACTTCATGAACATGACACACCAGGGCAATTTCGATCTGGATCCCGCTCGCTGGCCAGACCCGGCGGGAATGAATCGGGAGCTGCACGCACTCGGCTTCGAGACGATGCCCAGTGCCTGGCCTCACTTCGCAACCGACTCCCGCCCGTACAGCATGCTGCTCGAGAAGGGCTGGCTAGTGCATCGGCCCGATGGCGGCCTGAATCTCGGCTGGGCCGCGCCGACGATCGGACCGAATCTCGACATGACCCATCCTGATGCCGCGCGCTGGTTCTGGAGCACGGTGCGCGACAGCTACATCAAAGACTATGGCTTTGATGGGCTCTGGCTCGACGAAACCGAGCTTGACGTCTCGCCGGAAAATGATGTGTTTCACGTGGGCGCGGGCGTGCGCTATTTCAACATCTATCCGTTGTTCTTCACCTCCGCATGTTACGAGGGTATTCGCCGCGACTTCGGCGACAGCCGGCGCGCGATGCTGCTCGCACGCGCTGCGTACCATGGCACGCAACGCAACGGCACACTGTTCTGGTCAGGCGACATCATGCCCACGTGGGATATGTTGAAGAGATCGGTGCCTGCGGGATTGAATTTCACTGCAACCGGGTTCGCCTATTGGAGTACCGATATTGCCGGTTTCTTCCCGCCCGTTTCGAACCACTCACCTGCGTACGCTCCGCTGATCGATCCAAAGAGCGCCGGCGCGTTCTCCGGTGATGCGGACTATGCCGAGCTGTACGTGCGGTGGTTTCAGTACGGAACCTTCCAACCGATTATGCGTACGCACGGCATGCGCGAGCAAAACGAAGTGTGGTCATACGGCGAACAGGCGGAGCCTATCCTCTCCAAGTTTTTGCGGATGCGCTATCAGCTTCTGCCGTACATCTATGCGCAAGCCTATACAACCTTTCAGACTGGTGCGCCGTATATGCGTGCACTCTTCATGGACTTTCCTGAGGACGCAACAGCGGTGCGCGTGCCCGATGAGTACATGTTCGGCCCGGCCCTGCTCGTGGCACCGGTGACCGAGCAGGGGGCGACGCGACGCAAGGTCTACTTGCCCGCACATGCGGATTGGTACAACTACTGGACCAACGAGCGCTTTCGTGGCGGCCAGACAATCGAAGTCGAGGCGCCGATCGACACGATTCCGTTATTCGTCCGTGCAGGCTCCATCCTGCCATTGGGCGCGCCGATCGTCAGTGCCCGACAGAAGCAAGCTATTTCAACCGTGCTCGTCTACCCGGGCGCCGACTCGAGCTTCGCCCTGTACGACGACGACGGCAACACCTATGCATATGAAAAGGGCAGGAACGTGATCACGACGCTCCAATGGGACGAGAAAAAGAGACTATTGACCCACGGTGGGACGGGCGCCTGGGACAAAGGCACTACAGTGCGAATCGTCGGTCAGTAAGCACCGATCGCAGGACTCTGGATTACCGAATCATGTAAAGTCTTCTGCATCTCGCAGGGAGTGCATTTGAACTCGCGTCGAAACACGGTATGCATGTATTGAAGAGAGGTAAAGCCGCTGCGTATTGCCACGTCGGCCCGTGGAATTGAAGCGTCCGCGAGCAGGGTTCGAGCGACGTGCAACTTCTGCTCGAGGATCGCCTGATGGATAGTCTGTTTCAACTCGCGCTTGAAGTGTTCATCGAGCACCGTCCGGGACACTCCGACATAGTGCGCAACCTGCTCGCTTTTGATGCCAAGATGCGCGTACTGGCGCAAGTAGTGCCTGGCGCGCATGACATAAGCACTGCCAATCGGCTGAAATTGGCTGCTCGCCTGAGCATTGATGCCGCTCGGCGGCACCAGGATGCGCTGGCCGACACAGTCGACACCCTGCAGCATTCGATGCAGGATCCGAGCGGCGATGCGCCCCATTTTCTCTGCACCTTGTATCACGGAGGTCAGTGGAATGCGTCCCAGCAATTGCGCCATCGGTTCGTTGTCGATACCGACGATCGCGACCTGCTCGGGCACGGCCACGTCGGCGACGATGCAGGCCTGCAATAGCTGTCTTGCACGCGCGTCCGTTACGCACACAATGCCGATGGGCTTAGGCAGCGAGCGTACCCATTCGACCATCTCGTTCTGCGAGCGTCGCAAACCGGCAGCGCTGGTGGGCGACCCACGGTAGACCGGACACTCTTGGTGGTCGATCTTCACCATGTGCAGGAAAGCGTCTTCCCGCTCGCGAGCCCAACGATTCCCAGGTGCCGGCGGCAAGCCGTAAAAAGCAAAGCGCGGCAATCCTTGCTCGATCAGATGATCGTACGCCAGGCGCACGAGCTTGAAATTGTCGGTCGCGACATAGGGTACGCCGGGAGGATACTGGCTCGAGTCGGTGTACGAGCCGCCCACCGCCACCACAGGGATCGTGAGCGTGGACAGGGCTGCTGTAACTTCCGGATCGTCATAGTCGGCGATGACTCCGTCGCCCTCCCAGCTGAGCATATTGTGAGCCCGGCCGCGGAAGTCCTCTTCTATGAACAGATCCCATTCAACCCGCGTCGCCGCCAGGTACCGACCAACACCGGAGATCACCTGCCTGTCATAGACCTTGTTGGCATTGAACAGAAGGGCAACGCGCTTGGGCGCCGCATGAGTTTTCGAAGTCAGGTACATTCCGGTCCCCAGGCCGCCAACTTGCGAATTGACCCCATATCGCTTCAGGTTACGTAGAGAATTTCGACAGCGATTGATTGGTAGCGCTATCATATCCGCATTCCTGCAAATTGACAAAACGGGGATTATTCGTGATTGATCCTATTGAGAATACGAAGGCGTTGCATCTGCAACAGGGCTCGAGCGAGTGCAGCTTGTTGCCGACGGTAGGCGGCGGCATCGGCGGCTGGAGTATCGGAGGCCAGCCCATGTTGCGCGCTGCAACCGAGCGATCGCTCGCAGTGGAAGGGGCCTTCGGCTGCGGAAGCTTTCCCTTGGTTCCTTACTCGAACCGCATCGGCGACGGCAAATTTTCCTGGCAGGGGCAGGATTATTCGCTCGCCCTCAATTTTTTGCCCGAGCCTCATGCCATCCACGGCGTTGGCTTCGATCGGCCCTGGTCCGTGCTCGCCTGCGACGATCGCAGTGCCACCCTCTCGCTGACGCACTTGCCCGGCCCGGGTTGGCCCTGGCCCTTTCGAGCATGGCAGCACTACACGCTGACCGATGACTCGCTGTGCATCGACATGGAGGTGGTCAATCTCGCTCCCCTCGCCGTGCCGCTCGCCTTTGGCCATCATCCGTACTTTCCGCGGGACGGCGCCAAGCTCAGATTCGAGGCCCAGCAGGTTTGGCTGAGCGACGACAGCGGCCGGCCGGTGCTGCCTGTGAAGCCGTTCGAGAAGTACGACTACAGTTCCTTGAGCGCGGTGAGCAAGGGCGACATCGACCACTGCTTCACGGGCTGGGACGGGAGCGCCTGGATCAGCTGGGACGGTGCCGCACGGGCGCTCGAGATCAAGGCCTCCGAGAATCTGCGCTGCGCGGTGGTCTGCATCCGCAAGGATCTGAGCGGGTTTTGCTTCGAGCCGGTCGGTCATCTCAATGACGCGCTCAACCGGCGCACCGATTTTGGGGTGCCCGTCACCGAGCCGGGAGCGGCATTTCGCGCGCACATCACGCTGCGCGCGGTGGATCCCGCCGCTATCTGCGGGGCGGCCCGTCCGAATCGCGGCGGACCAGCGTGAAGTCGAGGAGGGCATGCTTGGTGTCCTCCTCGCGTCCCTCGCGATGCGCCTTGATCTGCTTCAACAGCAACAACATCGCGGAGCGCGACATGTCGGCGATCGGCTGACGGATCGTGGTCAGTTCCGGCCAAATGGAGCGCGAGAATTCGGTGTCGTCGAAACCGCAAACCGTCAAATCCTTGGGCACATCCCAGCGGTGACGGTGCGCGACCGCCACGGTCGCGGCGCCCATGTCGTCGTTGCTTGCGAAGATCGCGGTCGGGGGTTTGGGTAGCGACAGCAGCTGCTCGGCCGCCTTGAGCCCCGATCGATAAGTAAACAATCCCTGGCGGATCAGCGCGTTCTCGATGGGGATGTCGGCCTCGGCAAGCGCCGACTTGTAGCCCGCGAGACGCAGTGCGCTCGCGGTCTGGTCCGGATTGCCGATGATAAAGCCGATGCGTTTGTGGCCGAGCGAAAGAATGTGACGGGTCATGGAAACCGCGGCCGCGTGATCGTCGATGCGCACCGCCAAGAAACCCGCGCGCGGACTTGCGCTCGCCACCGCCACCGCCGGAGCGCCAGCCTCGCTGATGACGGCGTGGATGCGTTTTGACTCGCAAAGTGGTGGCGGCAGGATGATGCCGTGAACACCGGAGGCGAGTAGCTGCCGCACCACTTCATCCTCGTGCTGATTGGTATCGCACTTCTCGACGACCAACTGTACGTGGTTCAAGCGCGCCTGTTCGAGGCAGCCCACCAGAAATTCGCTCAGGAACGCGGCGCTCGGATTGCGGTAGATCATGCCGATGCGCACCTGCTCGGCCCCCGCCAAGGTGCGTGCCGCAAGGTTCGGCGAATATCCGAGCTTGGCGACCGCGGCTTCCACCGCCCGGCGCGTCTCGGGGTGGACATTGGTTTCGCCGTTGATGACCCGCGACACCGTCATCGGCGCAAAACCGACGTAAGCGGCCACATCGGCGATGGTCGGGGCGCCCAGCTTGCGGCCCCGCACTCTGCGCACCTTGCCGGCGCCACTGAGTTTTCTCGAGCGCTTCAAAGTCAGTTCTCCACGAAAGTGTCTCTCAGGTTTCGATAGATCTGTCGGTACTTGCGCACTCTGTGCGCATACAGATCAGCGGTTCGTTCATCAGGTTCGATGACGTTCAAAATGGGCGGCGGCGTGCAGACGTCCTCTACCGCGGCATGCTCGACACCCATGAGCGCCAATCGGGCGGCGCCAAATGCCGGGCCCACGGCTCCACCGTCGCGATACGCCAGAGGCCGTCTGAGCACGGCGCTCAGGATCTTGCCCCAGTAGCTCGAGCGGGCGCCGCCGCCGATGACTGTGATGCTGTCGATCTGCGCTCTGGTGGCGCTGAGCGCGTCCATGCCGTCGCGAAACGCAAATGCGACGCCCTCGAGCACGGCTTGCGCCATTGCGGCCGGACTCGTTTCTTGCGTCAGGCCATACAGCACGCCCTGCGCATGTGGGTCGTTGTGGGGTGTGCGTTCGCCCGACAGGTAGGGCAGGAACAACTCGGAGTCGGCCGGCCGGTCGCGTTGCTCCGCGGCCTTGAGCACGCCCTCTGGGCCGTTGAAGCCAAAGTTCCGCGCCATCCAATCAAGACAGCTGGCCGCGCTCAGGATCACCGACATTTGGTGCCAGCGCCCCGGCACGGCGTGGCAGAAGGTGTGGACGCCACCGCGAGGGTTCGGGTGGTAGCCGTCACTGGCGAGGAACAGCACGCCCGAGGTACCGAGGGATAAGAAGGCCTCGCCGGCGCGCACCACACCGACTCCGACGGCGCCTGCGGCATTGTCACCGCCACCCGCGACGACCGGCACGCGCGCCATACCCCAGGCCTCGGCCAGTTCGGCGCGCAGCTGTCCCGTCACGGCATTGCCCTCATGGAGCGACGGCATGTGCGTGGGAGATAGGCTGGTTGCCGAGAGCATCTCTTCCGACCATCGACGCCGCGCCACATCCAGCCATAAGGTACCGGCGCTGTCGGACATGTCGGAGGCAGCCTCGCCGGTCATGCGCAGCCGCACGTAATCCTTTGGCAGGAGCACGAGCGCCGTGTCCGCGAAGATCTGCGGCTCATTGGCGCGCACCCAAAGAAGCTTCGGCGCCGTGAAACCGGGCATGGCACGATTGCCCGTAATGATCAGCATGGCGGGCAATGCCGCTTCGAGCTCAGCGCATTGAGATGCGCTGCGTCCGTCGTTCCAGAGGATCGCGGGCCGCAGCGCGTGGTGGCTGCGGTCGAGCAGCGTCGCGCCATGCATCTGCCCGGAAAGTCCGATACCTCGCACGAGCCTGCGGACCTTGCGGTCAAGATCGCTGACGGCACTGTTGGTCGCGGACCACCAGTCGGCAGGATCCTGTTCTGACCATAGGGGCTTCGGGCGAGATACCGACAGGGGCGCGGTGGCCTGATCGACCAGCGCGCCGGAGCCGTCTATCACTACGGCCTTGACGCCGGAGGTGCCAATGTCGATGCCTAGGTACATGCTTTTGAGGCGGTCAGCGAGCTGCGCCCCAGTACCCCGCGCAATGAGTCAAATGTGCTCACCTTCTCTCCCAAAATTAGTTAGCAGTCAGCCTTGATGTAGCGCTATCATTCTATGCGCTAAACGGCCCTCCGTGGCTAGGAAAATTAGAAGATTTAATCTTGGGGCTCGCAGAAGCGGGCGGGGAGAGCAACTTGGATGATGTACGTCAGACTCAGGTAAACCTGCCATTGGTGGCCGCCATCGTTGGCGTCGCCACGATCGGCGGGTTCATGTTCGGCTACGACAGCGGCGTCATCAACGGCACCCAGGAGGGCCTGCGCAGCACCTTCGGCTTGAGCGAGGTGGGTCTTGGCGTCACGGTGAGCGCGTTGCTGCCGGGATGTGCCGTGGGAGCGTTCCTCGCTGGGCGTTCAGCGGATGTATTTGGCCGGCGCCGCGTCATGATGGCGGCGGCCATGCTCTTCATCCTGAGCGCTTTCGCCTCGGGAGCCGCATCCTCCGCGATCATGATGATCGCTGCGCGATTCGCCGCCGGCGTCGGCGTCGGCGCGGCAAGCGTCCTGTCCCCGGCGTACATCAGCGAGGTGACACCGGCGCGCATGCGCGGTCGCCTCTCGAGCGTCCAGCAGGTCATGATCATCTCCGGCCTCACGGGCGCGTTTCTCGTCAACTATGTGCTGGCGGCCAAGGCCGGCAAATCGACCGATGCCTATTGGCTCGGATACGCGGCTTGGCGCTGGATGTTCTGGATGCAGATTCTGCCGGCCTCTGTGTTCCTGCTGACGTTGCTGCTGATTCCGGAAAGCCCGCGCTATCTGGTGTCGCGGGGCCGCCAGCAGGATGCGATCCAGGTGTTGTCGCGGCTCTTCGGCGCGCAGTCCGCCGCCGCAAAAGCCGATGAAATTCGCGCCTCCATCGCCAAGGACCATACGCCGAGACTTGCGGACCTCAAGGATGCAAAGACGGGGAAAGTTCGTCCCATCGTCTGGGTGGGCATCGGGCTCGCGACCTTTCAACAACTGGTAGGCATCAATGTGGTGTTCTACTACGGCGCGGTGCTGTGGCAGGCCGTGGGATTTAGCGAGGCGGATTCGCTCAAGATCAATGTGTTGAGCGGATCGCTATCGATCGCTGCGTGCTTGGTGGCGATCGCATGCATCGATCGCCTGGGGCGGAAGCCGCTGCTCATGATCGGTTCCTCCGGCATGGCACTTACGCTTTTGTCTCTGACGCTGGCATTCGGCAGCGGCGAGTTCTCGGGCGGAACCCTGCATCTAGGTGAAGGCGTGGGTCGTCTGGCACTCATCGCCGCCAATCTGTACGTGATCTTCTTCAACTTCAGTTGGGGTCCGGTCATGTGGGTGATGCTGGGGGAGATGTTCCCGAACCAGATCCGTGGTTCGGGACTGGCCGTGAGCGGGGCAGCCCAATGGACCGCCAACTTCCTGATCAGCGTCAGTTTTCCGGTGCTCGCCAAGGCCATCGGCCTGCCCGGGACCTACGGGTTCTATACCGCCTTCGCCATTATCTCCATCTATTTCGTGCGCAAGTCGGTCCACGAGACCAAGGGATTGGAGCTCGAGGAAATGGTCGGCTGACGAGCAGCTGACCGAAACGATCGCCCGTTACCGGCCGCTCGCGAATTCCGGTGCGCCGACTATATGGGCGTGCCTGCAAGGAAGGGAATTCCCGAGTTGCCGGCCGGTCTGAGTCCCGCTAACTCGCCAGGTTCGCGGGAAGCAGGCGGTTGTACTCTTTTTTTACCACCGAATAACACTCGCAACTGCGTTCTTCCAACGCTGCCCGGTCGAGCACCGTGATGTGCCCGCGCGCGTATTGAATCAATCCCGCGTGTTGTAACTTGAGCGCACCCTCGGTCACGCCTTCACGGCGCACCCCCAGCATGTTGGCGATCAGTTCCTGCGTCATCACCAGTTGGTTGCCCTCCAAACGGTCCAAGCTCAGCAACAGCCAACGGCACAGCTGCTGATCAAGCGAGTGGTGACGGTTGCACACCGCCGTTTGCGACATCTGCGTTATCAATGCCTGGGTGTAGCGCAGCAACAAGTGCAGCACCGGACCTGCTCGGTTGAACTCCTGTTTCATCAACTGCGCTTTCAGCCGAAATCCCTTACCGGCGCTTTGCACCACTGCACGGCTGGAGGTGGACTCTCCTCCCATGAACAGGGAAATGCCGACGATGCCCTCATTGCCGACGACGGCAATCTCCGCTGAGGCGCCGTTTTCCATGACATACAGCAGCGAAATGATGGCGGTCGTTGGAAAATAGACGTGGCTCAGCGTAATGCCCGATTCGTAAAGCACTTCGCCCAGCGGCAAGTCGACGGGTTCCAGGAGCGGCAGCCAGCGCTGCGCCTCTGCATGCGGCAGCGCGGCGAGCAAGTGGTTTTTTATAGGCTCCGACGAAAGAATCTCCACAGAAACTCCAAGGTGTAATAGTTTCTTAAGAGCACGCGTCGTTGACGATCACCACCGCGCCCGGCTCTATTTTTGGCGAATCGAGCGCTCTTGTGTGTTCGCTACCGAACAAGTATAGCCCCCCCAACAACGCTCGGCCATTCCGGCTTCTTGGTTTGTTGAATTTAACAATAACGCTCCCGCATCGAGCCGGTTTTGTGCGGCAGCGTACAGAGGGCCTTGAGGGGTAAGACTTACAGTTCGAGAGCCGATCACTGTATGCAGGGAGAACTCCGATGAGTGACGTGTACGTTTACCACTTCATGCGTCGCGGGCCGGCAGGCGAAAATATCCTATCCAAGCGACGGGCGACGCTTGAGGCGATCAAGGGTAAGGGCGAAGCCGTCATGGAATCGCAGATCGTGGTCGACCACACGGAGGTGGACGGCAACGGTTTCCTTATTGGCGGCATTGACGACGAGTCGCACCCAATGGATGGGCTATGGGCTGAAATAAGGTCGCTCGAACGAAGAGCCAATTCAAGAGACCGCGAAGCGCTGACATTGAACGAAAGTGGCGAGGGAGCCCGCATTTATTTGCTTCGCTTGGAAAGTAGGGAGTTGCGCAATCAGGCTCAAAGATTGCGGAAGCAGCGTCCCGAATCGATGGTCGGCGAACTCGGCGATCGGATCGACTCGCAAGTCTTCGTGCAGTTCGGGGGCGGTCCAACAAGGGGATAGACACGACCGCCGACCCTGGCGGCAATCGGCGGCATGGGCTCAGCAGTGATGCGACACGAACCCGACGCATTCATCCGCCGACCGCGAGCTTGATGAAACGCACCAATAGTCAGATCAGCGCAATGACCTGTGTTCGCTAGGGAACAAGGTTCACAGTTTTGTTCGGTATCGAACATAATTGATTGTTTTTATTATATTAAATTATACTTGAGCACCTTTGAACCGTTCGATTCGCCCCCCCATCCGTGATCGACCTTTCGAAACTCGAAGAGTGGCTCCCCGAAGGAGTTACAAACACGGCACACTGGGTGAGTTTTAATGCTTGGCGCAAAACAGGTCTCCGTTCCGAATCACTTACTTGGCGCATTGCCCCGCAAGGACTACCAGAAACTGCTGCATGTCCTCGAACCGGTCAAGCTGGCCTTTGGGGAAATTCTGTATGAATCCCACGCCCAGATTCGGCACGTGTACTTTCCCATCGACTGCTTCGTCTCAATGCTGACTACTGTGGATGCCGGCCGAGCTGCGGAGGTCGGACTCATCGGCTCCGAAGGCATGATCGGGGTTCCCATGGCGCTGGGTGTCGCTGTCTCGCCTTTTCGGGCAGTGGTACAAGGCGGAGGCACGGCGATGCGGCTCAAGACAGTGGACTTTCGCCGTAATTTCAGCAGTAGCCATGCGTTGAAGAGAGAGGTGTTCCTCTTCACTCACTTGCTGATGATCCAGATCGCGCAGACGGCGGCGTGCAACCGCTTCCACGTGGTGACACAGCGCATGGCCCGCTGGATGTTGATGACCCGCGACCGGGTCAACTCCAATGAGTTTCGCATTACGCAAGAATTTCTTGCGCTCATGCTGGGCGTGCGGCGGGTCGGCGTCAGCGCGGCGATGTGCCGCCTGCGGGAACGCAAGCTCATCGTCTACCGCCGCGGCACCGTCACCATTCTCGACCATGAAGGCCTCATAGCAGCCGCCTGCGTGTGCTACAAAACGGTCAAAGACACCTATGCCCAAGCACAAGCTAGGAACGGAAATTCCCAGCCAGCCCTGCACAAGTAACCTGGCCTGTCGGCGTCAAATTAATACGATGAGCCCCTGAGATTCATAGGGGTGGTAAGGAAGGGCGGTAGTGTCTGGACTACCTCAATTCGACGTTGAGAGGTTCAACAAAGCATCTATGTGTCCGCATAGGGGCGCGACATAGGTTGTCCACATTTGCTGGGCACCGAGTAGCAACAAAGCCGCTCGACAGCTGCGCGAGCCGAAACGTGGTGTCGCTCAATCAGAACCCAATGCCTCCACGATAGTAACGTTGGCAATTCCGCCGCCTTCACACATGGTCTGCAATCCGAAGCGCTTGCCTCGAGCTCGAAGGGCGTGGACTAATGTGGCCATGAGCTTCGTGCCCGAAGCTCCCAACGGATGACCAAGCGCGATTGCTCCGCCGTTCACATTGAGTTTGGCCGGATCCGCGTGAAGCGCTCGCAACCAAGCCAGTGGGACCGGCGCGAATGCTTCATTGACTTCATACAGATCGATGTCGTCAATCTTTAGGCCGGCCCTTTCCAATGCTATTTGGGTTGCGCGGATCGGCTCTTCCAGCATGATGACCGGATCGCCGGCGGTTACCACAAAACTGTGAATGCGGGCGATGGGCGACAGATCATGGCTCTTGAGTGCACGCTCGCTCACGATCAGCGCGGCGGACGCGCCGTCGCAGATCTGACTCGCATTCGCAGCGGAAATGACGCCACCCTCATTCAGTAACTTCACTGAACCAATCGACTCGAGAGACGCGTCGTAGCGTATTCCCTCGTCCCGAACATGGTTCACGGTCCCTTCCGCGGTTGACACCGCGACCGGCACGATCTCTTTCTGAAAGGCGTTGTTCAAAGTCGCTGCGGCGGCGCGTCGATGGCTCTCCAAAGCGAATCGGTCAAGCGTGTCGCGATCAAAGCCGTACTTGCGCGCGATCATCTCAGCGCCTTGGAACTGGCTGAATTCCTTCACACCATAGCGCTCGGCAATACGCCCACTGACAGGACCGCCCCCGAGGCCCGCTTTCTGATGGAGGGACACGTTGGTGAACATCGGTACTCGTGTCATGCTTTCAGCGCCGGCCGCGATCACCATATCCTGCGTGCCGGACATAACCGCCTGTGCCGCGAACTGTACAGCCTGCTGTGAACTGCCACATTGCCTGTCAATAGTGACGGCCGGTACGCTCTCGGGCAGTCGGGAGGCGAGGACGGCATTGCGCGCAAACGCGAACCCTTGCTCACCGGCTTGCGTGACACAGCCCAAGATCACATCCTCGATAGCGGCGGGATCGACTCCGGAACGCGTCAATAGCGCATTCAATACCTCCCCCGCAAGGTCGGCGGGATGCCAGGCAGCGAGCTTGCCATTGCGCCGACCCCCTGCCGTGCGCACCGCATCAACGATATAGGCATCAGCCATATGAGTTTGTCCTCTTGAAATTCGGTTTTCGCTTCTCGCTGTACGCTGCAATACCCTCCTCGCTTTCAGCATTGCCGCCGGCCGCGGCGATGGCGCGAGCTTCCTTTTCCAATTGCGCCTCGAGCGTCTCGGACGAGCTGTCGAGGAGCAACGCGCGCACCACACCCAACGCAGAGGTCGCCGAGCGCGACAGCGTGTCGGCGATTGCATTGCCTTCGGCGTCTAGTGCACCCTCAGCCACCACACGCGTGATCAGTCCCATCGATTCGGCTTCCGAGGCGTTGACGCGGCGATTCGTCAGGATCATCTCCTGCGCCTTGCGCAGCCCTACTAGGCGGGGTAACAGCCAGCTCATGCCCCCGTCCGGCGTGAGGCCAATTGCCGTGTAAGCGACGCTAAAATGCGCTGCGGGCGCAGCCAAGACGATATCGCCTGAGATTGCCAGACTACATCCGGCGCCGGCGGCCGGTCCGTTGACTAAGACTACCAAGGGCTTCGGCATGCGCATGAGCCGGCAGATCGCCATGTGGAGAGTGCCGGCGAGTTCACTGAGCAGCGCCGGGACCTGCTTGCCAGCTCCGCTGAACACCGCCAGGTCACCGCCGGCGCAGAACATGTTGCCGGCCCCAGTGAGTACGACACAGCGAATAGCCGGATCGGTGTCACAACGGATGGCCGCTTTGAAAAGAGCACGTGCCATTTCGAGATCAATGACATTGCCGCGAGTCGGGCGATTCAGAGTCAATCGGGCGATCGAACTTTCGATCGCAAATAGCACGGTTTCGCTCATCGGCAGGCCGCCATACTTTCACTCGCCAGCCGTGCGAGCGTCGGGAAGCTTCCGGCTCGCTCCTTCGCATGCGAGGAAGCTGCTGTGCCGCGGATGACGCGACCTTTGATGCCGTGGAAAATCGCAGCTAATCGAAAGAAGTTGAACGCAATGTAGAAATCATAGGATGGAATTGACGTCCGTCCCGTCCTCGCGCAATAAGCAGCTATGTATTCACCTTCCGATGGAATGTTGAGACTGGAAAGATCGGCCCCCACCAGCCCGGCAACGATGTCCGGAGGCATTCGGTACATGATCGCGTGATACGCAAAGTCCGCGAGGGGGTGCCCAATGGTGGACAACTCCCAATCCAGGACCGCGAGTACTCGGGGCTCACTCGGGTGAAATATCATGTTATCGCAGCGAAAATCCCCGTGGATCAGACTGGCTTGATCGTCGGCTGGGATATTGGCGGGTAACCATTCGATGAGCGCATCCATGTTCGGATCGCGTCCGGCGTCGGCATCCTGAAGATACTGCTTCGACCAGCGACCGATTTGCCGCGCAAAATAATTGCCCGGTTTGCCGTAATCCGCGAGCCCGAAGGCACCATATTGAAGCAGGTGAAGGCGCGCTATCGTGTCATTCATTGCGTCGAAATACGCGGGTCGCTGCACACTACTGACCTGCGGAAACGTGGCGTCCCAAAAAATCCGCCCCTCCACCATTTCCATGATGAAGAACTGCGAGCCTATGATGGATTAGTCAGCACAGACGGCATAGACCGCGGGAACCGGAAATTCGGCTTGACCGAGCGCTTGCAGCACTCGCGCCTCGCGTACTACATCGTGCGCATTTCCCACGAGCGGTCCTGACGGCTTACGCCGCAGCACGTAGCGGGCATTGGGGGTCATAAGTTTGTAAGTCGGATTGGATTGGCCCCCCTTGAACTGCTCGATACTCAAAGGCCCCGCAAAGCCTGCTACGTTACCGCGCATCCACGCCTCGAGGGCGGCTTCGTCCAAGCGATAAGCCGCTCGTACCGGCGTTGTTCCTACATAAGCCTCATTGGTCGAATTGTTCATGGATGTGCCGTCGCCCATTCGCGTTTGATCTTCTTGGCGAGCGCCCATTTGTGCACTTCGGTAGGGCCGTCATAGATCCGAAATGCACGGATCTCCCGAAATACTTGTTCCACAATCGTGTCGCTCGTAAGCCCGGAGCCGCCCATCACTTGCACGCTCCGATCCGCCACGCGCATCAGACCTTCAGACACCGACACTTTGGCCATCGAGCTTTCAGTCGTTGCCAGTGAGCCCGAATCAATCACCTCCGCACACCAATCGATCATTAGCTCGGCTTGCTTGAGATCAATCAGGTTTTCGGCAAGCATGAAGCCAACCCCCTCGTGGTCGATGAGTGTTTTGCCGAACGCCAAGCGCCGATTGGCATAGCCGACGGCAATCTCGTGGGCGCGGGTGCAGGCGCCGAGCCAACGCATGCAATGCGACAGCCGGGCGGGGCTCAAGCGGACCTGTGCGTAGGTGAAGCCCTCGCCGCTGTTGCCCAACATGTGTTCGCAGGGGACGCGCAGATCGCGAATATCTACAATTGCATGACCGCCCGGCATCGAATTATCGATCGTGTTCGGGATGCGCTCGATGTGGATCGCCGGATTCGGCAGATCGACCAAGAACATGCACGCGCCGTCCGGCGATTTTGCCATGACGATGCCGATCTGCGCGCCTTGCGCGCCAGTGATGAAGGCCTTACGCCCGTTGATCACCCAATGCCTGCCATCGGCGACCGCCGTCGTTTTCATCATCGACGGGTCGGAACCCGCGCCATTGTCCTCCGCGGGTTCGGACATGAAAAATGCCGAGCGCGAGCGGCCGCTTACCAATGGCTTGAGAAATCGCTCTTGAATGGCCGGGCTGCCGACTTTGCCCAACAGATACATGTTACCCTCATCGGGCGCCGCGGTATTGCACGCGAGGGGCCCCAACGGCGAGAGGCCCGTCATTCGCAGCACGATGGCGGTCTCCCGCTGTGTCAGATGGGACCCATCCGTCAAAATGTGCGGGGTCAAGACGCCTGCCTTCCGAGCGAGCCCCTTGAGCTCTGTCACGAGAGTATCGAGCGGCCCCCCATGATGATCGCGACGCGGGTCGGTCTCATAGGGCACTACTACTTGCCGCACAAAGGCTTCGACCCTGGCGGCGATGGCGGCTGCGCGGCCCGAATGCATCTCGCTCATCGCGGCGCCATGCGAATCGCACCATCCAGCCGAATCGTTTCTCCATTCAACATCGGGTTCCGGATGATTGATTCGACCAGAAGCGCGAACTCGTCGGGCCGCCCTAGGCGACTCGGAAACGGCACTTGCTTACCCAGGGAGTCCTGCACTTCCTGAGATAGGGACTCGAGGAGCGGCGTGAGAAAGATCCCAGGCGCGATCGTCATCACCCGAATGCGGAAGCGCGCCAACTCACGGGCGAGCGGAAGTGTCATAGCGACGATGCCACCCTTCGAGGCCGCATAGGCCGCCTGGCCTATTTGTCCGTCGTACGCCGCGACACTCCCCGTGTTGATCACGACACCTCTCTCTTCGTCACCGCATTCCACACCGTGAAGGCGAGCGGCGAATTGTGAGAGCACGTTGAATGTGCCGACGAGATTGATGTTCACGATGCGGGCAAACGTGGATAGCGGGATGGGATTGCCGTTACGGTCAATCACTTTGCCTGGAGGTCCAATCCCCGCGCAGTTGACGAGAACTCTTGCAGTACCGTTCACGTCTTGCGCTTCCTGAAGGGCATTGTCGACGGCGACCTCGTCGACGACATCGACGGCGATGAAATGACCGTTGATTTGCGCGGCTTTCGCCGCGCCGAGTTGCTCGTTGAGGTCGAATATCGTCACTTTCGCGCCGGCGCCCGCCAACAGTTGCGCAACAGCGCCGCCTAAACCAGATGCCCCTCCGGTTACTATCGCCGCAAGACCGCTCACTTTCATATTGACTATTTGATCCCCGATAACGATGTAAGACGGGCCTTTAGGGAATTAAAACGGCTTTGATGCATTCACCCCGATGTTGTGCAGCTATCGCATCGTTGATGTGGTCGAGCGGATACGTAGTGACGAGTTTGTCCAAGGGGAAGCGACCCGCTTTGTAATGTTCGATCAGCTCTGGGATGAACCGATCGAGATCGCTATCTCCCTCGATGATGCCGTGGATTCGGTGGCCATAGGTGATGAGAGCCGCGAGATTGATCTTCAAGCTGCTGTCGACTCGCGGCGGCACCCCCACCAGGCCGAGCAGGCCGTGGCTGCCGAGAGAATTGAGCGCTATTTCTACGACCGATTCACGGCCACTGGTCTCGAAGGCAAATTCGACACCGTCATTCCGTATGGCGCGAATCGTCTCGCCAACGGACTCGACAGTGGGGTCGACGACATGGGTTGCTCCCAATGCTTCCGCCATCTGCCGCCGTGCGGCAATCGGCTCTATGAGAATGATGACAGCGCATTGTTGAATCACCGCGCCCATGACCGCGGCCAAGCCCACCGGACCACCGCCAAAAATCGCAATCGACGACCCGGGCCGGCAAGCGAGTGATCTCATGACGCCGCCGGCACCCGTTTGGAAGCCACAGCCCAGTGGACCCAAGAGCTCGATCGGTACCTCGGCATCGTCCACTTTGACGACATTGCGCTCATGCGCCAACGCGTGAGTGGCGAAGGAGGATTGGCCGAAGAAATTGCCAGATATCGTTTTCCCAGCGATACGAATTCCCGATGAGCCATCCGAGCGAGCGCCGGTGTAATTCAATGCCGGAAAGTGCCGACAATACGATGGCAAATCTTCAGCGCAGCGTGCACAGGCACCGCAGCTCGAAAAGCCCAGCACGACCCGGTCGCCGACCCGTACTTTCATGACATCGCAACCAACCGCCACCACCGTTCCCGCGCCCTCGTGGCCCAACACTGCGGGTAAGGGAATCGGAATGAACTGGGAGCGCGCAATCAGATCGGTGTGGCATAAGCCGACTCCGTGAATTTTTACCAGCACCTCATTGTTGCGCGGCGCATCGAGTTCCGCCGACTCGATGGAAAATGGCCGATCCGCGCGCCGTGCCACCGCCGCTCTAATTTCCATGCTGACCGCTCCGTCGCGATGGGAAAGCGTCAGTTTTGGTCATGACAGGGCCATGACGACCGACTTGGGCTCCAAGTACGGCTCCAATCCTTCGGGCCCGTTCTCTCGACCGATTCCTGAGCGCTTCATCCCACCGAACGGGAATGAGGGGTCGGCGAGCAAGATACAGTTAATGAATACCGTACCCGCATCGAGGCGTGCGGCAGCGTGGTGTGCGGTTGAGAGATCTCGCGTCCATACATGAGCGGCAAGACCATAGGTACTCGCGTTTGCGAGTGCGATCGCCTCCTCCAAATCATCGAAAGCGGCAGTCGTCAGCACTGGGCCAAACACTTCCTCCCGTGCAATTTCGGCCTCTGGTCCGACGTCTCGAAAAATCGTCGGAGCAAAATAGTGTCCTCTTTCAGGCACCGCAATCGGGACGCCGGCGGTTTCCAGACCGGATGCCACCGCGCGCTCTACGAATCCGCTCACCTTGTCGAAGTGCCGTACGCTGATGAGCGGACCGAGTTGGCTCGTCCTGTCCGCGCTTGCGCCCATACGTTGCGCAGCCGCTATGGCACTGACGCCATCGAGAACCCGCTCATAGATCGAGCGATGCACATAGAGTCTCGTGCCGCCGTAACAAACCTGTCCGGTATTGAAAAAGCATGCCATCGCCGCTTGTCCCACGGCTCGATCTAAGTCGGCGTCGTGGCAGATAATCGAGGGCGACTTGCCGCCGAGCTCAAGCGTCACGCGCTTAAGATCCGGAATACTCGCCTGTAAAATCGCTTGGCCGGTCGCCGTCGATCCGGTAAATGCGACCTTGGCAACGTCTGGATGACAGGCGAGTGCAGCCCCCGTTGTTCTGTTACCGGTAATCACTTGAAACACACCGGTGGGAAAGCCGATTTCCCGAGCGATCTCCGCGAGGCGCAATGCGGTCAAGGGCGTTTCGGCCGCAGGCTTGAGGATCACGGTGCACCCGGCCGCCAGGGCGGGCGCGATCTTCCACATCGATAGAACGATCGGGAAATTCCATGGGGTAATCGCTGCAACCACGCCTACCGGTTCCCGTCGCGTGTAAACGTGGAAGTCTCCTGCGGTTGCGGCAAGCGCGCCGGTTCGCCCGCTCAGTTTGCTCGGCCATCCGGCATACGTCCGCAGCCACGCAACGGCCGCCGGAATATCGACGGCCTCCGCGATGGCGACCGGCTTGCCGGTATCGAGCGCCTCGAGCGCCGCGAGGCGCGGTAAGTCTGCTTCAATGGCATCGGCGAACCGATGCAGCAGTCGTTCGCGGTGTAGCGGCGCGAGAGTGCGCCATGATGCGTGATGGAAGGCGGCGTTAGCTGCCGAAACGACGGCATCGACGTCCGCCATCGAAGCGATTGGGATGTCCGCAAACACAGCGCCCGAGCAGGGATCTTCGTCGTGCTCGACATCGGTAATTTTGAGCGGCTCAGTGCCCGCATATAGGGTCGTGTCGGGTAGCACCAAATTTTCGAAGCCGCACAAACTCGTCATCGACCACTGCCGTTGTGCTGACGCCGATACTCGGTGGGTGTTTTTCCGGCGTGTTGGCGAAAAGCCCGCGTGAAATGGCTCTGGCTCGTGAACCCCAGACACTCGGCGATACTCGACAGTTGCATCTGCGACTGGGCGAGCATCTGCTGCGCGCGATCAAGTTTCATCTTCATCACGTAGTGATGGGGTGATTGACCCGTGGCCTTACGAAAGACACGGCAAAAATGGGAAGGCGTGACCCCAGCATCGGCCGCCATCTCGTCGAGGGTGTAAGTGACTTCCGGATGCTGCGAGACCACATTCAGGATGTGGTGTAAGCGATAGGCCGAAAATCCGGCCGTCGGAATGTCGTCGCATCCTGCCGTGCTCGATCCGCGAAGGATGTGTGCTTTCAGTGCGTTCACGAGCGCACTGACATACAAGTCGCGTTCCGGGGCCTGCGGCGCATAGAGCTCGGCCAGCACCTGCCGAGACAATGCGACGCCCAAGGGATCCGCGAACGCGAAGCGCATGCGCCGAAATGGCTCCGACACGGTGGTGGATTTCAAGCATGCGTCGGCAATGCTGAGGGTCACCACATCCAGTTCGCCGTCCACCAACCAGCCCGTCGCCCGCGCTGCGGGCACCAGTGTCGCGCAGCCCGGAGTCGAACTGATTGCGCTCCAAGCACCATTTTCCCACGTCCGGACGTGGGGTTTGCCCGCAATGTGAACCACGAAAATGGGCTGAGGCAACGCAGGCAATTTGTACGTTCCGACGAATTGCCGCCAGCGGCACAGCCGCCATCCATCGGCCTCAGAACTCAGCTCCACATCCGGTGCTCGGCCGAGGATGTCGCTGATAATGGCTTCGTTGGTCGATGCTTTCGTTGCTGCGCTCATGAGCTCTCTCCGATTTCAGGGAGGAATCATCCTGATATCCAAGTTCTTGAGCCCATTGATGAAGTTGGACCGAAATCGCCGCGGCGGCGCGGCGATTTCGAATCTGGCCACCTTTTCCGCAATGAGTCCAAAGGCTATTCTAAGTTGCATCTCTGCAAGGCGAAAGCCGACGCACGCGTGTTGACCCGATCCAAACCCTAGTTGAGGGATATTCCGCCGAGTAATGTCAAATGTATCCGGATGCTCGAAAACGCTACTGTCTCGATTCCCCGAGATATACCACAGAACCACCTTGTCTCCTTTCGCTATCCTTTTCCCCCCGATCTCCGTGTCAGCCGTCGCGGTGCGACGCATATGCATCACCGGGCTCGCAAACCGCACCATCTCCCGAACCGCCGTTTGGAGCCGCGCCGGTTCCCGCCGTACGAGTTCCCATTGATCTGGATTGTCTGCAAACGCCACCATGCTGTGGCTCAAAGAATTCCGCGTCGTTTCGTTGCCACCCACCAAAACGAGAATCAGATTAGCAACAAACTCGTTGAAAGAAACGGCCGCTCCGTTAATCGTCGCGTTGGCCAAGACACTGGCAAGATCAGCACCGGGGGTTGCGCGTCGCCGCTCAAACAGGTCCCGCGCAAACGCAAAGAACTCACCGAGCGTTGCGGTCATCGACTCCGGCGACCGACGGAAATCCGGATCATCTTCGCCGACAAATGCGTTAGTCCAGTCATATAACTTGAGCCACATGTCGGACGGCACATCGAGCAATTCGGCGAGCGTCAACAACGGTAGCGGGGCCGACAAGAGCGGCACCACGTCGACCGTCGAGTTGAGCGGAATCTTTGCAATCAGCTGAGCGCAGCGGGCCTTCACCCGTTCCTCGATTCCCGCCAGCCGACCCGGCGCCAAGGCCGGCATGACGATTTTACGGTACTGCATGTGAAGCGGCGGATCGCGCGAGATGAATGGGATGCCGATCGCCGACTCCCGCGCCCCAGTCAATCCCACCTCGTTTTCATTGAAGATCCGATGTCCGCCATTCTCGTAAGCCGAAGAGAAGAGGGCGGGTTGAGTCGAGACATGAACAATGTCTGCATGGCGAGTCAAAGCCCAAAAACCGGGACCATCCCGCTCCGGATTCCAGTAGACCGGATCTTCATTTCGCAATTTCGCGAAGACCTCGAGCGGCACTCGCCCCACATAGAGATCGGGATCCTTGAGATCGGGATTCATATCAACGCTTGACGATAATGTCGACATCGTTAAAAGGAATACCGCGCACTGACGCCGAATGTGCGTGGCGTCGATGGCACGAGAAAATTATAGGGAAATCCTGCGCCTCTCAGATCGAGGCCATATTCGTAGACCGCCTTGTTGAAAAGGTTGTTGCTCCATGCGCGAACCAACCAATGCTCGCGCGTCCAGTCGAGCGATGCGTCGACTTTGGTAAATGCGGCTTGGGACAATTCTGAATTCTCCTGCGCGGAGCCAACTGCATTGACGCCATTGAACGGGGAAAAGTACTGCTTGCTCACGTAATTGATTTGCGGAGATAGGGCCACCGCGCCGCCGCCGACGTGTGCGAAGATCCAATCGAATGCCGCTTGCGCGGTCCAGGTCGGCGCGAAGGGAAGTTTGTTGCCCGCGAGATTGGTATTCTGCAGTAACAGCTCA
>Ga0210406_10002138_pt1 | contig 22975 bp, 14 predicted proteins | sample IncBWC30MmetaG_FD_155454 | JGI IMG/M metagenome (GOLD analysis project Ga0210406, IMG submission 155454) | Forest soil microbial communities from Barre Woods Harvard Forest LTER site, Petersham, Massachusetts, United States - Inc-BW-C-30-M | ecosystem: Environmental > Terrestrial > Soil >...
TCGGCACCTCATCTCCGAGTTGCGACCAAACCTCAATCAGACTCGCCGTCCGCTAAACGTTCGGACCATGTGAATCAGCTGACAGCTCCGGTTTGAACTGCCGAATTTGCGAAACGCACAATCGATTTGGTGGCCTGCGAGTTTTGCGGGCTAAGGGCACGCCGCATCAATTCTTGGAGTCTCTTGCGAGCTCGTGCTGACTGGGCCTTCACAGTCCCGGTTGGTACTCCCAAAATCCGCGCCGTTTCGCGGATCGATAAGCCATCAACGTCGCGCAGCTGAAATGTCCTACGCAGAGTGGGCGAGAGCTGACTATGCAAAGGAGTCAAGCGAGCCTTTAGCTCAGACGCTCTGCATTCATCTTCGGGATTAGGCCGCTGATCTGCTAGCCGCTCCGACACTGAAACTGGTTGCAGTTCCCCAGCGGATTCGTCGAGAGAGACGTGGACGTGTCTTCGCCGCCGGCGTAGTTGCAATCGAGCGCAGTTAAGCACGATGGCAGTCAGCCAAGTAGAGATCTGTGACTGCCCTCTGAACTGGTTTAGGTGGGTATAGGCAGCGAGAAGAGCATCCTGAACCGCGTCCTCTGCGTCAGCTGGATTGCGTAGGATGCGGTATGCCCTACTATACAGAGGCGGCAGGCCCTTAGCTAGAATTTGTTCCAACTGTTGAGCTGCCCCGTGTTCACTTGGAATTTCCTCGCGTTCGTCAATCACGACGCATGCATCTGTGTTTTGCATGCTCTTTTCCTCAATCCTTGCGAAAGTCCTGGCGACCTGCGTATCCATTGCTTCCTCTCCCGAAATTGAGATTGAGCCCGCTCAATCACCTGCTCGTTGCCCCAGATTCCTACGTGCGCGCCGAGTTAGTTCTTTCAATACATGCTTCGTAAACACGCCGCTGCAGCGGAATCGAATTCCCCCGTTTATCAACTCAAGAATTACGTTCTCGCCTTCTTGGCTGATCGTCGTTACATGTTTCATCTCGACGACGAGTTCGCGGTCACGCAGGTGTGCTCTTGCTTCTTGACACGCATTCCTTAGCTCGGCTGCCCAAGGCGCTATGAGCTTTCCCTCAACAATCAGGCGACGCTGGCAGGCGTTATCAATCAGCGAGATCTTCAGCATTGCTTCTTCCCACTTGTGGCAAGGCAAGGCGCACACCAAACCGGTGGAGCCGTAAGTCGCTGAATTTTCAGGAGAGGAACGTCAGAACTCGAAATATTAAGGTCGAAGAAGTTGAAAGCGTCGAAAATGTCGAAGGTACGGGGAAGCTAGGGTAGAGAGGCGGGCTGGAGATCAAGCATGCTGCTTCGCATAGATGCCAAATTTCCTCATTCGAGAAACGAAAGTCGTGCGGTTCATCCCCAGGCGTGCGGCAGCACCATCGGCACCACCGACGCGCCCCTTGCATGTGGTCAGCGCCCATATAATCTCATCGCGCTGCTTTCTTTTGTATTCGTCAACAACGCTGATTCTGTCGCTTCTGGAATTTGTTGTGTCTCCAGCGGATTGACTGATTTCCCGCTGGTCGGAACGCGGTAACTCTATCGTGTTCGTTTTACGGAGTTCTCCGAGCGGCGGATCAAGCGATTTGCCGCGCGTCACGATCACCGCCCGCTCCATGAAATTCTCCAGCTCACGAATATTGCCAGGCCAGTCCCAAGCCGTAAGCCCCCTCATTACGGCTGGAGAAATAGCTTCAATCTGCTTCTGCATTTGCTTGGCAAACTTCTGGACAAAGTAACTCACCAATGGCGGAATGTCTTCCTTACGTTCCCGCAGAGGCGGTATCCGGATGGGAAATACGTGCAAGCGGTAGTACAAATCACTTCGGAATTCGCGGGCCGCAATCATCTCTTCGAGATCGCGATTGGTAGCCGCTACGAGGCGGATATTCACTCTTCGCGTGTGAATGCTCCCCAGTCTTTCAAATTCGCGCTCTTGTAATACGCGCAACAACTTCGGTTGAATCTCAATCGGAATGTCTCCCACTTCGTCCAGAAACAAAGTGCCTTGATCTGCCAGTTCCATTCGGCCGACTTTCTGGATGATCGCGCCGGTGAAAGCTCCCTTTTCATGTCCAAACAATTCGCTCTCCAGCAGACCGGTAGGAATGGCGGCACAATTCAGCTTCACAAATGTGCGGTCCTTGCGCCGGCTGCGGTCGTGAATGGCGCGGGCGATTAGCTCCTTGCCGGTTCCGGTCTCGCCAAGCAGCAGTACTGTGGAATCACTGGGAGCGACAGTTTCAACCAGTTCCAGAACATGCTTTAACGCCGAGCTGTTGCCAATGATGTTCTCGAAGTTCATCTCGCTGCGGATCTCTTCTTCGAGGTAGAGCTTTTCCTGGGCGAGCTTGTCTTTAAGTTGCGAAATCTCGTGATATGCCATCGCGTTCTCAATCGCGATGGCGATCTGGCCTGACGCCCGGCTGAGAAAATCGACGTCTCCCGCGGAAAACGGAGTCTCCGTCGTGCGTAAAATTGTGAGATTCCCGAGGGCCCGGCCGCGATTTGCAAGTGGAATATGGCAAAAGCCTTTTATGCCTTCCGCAGCCGCTATGCCAGATCCCGCAGAGGCGAGCTCGTCAGGTTTCCGCGAGTCAATGACCACCGGTTTCAAGGTGTCTAGCGCTTTCTTAAAGGCCGCACTGGGCGTAATGAGCAACTCTTCCTTGACGACTCCTTTTCCATGCGGAAAATCCATGGCAAATACCCTGAATTTCTCCGAAGCTGCGGCGGGCAGCGCAACCGTAACCGCGTCAGCGTGTATGACCTCGCGTATGTTCGCTGCCACCGCCCGCAACACGTCCCGCAGCCTCAGATTTGACGTGATTCGATTCGTCAGGTTCAGAAGCAACTGCAGCTGATCATTTTGCTGTTGCGCGCGCCTCAGATTCAAACCATCATCCAGCGCGAAGGCGACGACGCGCCCGATCAGCCCCAGGAAGCTTATTTGTTCTTCGCTGAATGGATTCACCGTGTCGCGGTTGATTCCGAACACGCCCAATCGACGATGCGGTGTCGCCAATGGTATGCGGACTCCGGAACCGAGGCCTACTTTCTTATTCCGCTCTTTAAGTCGCGGAGAACGCTCTTCCGTGTCCCCATCGCCAGTATGTTGTGGCTCCCCGCTGCGCACAGCCTCCCCCACTGGCCACTCCTCCATCGGCAGGTCCGGAAGAGGGATTGGACCCTTGCCCCAAACGAGGTACTCGATTTCTGTGGAGTCCTCCTTCAACACAATGAAGTAAAGGTGATCAAAGTGCAGACACTTGCCAACCTCATCCGCGAGAGTCCTCGCCATTTCTTCAGGTTCGCGGCAAGCCGCGATCGCTTCGCTGATGCGCAACACGGCCTCATACCGGTCGCTGTCGCTTACAGGTGCAAACACCGCATTTGTTCTCATAGCTCTCACAACGCCGCAATTCGACGCCGACCCCATGTCCTAATCCGCCCTACGCTCAATGATGACTCAGTTGCTCTGCACGTCGCAAAATCTTGCTCTAGCTGAACCATTGCTTAAGCACGGCCGCTCTCCTTCAGCAAGTGGTTGAGCATAACGAGTCTCTCTTCAGACCGAACCATTGAGCGTAGCTACTTGGGGAAACTAGAAACCACTACCCAGAAACCACGGCCCGGGAACGCGCCGATGTCAGACTCATGCCGAACGCGCATCCTGCCCTAACCCGCCTGGTGATGGTTCAACGCAGGTGAATGTTGCGGGTATGGCATGCGGCTTGGTTCAGAGTGACTCCTCTATTCAATAGACACTTTCGACTTTCGACACTCTCGCGCTGATCCATTTTCTGCCAACCATCATCGTTTTCCAGTACTTACGTGTGCCGCGAAGTTTGGCACTGCTTTTGCCTTGGAAACAGCAGCGACGCTACGAATCAATTGCGAGGTGGTCATGTGGAAGATCACAACTCGGGGCTTCACGCTGGAGGAAGTGTTCATCATGGCTGCAAGGAACCTGCTAGCCAGCGCGGATATTGCCCAACACAAGAAACGGGCGTCGCAGCAATCAAAGGAGACCGAACATGGAGTTGAAGTACTCGATAAAACGAGCAGCAGTGGTTGTGGGCATTCTGGCACTCGTATCCCTCACTGCAGTCGCACAGGAGAATCGATCAGAAGTTAGCATCCAGGGCACGGGATTTTTCACGAAGGACACGGCAGGCAACGGCGTATCGGAACGGGGCAACGAAACGGGCGGATTTCTGCTTGGCTATCGTTACAACTTCAATCGTTGGCTCGCGGCCGAGGCGAACTACGGCTACGACCGCAATACGCAATTCTATTTCGGCGGCACATCAGCCCGAGTCCAGTCCGACATCCACCAGATCACTGGCTCAGCAGTCGTCAAGCTGCCAAGCTTTGCCAGGCTGCAACCGTACGCGCTAGCTGGAGTCGGAGCCCTGGTGTTTGATCCAACCGGCAACTCGGGTGGCAGTTTCGCGGGGGCAACATTGCAAACCAAAGCCGCGTTCATTTACGGCGTGGGCGCGCAATACGCTTTCACCAGGCACATCTCGTTGCGGGCGGAGTATCGCGGCTACCTGTACAAGGCACCCGACTTCGGTGTCGCCGGGTTGAATACAGACAGCTGGACGCAGATTGCCCAACCATCGGCCGGCATCGTCTTCCGCTTTTGATCAGCCGCGGCTGGCCGTGGCGAGGTCATCTACGAACCCGTCGATGCCCGCGCCCAGAGTTTGGAGAAGCGCATCACCCGGAATATTTGCAGGCAAAACCGATAGGGACTTGGCTGCGGTTTCCGTTTGGCATGTTTCTTGCCTTCGATACGCGTAAGGACAACAGCGATGTGGGTTCTTTCTCCCTTCCGTTTCGTGACTGTACCAGCTATGGCCTTGGTGTTTTCCATTTGTGCGCATGCACAAAGTGTTCCAGGCACGGAACCCAGACCGGGAACGCTTGTGGGGACGGTCACCGATGTGAACGGCGACCCCGTCCCCAACGCGACGGTTGCTCGGGAGGCTCCGAAAGGCGGTGATCGCCGCACACTCGTGACGCGGGAAAATGGGTTTTTCCAATTTAATGATGTGAAGCGCGCCACGCCGTATCAGATCAACATCATCGCAAAGGGTTTTGCAGACTGGACATCATCCGCCATCACCCTCGATCCCGGCCAATTCAAAATTGTGACTGGAATCCAACTCCGAATTGAGACTGACCGAACCACTGTCGATGTTCATTACGATCCTATGCACGTAGCAACCGAGCAATTCAAGGCCGAGGAAAAGCAGCGGATCTTCGGAATCATCCCAAACTTCTACGTGTCCTTTGAGAGTGATCCTGCGCCGCTTACGGCAAAGATGAAGTTCAAGCTCGCCCTCAAAGTCTCTGTTGATCCGGTGACCGCCGCGGGAGTCTTTCTTGTAGCCAGCGCCAAGCAGGCTGGAAACAGTCCCAACTTCGGACAGGGCTCGGGCGCGTTGGCGAACGAGCGGGTGTGACTGCTGTCGACGGTTTTTTCTGACATCATGATTGGTGGCGCCATACCGCCCTCGTTGTTGCACCAGGATCCGCGCTACTTCTATCAAGGAACAGGCACAACCAGTTCCCGAGTCCGGCATGCGATGTTCAGTCCGTTTGTGGCAAAAGGGGACAACGGAAAGTGGCAGCCGAACTACTCGAGTTTGGGCGGTGATTTGGCATCATCCGCCCTCGCGGACCTGTATTATCCGACGTCCAATCGCGGTGCCGGGTTGGTATTTGGAAATTTTGCCATGCAGACGGCTGAACGCATCGGCGCAAGCCTGGCGCAAGAGTTCCTTTTCGGCAAATTACTCGAAGAAGTGGTCACATGAAATAAAACCCGCACAAGCAAGAGAACTTTCCATCCGAACGCGAGTGCCAGAAACTTCTGCTCGTGACCCTCGAGCTCGCGCCAACCGTAAAGTAGCCCTACCAGTCGTACCAAGCGGCCCCTCACTGTAATGCCCGGGCTCATGCAAAATCAACGGCGATCACTAGCATCGAATCCGAGCCGGACCTCAAACCTCATCAGGGTCCTCAAAGTCGACTATCGTCGCTGTCAACACTTCAACAGATTCGTCACCTAGATGACGCAATATCTCGGATCCACGCTCTAGAACTCCATCACTTAAATCAGGGTGACATTTGGCATGAGCCTTGCCTTCTATGAGTAATGGCACGGAAATTTCAGATGGAGGTTGCGGCTATGATTCACACTCAATCTCTCTCGCTTCTGCCACGAAACGCTCATTCCGTTCCCTTCGTCGAGTTGCGACAGTCGCTTCCCAGTAAAGTCGCGTTCATATCTCCCTTCACGGATCAACTCATACGCTTCATTCTGAACTTTCGAAAAGCGGACGGACGCGAGACCGACATCGAGATGGCACTGCGTGAAGCCCTAGCGAATGCCGTGATCCATGGTAATGGCGAGAACTCCTGCAAGCGAGTTTACGTCAGGTGCCGCTGCTATATGGACGGAGAAGTCTTGATCACGGTTCGGGACGAAGGACGAGGGTTTGACACTGCCACGGTACTGGACCCGACTGCTCCCGACAATCGGCTGCTCACGCATGGTCGTGGGATCTATCTCATGAAGACGCTGATGGACGAAGTCTCTTTCGAGGATGGCGGCTCCGCTGTGCGGATGCGCAAGGCGAGTAACGCCGAGCCGGAGGCGGGAAGGAAGACGGCATGATCCGAACACCCGCAAAGATCGGTATCGCCTTGGGCCTGCTCGCTAGCTTTGCTTTTGGTCAGAGCTCCACGCCAGCCACTGGCACGATTCAGGGTGTTGTGTTCACGGTCGATACCGATGGCGCGCGCTCTGTCCTACCCGCCGCGGAGATTTCGCTCGGCGGTGCGACTCATATCGAAACTCAAAGCAACCACGAAGGTAAGTTCGTGCTCAGCGCCATTCCTGCCGGTGCTTACGCGATCACCGCGCAAGCACCGGAATCGCCGCCGTTGAGAGCATTCACATTACCGCCGCGACTGTCTCGGAAGTCGAGCTGGAAATGAGAGTCCAAGCCGTTGCCGAATCAACCACTGTGACCGCCAGCGCAGAACCTGCTTCCCCGTTTGCGGAGACTCGACGGCTCCGTTATGGGCATCCCGGAATCCACGCCGCGGATGACGTTCTCCGGGCCGATCGTGAAAGACCGTCTTGCCTTCACGGAGTCTTTGGAGTATCGCCACGAACGAGATCAGGTTTATAGTCTGCCGCCACTGCGAAACGACACGCGAACTGAAACCTTCGACTCCTACACCCGACTCGACATGAACATCAGCCCGAAGCAAACCGCGACTGCATCGTTTGCGATCTTTCTCCAAAAACTTGATTACTAAGGGCTGAACACCTGCACACCGCAACGGAGCACGCCCGACTTGAATGAGCGGGGATATCAGGCATATCTGCGGGACCGATACATTACTGACTCCAGCGATCTGCTGATTTCACAGGTGAGCTTCAGGAAGCTCGATGCCGACCTGGTGCCAAACACAATGCACCCTACCAACTTCTTATCGAGACGACTGAGGGAGGTTTAGTCAACCGTCAGAGTCGCGATCGAGCGGGCTTCGAACGGCTTGCTTTACCTGACGAACAAGTACGTTGTGCCCAGCCGTCGCTTCAATGAAATGTATGGGACAGTTAATTCCTCATCCGCGGCCTGTTGCGAGATGGGCGAATAAGAACCGGCGCGCGGGATGGTAGACAACTTTGTTTTCGAGATTGACAACTTTGGCGCGGTGCGGAATACCAAGCGCGCTTATTATTTGACCCGCTCTCAACCTCGGTTTCTTAGCTCGATGGGGAGGGCCGTTCATGAAGCGCAGAAAGCAGCGGGTCAGAACGACCGGGGATGGATCGAGACCGCCTATGACTATGTGACACGGGACCACGAGATCTGGACGCAAGCTGCGCATCTGGCCGGCAGCGCTGGTCTTTCCCGTATTACGATTTTGGTCAAGGTCCGGCGGAGGAGGCGTTGCAGGATGAAACGACGTCTACCGGCAAGTCGCCGCTTATTTTCTTTTGCATCCTACCCTCCCCTGCATACGAAAACGAAGAAACAATAGTCTAAAATGGAAAAAATCTAATCGTGAGGATACCTATGCCTTTGGGTGCTAACAGAATTTGGGCAGCTCTGTTGTTTCTCCTTCCCGTTGCCGCCTTGCAGGCGATCGATCAACCATTTCACGATGCGCCAGCCTCGGCGAAAGCCCAAAACAATCCGTTTGAGGGACAGCAGGCCGCGGCCGATGCCGGGAAGACAGTCTACGCGCGGAACTGCCTGGCTTGTCACGGAAAAACCGGACAAGGCACGGGCAACGTCCCGTCCCTGGTAGATGGCAAGTTGAATGGCGTGACCCCGGGAGAGATTTTTTGGTTCGTCACGAAGGGCAGCAAGGAAAACGGGATGCCGTCGTGGGCGGCTCTGCCGGAGGAAAAGCGATGGCAGGTCGTGACCTACGTGGAGGCATTGACTGCGGGCAAGGCGAATGCCGCCGGCCCAAGCTCTGCCCCGCAAGAGGAAGTGAGCGGGATGAAGGTGAAGGGTGCGGCTCCGAAGGCGCCGTTCACGGATTTCCGTTACGAGAAGCCGGGAGCGACTCGCAAAATTACGGTGAAGGATCTTCCCCAGCCATACGCCAGCGACTCCGCCCAGAATGGCGCGCAGGTGGTGGCTCGTCCGGAAAATGCATGGCCGCTGGCCCCGGCGGGGTTCAAGGTAGAACTTTTCGCAACCGGACTCGACAACCCTCGATGGCTGCGCACGGCTCCGAATGGCGACATCTTTCTGGCTGAAAGTGATTCGGGACGCATTCGTGTCTTCCGAGGAATGACAGCGGACGGCAAGCCGGAGCAGACAGCGATCTTTGCGAGCGGCTTGAGCAAGCCTTATGGAATTGCGTTTTATCCGCCCGGACCGGATCCGCAGTGGGTCTATGTTGGTAACACCAACGAAGTGGTTCGTTTTCCGTATCACAATGGAGATTTGAAGGCGAGCGGTTCGTCAGAACACATTGCCGATTTGCCCAACGGCGGAGGACACTGGACGCGCGCCGTCGACTTCTCTCAGGACGGCAAGAAGATGTTTGTGGCTGTCGGCTCGGCGTCGAATGACGATGATACGGACACCCATCCTGGCGAGAAGGACCGTGCTGACATTCTGGCGTGCGATTCTTCGAATTGCCAACTGCAGGTGTATGCCTATGGGATCCGCAACGCCGGAGGCGGAATCGCGGTCAATCCTCAGACCGGCGAGTTGTGGTGCTCAGTGAATGAGCGCGACGCATTGGGCGACAACTTGGTGCCCGACTACATTACGCACGTGCAGGAAGGCGGATTCTATGGCTGGCCGTGGTGGTACATGGGAGCGCATCAGGATCCGCGGCAGCAGGGGAAGCATCCCGAGTTGAAGGATAAGGCGATTGTTCCTGACGTGCTGCTGCAACCGCACAATGCGTCGTTGGAGTTGACGTTCTATGGAGCGGACAAATTTCCCGCGGAATACAAGGGAGATATTTTTGCTTCGGAACACGGATCGTGGAACAAAGCGGTGCGCGTGGGCTATGAAGTGATTCGAGTGCCTCTGCATCAAACCGGGCACGCAACGGGCGAGTATCAGGACTTCCTGACGGGATTCGTTCTGCCCGACGGACATGTGTGGGGGCGTCCGGTGGGAGTCGCAGTGGCGCCGGATGGATCGCTGTTGGTGAGCGATGACGGATCGAACTCGATCTGGAGAGTTAGCTACACGGGGAAGTGAGAGTAGCGGATCCTTCACCACGGAAACCCGGAGTCACGGAGAAAAGCCAGCCACGGATTCTCACGCGGATTCGATCAACAATCAAATCAACGATTCCCCGTGCCTCCGTGGTGAAGGTTTTTAATGAAAGTCGTGCGAGACGGTTTCGGCTTTCGTAACGAACAGGGGCAGAACGCGTTCGGCTTTGACGGAGATGACGTTGTCCTGATTCTGCAGAATGCCTTCGATGGCGAGGAAGCGCTCGCTAGTAAGAAGCAAGCGATTTTGATGGAACAGGTCGGGCGTCACGATGGCATTTGCTACGCCGGTTTCATCTTCGATGCTTAGAAAAACAAATCCCTTTGCGGTTCCGGGGCGCTGTCGGGTAATGACGCAACCGCCGATGCGAAGACGTTTGCCGCTAGGAATGTTGCGCAGGTCGCTGGCGCGGCGAATGCCCATGGCATTGAGCCATTGGCGGCGGTAGGCCATGGGATGCGGGCCGACTGTGAGGCCAGTGCCGTGGAAGTCGGCGACCAGACGCTCTTCGTGGTTCATGGGCTGAAGCGGCGAGTGGGAGTCGGGCTCGAGCTGGTTTTCGAGAAGAGGGCCGGAAGCGCGAACGGCGCGCTCGACTTGCCAGAGGGCGTCGCGGCGGTGGAAGTGGAGTTTCGAGTTTGGAGATTCAGGTTGCGAGTGAGAAGAAATTTCAGTTTTTAGATTGTAGATTGAAGATTGATTTGGTTTTGCAATCTTCAATCTGCAATCTTTACTCTGCGATCCGATTGAGTTCAGCGCGCCGATTTCTGCCAGCGTGGTGAGCTCGTCTTTGCGCAGTTCGGGAACACGGCGGGTGAGATCGTGAATGGATGCGAAGGGAACGCGCGGGCGTTCGCGGAGCAGGGCTTGAGCCGCTTCTTCCCGCAGGCCGCGGACGTAGCGTAGGCCCATGCGGAGTGCCGACCCTTTGGCGTGGGAAGACTCCCCGACCGTCGCGGGCGAGGGCGCCCGCGCCACGCAATTCTCCAGCGTGCAGTTCCACTCCGATACGGTCACATCCACAGGCAGAAGTTTCAGACCGTGGCGCTGGGCATCTTTGACGATGGTGGCGGGAGAATAAAATCCCATGGGCTGGTTGTTGAGCAGGGCAGCAGTGAACGCGGCCAAGTAACGGCATTTCAGATACGCGCTGGCGTAAGCGATCAGCGCAAAGCTGGCGGCGTGCGACTCGGGGAAGCCGTAGAGTGCGAAAGAAGTGATGGAGAGAATGATCTCTTCCTGCGCTTTTGGAGAGATTCCGTTTTGCGTCATTCCGGTGCGCAACTTGGCTTCGATTTCGCGCATGCGTGCCTGCGAGCGCTTGAATCCCATGGCGCGACGCAGATCTTCCGCCTCGCCTCCGGTGAAGTTGGCCGCGATCATGGCGAGCCGCAGCAGTTGTTCCTGAAAGAGCGGGACGCCGAGCGTGCGCTTGAGCACGGGTTCGAGCGAAGGATGCGGATAGGTGACTTCTTCGCGTCCCTGGCGGCGAAGGATGAAAGGATTCACCATCTGGCCGACGATCGGGCCGGGGCGGATGATTGCCACCTGTACCACGATGTCGTAGAAGCGTTTGGGAAGCAGGCGCGGCAGGGATGCCATTTGCGCGCGGCTTTCCACCTGGAACAATCCCACCGTGTCGGCCTGCTGAAGTGAGGAATACACCTGCGGATCATCTTGGGGAAGGTGCGCCAGATCGACCTCTTCGTGATAGTGGTCGCGAATGAGCTCGATGGAATCTTTGAGCACGGCCATCATGCCGAGGCCGAGCAGATCGACTTTGACGATACCCATGTCGGCGCAGTCTTCTTTGTCCCACTGCACGACGACGCGGCCGGGCATCGAGGCGGGCTCGAGCGGCACCACGGAGTCGAGTTGTCCCTGGCAGATGACCATGCCGCCGGAGTGCTGGCCGAGATGGCGCGGCATGTCTTGTACGGCGATGCAGAGTTCGTAATATTTGCGCAGGCGGGGATGGCTGAGGTCGAGTCCGGCATCGCGGAAGCGGCGGTCGAGCGCATCGTTCTCGTCGCGGAATTCCCAGGTGGCGACGGCCGCGGAGATCTTCTGGAGCGTTTCCGGATCGAAGCCGAGAGCTTTGCCCATTTCGCGCGCGGCCATGCGATTGCGATAGGTGATGACGTTGGCCGTCATGGCGGCTCCGCGTTCGCCATATCGTTTATAGACGTACTGAATGACTTTTTCGCGCTCGTCGCCGCTGGGCAGGTCGAGGTCGATGTCGGGCCACTCGCCGCGCTCTTCGGAAAGAAATCTCTCGAAAAGTAGTTCCATACTGACGGCGTCGACCGCGGTGATACCAAGCGAGTAACAGACAGCGCTGTTGGCTGCGGACCCGCGTCCCTGGACAAGGATATTTTGCTCGCGGCAGTAGCGGACTAGATCCCAGACGATGAGGAAGTATCCGGCCAGTTTGAGTTTTTCGATGAGGGCCAGTTCTTTTTCAATCTGGCGGCGGGCGCGAGCTTGCATATCGTGAGAAGCGCGGCCATAGCGCTGGTGAAAACCTTCCCATGATCGCTCGCGGAGAAAAGAGTTCATGGTCTCGCCTTCGGGCACGGGATAACGTGGAAATTCGTAGCCGAGATCGTTGAGGGTGAATTCCAGACGAGAGGAAAGTGCAAGCGTGTTTGAGATGGCTTCCGGCAGGTCGGCGAAGAGCTGCCGCATTTCCTGCGGAGATTTCAAAAAGCGTTCGGCATTGCGAGTGAGCAGTCGTCCGGCGGTGGAAAGCGTGCGGTGGTGGCGGATGGCGGTGAAAGCGTCGCAAAGTTCGCGACTTTGAGCGGTGGCGTAGCAGACTCCGTTGGTCGCGAGCAGAGGAAGATGCAGCGAACGGGCGAGAGTGATGGCGTCGCGATTGCGAGATTCTTCTTCACGCTGGAAGTGGCGTTGCAGTTCGACGTAGACATTGCCGGAACCAAAGATTCCGATCAGTTGATCGACGCGACGTCGAGCTTCTTCAAGGCCGCCTTGTTGCAAGGCTGCGGCTAACGGGCCTTCGGCGCCGCCGGTGAGGCAGATCAGGCCGCCGGCGTGCTCTTCGAGTTCTTCTGCGCAGACTGCGCCTTCGCCTTTCTTGGCGCGCAACTTCATTTTGGTGATCAGGCGGCAGAGATTCTGGTAGCCGGGGCGGGAGGAGACGAGAACTGGAAGACGGAATTCACCACGGAGCCCCGGAGCCGCGGAGATTGTTTTGATTTTTGCCGGTTGATTGATATCCTCTGTGGCTCCCTGACTCCGTGGTGAAAAAGAAACTTCTGCGCCGATGTGGGCCTTGATGCCGATTTTCTTCGCGGCCAGGTGAAAGCGCGGAGCGCCGTAAACGCCGTCGGTGTCGAGCAACGCCATGGCGGACAGGCCGATGTGGCGGCAGACCCTGGCCAATTCCTCGGGCAGAGATGCGCCTTCGAGAAAGCTGAAAGCAGAACGGGCGTGAAGTTCGACGTAAGCCATCAATTCTCAAGCCAAATCCACCACGGAGACACGGAAGCACAGAGGCACAGAAAACAAAGCAAAACTCAAACTCAAACTCAAACTCAAACTCAAACTCAAACTTACAATTCAATTACTTCTCCGTGGCTCAATGCCTCCGTGGTGAAAAATTCAGTCATACGTCCCTTCCACGAACCAGCCGCCACCGAGCAGGTCGTGCACGAGGCGGTAAAAAGAAATAGCTTCTTCACTTTGTAGGGCGAGGTCCCACTCGTCGCGGGCCCAGGCTTCCCGTTCCCACCAATCGCCGGAAGCGCGCCAGGGGCCGGCCTTCCAAAGCACGTTGCCTTGGACATCTTTCTTTTTTGCGCAAGCCACGCGCACGGGCTGACAGTTTTCCAAAGCCACATTCACGCGCAGCGGTGGGCGGAAGCGGCGTAGAGCGGTGACGGCTGATTGTTCTTTGGACACAGCAGGAGCTTTTTCACGCGCTTTTTTTTGTGGGGGTTCGGATATAAAGCGCCGCATGCGAAATCCTTCCGGATGATGCGTGTCGAGCAACTCCACCGCTCCCACATTGCTTTCGCCTACCAGGCTCGCGATGCGGGCGAGGGTGAGTTCCAGTTTTTCCGCTTCTGGCGATGGAGGCAGAAACAGACCTGCTTGGGCGGAACGTGGGGGTGCAGGTTCGGCGGCCATATGAATCTTCACGATGGGCGCGCCCGGAGGATTCGCATTCAAATCCAGTTGCAGCAATTTGAGGAAAACTCTGGCGTCGAGCATGGGTTGGGGCAGACGCAACGTGCGGCAGTAAGAAATTGTCGACCGAGAATTTCCGCTTGCCGAGGATTGATGGAAGGGCGAGTAATTTTCGAGTTCCAGAGTGAGACGCAGTTCCTGCGTGGCCAAAGCTCGCGAACCCAAGCGCACGCAGAGTTGTTCGAGCAGGCGATTCAGCAAGAAGGCAAGAGGCTCGAGCAGCACGACGGCATGCTCCAGTTCGACGGCTTCTTCAAAAACCAGCGGCGCTTCTACGCAGACCAGAGTGCGCGAGGTGGCGCCCCGCGCCAACTGCTGCAGACGCAGACCTTCTTGCCCGAGACGCTCGCTCAATGCAATTTCCGGCAGCGCGGCCAAGGCTTGCAGGTTACGGACGCCCCAACGGGCGAGTGTTTCCAGCAGACGATCGGCGTTTTTTTTCTGATCTCCATCGAGACGATCTTTTTCCAAATGGTTCGCGAACAGCACTTCCAACAGCAATGGGCCCAATCGTGCTGCTTCTTTGCCTGGAGGGATCACCGTCATGCCGTAAAAACCGCGAGCGGCGAGCGCGGCTGTGTCGGAATTGGAAGCGATGGCGACGTTGGCGGCGAGTCCGAGGGTGGCAGCGCGGTTGGAGATGGCACGGGAAATTTCCGGCAATGATCCGAGAAGAGATTCCATGCCTGCCAGATCAAGCAGGGCTGTGTCGCAGGCGGCATCTTCAACGCAAGGGGAAAAAGATTGAGCGCAGTCGAGCATGGCAGCGTGCGCTGCAGATTCATGGAGCGAAGAACGAGGGCGTAATGCGAGCTCTGCGCATAGTTCGGCTTGGGCTTTGGTCATGCCCGGCGTGATGCCGACGGCCTTGTCATTGACGGCGATTATTTTTTCCAGAGGAGGCTTGCCTTCGAAAATTGCCACAGGGTGAGCGTGCAATTCCGGTTCGGCGCGCAGAGCAGCGGCCACGGGAAAATTCGGCACGTAGATGCAGGCGAAAGGCATGGTGGCATTGCGTCATTTGGTCATTGCGAGGAAGTCATGATCACCCAGCCCACGCGGTTTTGGTTGCGAACACGACAGAGCGAGCGGGTTTGCGTACCAGACGGGAAACAATCAGTTCTGCCGTGATTTCCAACCCGGAAAGCAAGTGAGCGTGTGCAGTTTGTGCAAATTTAGAATCGCAGGCGCAATCTTTCTTTCGTTCCTCCGGGGCTTCCACACCTAACCCACGGCTTAGGCCGGGAGCTACATTCTTTCGCCGCTTCGCAGCTCCCAACTTGAGCAGCATCGAGGAGCAACTTCCGGCTATTGGTTGTTGTTCAATGGTGAGCAGGATTGTGGGAGTGTGTTCGATTGCGCGGCGGAAGCGGAACCATGTGGTCAGCGGGATGCGACGTGCGGCTTGCGGCGGCAGATCGCCGAGATCGAGGACGATCAAACCGAAGCCTCCACTTTCGAGAAGCAGATCGGTGGCGCGCAGGACTTGCTCCAGACGGTGATCGGATTGATGCGAACTGGTGCGCTTGAAGTCGAAAGCAGGTTGAGAGGAAATCCCCACCCATTCGACAAGCTCAGGGCAAGCTTCTCGCTCCCCAGACGCGCGAGAAATGGGGCGCCCTTTTTGCTGGGCGTGTGATTTGGGTTTGGGATCATCGCCGCATCGCACCCACAGCAGACGATCGAGGTCGACTCCAGCGGCTTGTGCAGAGTGCGGGTCCAGCACGTCGCTGGCATCTACCACAGCGCAGAATTCTCCTCGGCGAGTGGCGGCGGCGAGGGCGGCCAAAAGCAAGGTGGTGCGCCCCGAGGAAGCGGGGCCGCAGATTTCGGTCAGGCATCCGCGGGGCATGCCGCCGGTCAAGGCGTCGATGGCGGGGATGCCGCTGGAGACCATCTCCGGCGCTGGACGAATATCAAGCCGGGAAGCCGGGGTGATGTGCGCCAGCCTGGGGTCGGCGGAGGCGAGTTCGGCGGACAGATTGGGGCGGTGGATACGCTGGGGAGGACGAGGCTGGGCGGAAGACTCGTTCTCTGGCTCAAACGGCAGGGACACTTCTGGAACTGCTTTGGCATCAAAGACAAAAGGGCGGCTCAAGGCCGCCGACGTGGAAATCACTGCGGAAGACATAAGATCCTCGAAGATTTCAGGGAACGCCGGGGCTGGAGCCGCGGAGGCAGTTTCGCTTTTTGTTCGCCTTTTGGGATTCTGCGCTTGCGGGCTTTCCCTTGTCAAGACGCATGAAAGATTTACTTTCCAAATGAAACTAACGTCGATAGATTCGGAACGGATCTGCGCATGGAAAAAGGCTAAGAAACTTAATGAATTCTATCGGTTCGAGAATGTTCTAGGCCGATCCTAGACCGGTCACGGAACTTCGGATAGTCGTCCTCAATTCCGGTGAGGTCGGCACTCGCTGCTCACTTCGGCACCCGTCTCACGTCTAAGCGAAACGTCAACGAAATTCACGCACGGTGATCAATCTCTGTTCTTCCATTTCACGTTTGACCGAATTGGCTGCCGATCCCAGCAGCGAAAAAAGGAGCTCCCTATGCACAGAAGTCTGTTTGCCCTGCTAGCAGGTGCCCTCTCTCTAACCAGCGTTTCCCGCGCGCAAACGGCTACCAGCGAAACCCTGATGCTCAATCTGCCGCGGCAGAGCCAGCACGCTGTGGTAACTCAGCGCCTGGGTATCACTGATATCACCGTCAACTATCACCGCCCGCTGGCGAATGGCCGCCAGATCTGGGGTAAAGTTGCGCCTTACGGGCAGGTGTGGCGCGCGGGCGCGAACGAAAATACGACCATTACCTTCACTGATCCGGTCACGATCGAAGGCCAGTCGCTCGACAAGGGAACTTACGGACTGCACATGATCCCAGGAGAAAACCAATGGACAGTGATCTTCTCCAAGAACTCGAGCGATTGGGGCAGCTTCACATACAAGCAGGAGGAAGACGCGTTGCGCGTGAACGTGAAGCCGCAGGCCGCCGACGCCCATGACGCGCTGGCCTACGATTTTGACGAGTTGAAGCCGGATTCCGCTGTTGTCACCATGCGTTGGGACAAAGTTGCGGTGCCGTTCAAAGTCCAGGTCAAGGTGAACGACCTGGTTACTGCCAGCATTCACCGGCAGCTGCACGGGTTCAACCAATACTACTGGGAAGGTTGGGACGATGCGGCGGGCTATCTTTTGGCCAACAAGATCAATCTGGAGGAAGCGCTGAAGTACGAAGATCAGTCGATCCAGTCGGAAGAACGCTACGACAACCTGCTCAACAAGTCGCACATTCTGGAAGCGATGAACCGTAAGGAGGACGCCACGGTCTACCGCAACAAGGCGCTGGACGCGGCAAGCCCGCTGCAACTCTATTTTTATGCCCGCCAGTTGCAGGGAGAGAAGAAGCAGGACGAGGCGCTGGCAGTTTTTCGGTCGACGGCAAAGAAGTTTCCTGATTACTGGACTTCGCACATGGGCATGGCCCGGGTTTACAGCGCGCAGGGAGACTTTGACAATGCAGTGAAGGAAGTGAAAGTCGCCTTGACAGGAGCGCCGGATTCGAACAAGGCCAACCTGGAAAACTATGTAAAGCGGCTGCAGGCGAAGGAGGATATTAACCGGTAGGAATTGCATGCCGGCGCCGGGCTTCGCCCTGGCTTGGACGGCCGAGGCGGCCGTCGCCACATGGCCATTGCAAATGCCACATAAACAAATAAAATGGGCCAACTTTTTGGGCTGGCCCCATTTCTTCCTCTGTCCTCACTCACCAGACTCGGCAGGCGTTGGTTCTGACCATGTGCTGGCCGGCTTTGCAGCCGAACGCCTGATCGAACTCGTGCATATTGGAAAGCACATTGTCGATGCGGAAGATGGGCAAAGAATGCGGATCGGTCGTCACTAACATGCGAGCGACTTCCGGACGCACGTTTGAGCACCACGAGTACGCATTCGACAAAAAGAAGCGCTGCCGGTAGGTCCAGCCATCGGAGCCTTTATCGTCCAGCGATTTGCCCTGTTGTTTTAGAGTGGCTTCCAGAGCGTTCAACGCGAGGTGGATCCCGCCATTGTCAGCGGTATCTTCTCCTTGAGTGAGCAGGCCGTTCTGCTTGATTCCGGCGCCGGCGTCGGGAACTTCCTGCGTGTACTCGTCGGAGATGCACTTACCCCGTTCGTCATACTGGTTGCCGTCGTCCGCAGTCCACCAATCTCGCAGGTTGCCGTGAGCGTCGAACTTGCGTCCCTGATCGTCGAAGCCATGGATGATTTCGTGTCCGATGACCATGCCGATCGCGCCATAGTTCACGGCGTCATCTTTCGCGGGATCGAAGAATGGAGGCTGCAGGATGCCAGCGGGGAAGTTGATGGTATTCAGCTGCGGATCGTAATAGGCGTTGATCGTCGGGGGCGTCATCGTCCACTCGGAGCGATCGACGGGCTTGCCGATCTTCGCGACCCAGCGCTGAAACTCAAACGTTGAGGCCTCGGAGACGTTCCCGAGATAGCTGCCGCGCCCGATCTTCACGCTGGAATAATCGCGCCAGTGCGCGGGATAGCCAATCTTGTCCTCAATCCCTTTCAGCTTCACCATAGCCTGCTCTTTCGTGGCCGGGGACATCCAACTGAGGCCCTGAATGTCTGCGCCCAGTGCCGTTTCGATGGCGTGAACCATCTGGATGGTGCGGGCTTTGCTTTCCGGCGGGAACGCACGGTCGACGTAGGCCTGGCCAAGGGCTTCGCCAAGATCACGATCGGCGGCCCGAACGCAGCGCCGCCAGCGAGGTTGCTGTTGTTCAGCGCCGGCGAGCGTGCGGGCGAAGAAATCGAAATTCTCATCAACCACTGCTTTATTCAAGAACGGCGCAGCATGGTGAAGCACCTGCCAGCGCAAGTAGCTTTGCCAATGATCGAGAGGGTGCCGAGTGATGAGTTTTTCCTCAGCGCGGAAGAAGTCGGGAGCAGTAACGATGTAGTGATCGCTGGCGGGGGCAGACACCGCTCGCAGATAGGCTTCCCAGTCGATGGAAGGCGTGAGCGCGCGGACTTGTGCCAGGTTCATCTTGTTGTTGACGTTCTTCGGATCGCGGCGTCTGACGTTGTCCATCTGGGCCTGCGCCAATGCCGTCTCGATCTCGATCACGGTACCGGCATCGGCCGTGGCCTGCGCTTCGGATTCCCCTGCGAGCCCGAACATCTTCTGGATATGAGCACGGTATTTGGCGAGCAGTTCCTTCGACTTGTCATCAGTCTTGAGGTAGTAGTCGCGATTGGGAAGGCTCAACCCGCCCTGATCAATTTGCGCAACGACTTTCGAGGCATCGTCGTAATCTTGCTGGCCGGTGAAGCCGAAGAAAGGAGAATTCGTCTGATTATCTTCCTGGATCCAAGCTCCGGGGAACAAATGCTGCAGATGCGCGATCTCTAACGTCAGGTCCTTCTTGGACTTTAGGGCGGCGATGCGATCCAGTTCGGGCTGTACTGGCTTCAGGCCGGCGGCTTCAATGCCGGGTTCGTCCATGCAGGCAGCCCAGTAGTCGCCAATCTTCTGCTGAACGGCGCTGTTCGTGGGATCGTTCTTGCTGGCGGCTTCGAGCGTTTCGCGCAACAGGTTTTCGTTCCAGAGTTCCAGGCCGCTGCCTGTGCTCCAGAAGACTTGGTCCGGCGGAATCGGATTCGCGGTTAGCCATTTGCTGCAGGAGTACTTGTAGAAGTCGTTGCAGGCGTCGAGGGATTTGTCGACCAGTTCGGGATCGAAATGCTCGAGCTTGGTTTCCTTGGCTTGAACGGCGGGACCGGAGTTGGATGATGTGGTCTGCGCGAAGATGTTCGGGGCAAAGGCCGCAGACACGATCAGACCGGCGATCAATGCGGCAGAAAAACGGGGAATCGGCATAATACCTCTTTTTTGAAATTTGTGAATCGTGAATTGCCAAGAACGGGCCGGTAGAAGGTACGCATAGTCAGGAAAGCAGGTTCCGTACATGCAGAGCCGACAGGGCACAGTTCGGCCCAAACAAACAACATACTACAGACGGAGAACAATGCGGGAGGTTAGCGGAGGACAGGCACAATCTGTGACATGATAGAAGAATGAAGAAACAAGCGTCCGACCAACAGTTTCATGACCGCCGCTATCAGGAGCGGAAACGGGCTGAAGCCGCGAAACAACCCGCCAAGAAGAAGGCGCCTCGGGAGGGTTCGGGTTCAGTGGTCGCCCCTGCCGCCCATGAGCCAGCCAAAGAATAGGCGTCTTCCCGGGCGGGAGTGGGGAATCTTGGGCGGAGTGCTAACCCGTGTTGTGGAGGCCGGCGGCGATTCCGTTGATGGTGGCGCCCAAAGGATATTCCAACTCCGAACTCTGTTGTCCCTGCTGTTTACGCCGCAATAGTTCCACCTGAATCAGGCTCATGGGATCCACATAAGGATTGCGAAGCCGGATGGAGCGGGCCAGCACGCGATTGCGCGCCAGCAGTTCCCGCTGGCCGGTTACGCGCAGAATCATGCGACGCGACTGCAGGAACTCCTCTTCCAACATGGAAAAAACCCGCTTGCGAAGCGCGGCATTCTTGACCAACCCAGAATAGTCACGCGCGATTCCAAGATCAGCTTTGGCCATGCCGAGTTCCACGTTGCGGAGGAGTTCCGAGAACACGGGGAAGCCCCGAGCGATCTGACGCAGCAGTTGCTCATGCCCGGGACCACGGTTGGCGAAGTGCTGCAAAGCATGCCCGACGCCGAACCAGGCGGGCACGGCATGACGGCTCTGCATCCAGCCGAAGACCCAAGGGATGGCGCGCAAGTCTTCGAGACGGCGGCCCCTGGTGCGGCGCGAGGGGCGGGACCCGATGCGCGCGGTATCCAGCTCATTGACCGGAGTCGCCTGCTCGAAATATTCGAGCACGTCTGGATTGTCGGCGATTTCACGGCGATAGACGCTGTAAGCCTCCTCGGACATCTCTTCCATAGCTTCTTCCCAGCGAAGAGATTGCTCCGATTGAGGGTCACGATTCCGGGTGAGTGCTTCGAGACTCGCCGCGATCATCAGTTCTAAATTCCATTCGGCGAGAACCGGGTCGGCGTATTTCCAGTTGAGGACCTCGCCTTGCTCGGTGATGCGAATCTGTCCTGAGAAACATCCGGGCGGCTGAGCGAGAATTGCGGCATGAGTGGGACCGCCGCCGCGGCCGACCGTTCCGCCGCGGCCATGGAAAAGGCGGAGTTTTACCGCCTGCTCCTGCGCCGCCTGATGCAGTTCGCGGTGCGCCTTATAGAGTTCCCAGGTGCTTGTGAACATGCCGCCGTCTTTGTTGGAATCAGAGTAGCCCAGCATGACTTCCTGCCAGCGTCCCCAGGAATCGAGCAGAGGTTCATACTCGGGATGGCTCCACAGGCGGCGCATGACGGCTCCGGCCTCCCGGAGTGAGTCGATGGATTCGAACAGCGGCACTGGCATGAGACCGGGATCGTCGGCCGATCCTGCAACTCGAACTTCCGCCGCCTTGGCCAGGCGGACCACGGCCAGCACATCATTTTCGGATTCCGCGCCGCTGATGATGTAGTGGCGAATCGAGTGAGCGGGATAGGTGCGTTTGAGGCGAGCGATGGCGTGGAAGGTGTCGAGCAGTTCGCGCGTCTCGGCCGACCGGGTGGTAACGTTGAGATCCTGCCCCAGTTCCTGGATGGCGTGTGTGTGCACGCAAGCATGCTGGCGGATGTCAAGCGTATGCAGGTGAAAGCCGAAGGTGCGAACTTTCCGCAGGAGCGAGTCGACGTAGGTTCGTGACAGCCGTTCTCCGCGGTTGGACAGAAGACTGTGGTTCAGCAGAAGCAGGTCGTCCTCAAACTCTTGAGCATTGAGGTAGGCTGCGGGGGTGAGGGGGCCCTCGCGGCTTTGCTGAAGCTTGTGAAACATGTAGGAGAGAAATCGGCGATAACTTTCCGTCGTATTGTGCGGTCCCCATGCGAGGTGCACACCTGCGATGCTTCGTTCGTAGTGTTGCAAACGCGAAAGCAGTTCTTTTGAAACCGGAGTCTGCCGTCTCGAGGAGCTAAGGTGGTCGCTAACAGACTCCACGTCGTTGAGATATTCGCGAAGGATGAGCGTGCGTGCCATTTCGAGCGCGTCACGAATGCAGTCCGGTTTGACCAGCGGGTTACCGTCGCGGTCTCCGCCAATCCAGGAGCCCAAATGGACGAGGTTCGGCAAAGTGTTTACGTCGAGGTCCACTCCGTACACGTCGCGAAACGACTCTGCGATCTCGGCATAGATCTTCGGAAGCGCGTCAAATAGTGAAAGGCGGAAGTATCGCAGGCCCATGCGGATTTCATCGTCCACGGTGGGTTTTGCCAGGCGTACTTCGTCGGTTTGCCAGAGTGACGTGACTTCAGCGCGAATGTTATTTTCACAATCTTCCGCCTCTTCGGCCGTAAGCGGAAGCCGGTCGAGGCGTTCCAGTTGTTGCGCGATGCGGCGTCGTTTCAGAAGAACCGTCTGGCGTGCGACCTCGGTGGGATGCGCCGTGAAGACCGGCGTGATCGCGATCTGCCCGAGGGCGACGACGGCATTCTCCACCGAGAGTCCCACCTCTTTCATGCGCCGCAGCGTTCCGCGAAACGAGCCCGGAAGCGACGGATAATCGCGGTCCAATTTGCCCGCGCGCCGCCGGCGCTTGCGGTGGTTCGTTTCGGCGAGATTGGTGAGCTCGAAATAGGTCGCGAACGCTTTAGTGACCTGGTGGGCGCGGGTTAAGTCCATCCGCGAAACAATGTCTTGTGCCTTCACCATGAGTTCGGGCGAAAAACCATGCTCCGGGGTGCGCCGCACCGTTTCGCGATGTTGGATCAGCAATCGCCGCAATTCTTCGACTGATTCGAACAAATCTTGACCGGATTGTTCGACCAGAACCTGCCCGAGGATCGCGCCCAGCGAGCGTACATCGCGGCGCAGAGGATGATCTTTCACGGATTCGTCC
>Ga0210406_10002141_pt1 | contig 22971 bp, 20 predicted proteins | sample IncBWC30MmetaG_FD_155454 | JGI IMG/M metagenome (GOLD analysis project Ga0210406, IMG submission 155454) | Forest soil microbial communities from Barre Woods Harvard Forest LTER site, Petersham, Massachusetts, United States - Inc-BW-C-30-M | ecosystem: Environmental > Terrestrial > Soil >...
GTCTATCGCGTTCTCCATGTTCGTGCCGGAGAAGGACGCGTGGAATATCAGCATGCCGCGCGCTCCCGAGGGCGCCAAATGGACCGGCGCGCCGCGCGTGGTGGAGACCCTGCACTACCGCCAGGATCAGGTGGGTTTCCTTGCCGATGGGCAGAATCATCTGTTCGTCGTCTCGGCGGATGGCGGCGCGGCACGGCAGCTTACCAGCGGCAAGTGGAGCGCGGGCGCCGGAGAATTGCGCGGCGCGGTGGCCCTGGACTGGACTCCCGACAGCAAAGCCATCGTATTCCAAGCCGACCGCAGCGCGGAAGCCGATCTGCACTATCAAACCTCGCAACTGTTGGTGATCGATATCGCGTCGGGCGCTGTCCGCGAGCTAGTAGCTAAACCCGGCTCTTGGAGCCGCCCAACCGTCTCACCCGATGGCAAGACGGTTGCCTTTACCGGCTACCCGCAATCCAAGCGCACGCACTCGGTCTCGGACCTTTATGTAATCCCATTCGCCGGCGGAGAAATGCGCAAAATCAGCGGTGACTATGATCGCGACCCTGTGACTTTGCGATGGACGCCGGACTCAGCGGGCCTCTACTTCGACGCCGAAGACCATGGCTCACGCAATATCCAGTTCGTGGCTCTGGCGGGCGGCGCGGTGAAGCCCGTTACCACCGGGACTCATGTGCTAACCATGGATTCCTCCTCCAGCGACTTAATGGCGGTGGGTACGCGGACTGATCCCCAAAATCCGCCGGAAGTAGTTCGCTACAACCTGCGCCGCCCCGCGGAAATGACGAAACTCACCAACGTCAACGGGGGCCTGTTAGCGGGCATGCACCTGGCGAAAACGGAGGAGATTAACTTCACCTCCAGCGCCAACGCGAAAGTGCAGGGCTGGGTGGTAAAGCCGCCCGATTTCGACGCCACTAAGAAGTATCCGCTCATCCTCGAAATCCACGGCGGGCCGTTTTCGATGTATAGCGTGGCATTCAATTATATGTTTCAAAACTTCGCCGCCAACGATTACCTGGTTCTTTACCTCAACCCACGCGGCAGCACGGGCTATGGCACCGCCTTTTCCGGTGGCATCGACCACAACTATCCTGGGCCCGATTACGATGACCTGATGGCCGGCGTAGATGCCACCATCGCGCAAGGCTCCGTCGACACGTCTCACATGTATGTCTCCGGCTGCAGCGGCGGCGGAGTGCTGTCGAGCTGGGTAATCGGCCACACCGACCGTTTCGCGGCGGCTGCCGTGCGCTGCCCGGTAATCGACTGGCTCAGCATGACCGGCAACACCGACATCCCGCTCTTTACTTACAGCTTTTTCCAGAAGCCGTTCTGGGAAGACCCCAGCGACTGGCTCTCGCACTCTTCAGTAATGACCGTGGGTAAGGTGACGACGCCGACGCTGCTGATGACCGGGGTGCTCGACCGTCGGACGCCCATGCCGCAGACCGAGGAATACTACGCCGCGCTAAAGGTTCGCGGCGTGCCGGTGAAGCTGCTCCAGTTCGAAGGCGAGTACCACGGGACCGGCTCGAAGCCGTCGAATTTCATCCGTACTCAGCTTTACATGATGAGCTGGTTCAAGAAGTACGCACGCACGCCGGAGGGCAAGGCGACCGCAGTCTCCGAGTGACGCGGCGGCGACCAAGACGACTAGCCTGTGACTGTGGCTGAAAATTGGCAGGTATCTTTTGCCGGGCGGCCGTGCTCCAGGCATAGCGCGACTAGATCCGAGATATTCGCTTCGCCTACGCACATGACCGTGTCCGCGGCGCCCCAATAGATCTTCACTGTTCCATCGGACTCCGCGACGGCGCCACAGGTGAACACAACGTTGTGGACATAGCCGGTAATTTCCCAGGGAGCTTCAGGCTGCAGAATCCAAGAGTCGCCCACGCCGAGGATCTTCGCCGGATTGTGCAGATCATGAAGAGCGACACCCAGGCGATAGACCGAACCATCCATGGTATGGAAAACTCCGTGATAGATGGAAAGCCATCCCTGGTCCGTTTTAATCGGCGGCGCGCCAGGGCCGATCTTCATTTCGTCCCAGTGATACTGGACCGGTTTCATGATGAGCTGGGACTCGCCCCAAAAACGAAGGTCGGGAGAATAGGAGATCCAAATCGACCAAGGCGCAATCTCCGAATGGGGACGGTCAAGGCGCGCATACAGCCCGTCGAACTTCTCGGGAAAGATCACCACATTCCGATAGTCCGCTTCAGTGATGAGCGAGACTCTCTCCACCTGACCGAAGTCTTTGGTTCTCGCCAACGCGATTCGCACGCCATTGCGAGAGTAGGCGCTATAGGTGATGACGTACTCGCCATCCAGCGGAGTGATGCGCGGGTCCTCGACCCCGAACTCCTCATACTCGGCGAAGGGGCCCTCCTTGGCAGGCGTCAGAAAGGGTTCAGGATCGGGGATGAAGCGATATCCGTCATAGCTTCGCGCCAGCCCGATAATGGAACGCCCAGTGCGAAGATGCGAGCGGAACAGCATGATGTATTTGCCGTTAAGCTTCACCACGCCCGCGTTGTGAACCGTCTCCACCGGGTACGGGATGTCGCCCTTGCTGAGGATCGGATTCTGACTGTATCGCCGGACGATATCCGGTTTCATGATGATTTCCTGGCTTCCAGATCAAAGATAGTTGCGTAAACGCGTTCATACGCCTCCACCATCGTATCGATAGAGAAACAGTGCTGGACACGTCTGCGGCATGCACTGCGATCAATTTCGTGAACTCGCGCCAAGGCCTGTATCGCTTGGTCGACACTCGCGACCAGAAAGCCCGTCTGCCCGTCTTTGATGACTTCGCGGCAGGAGCCCAGATCCATGGCAATAACGGGCACGCCAGCGGCATTGGCTTCCGCCAGAACAAGACCGAAACGCTCAGGGATCGTGTTCAGATGCAGCAGGGCCAGCGCACGCGCGAACAATTCATTCTTGCCTGACACGTCCACCGGCCCGATGTAACTGATCTTCTGATCGAGGTGCGGCTGAACCTGCTCCCGGAAATAGGTCTGATCCTGAATTATCCCTGCGATGAGCAGCGGCAAGCCGCTGCGGCGCGCAACCTCGATGGCCAGATGGACGCCCTTGTCCGGATGAATCCGGCCGAGGAAGATCAGGTGATCGCCGGCAACTGGCTGGAACGGGTACAGCGCGAGGTCGATGCCGTTATAGACGGTCGCCAGGTAATTCAGCCTGGGCGCGCGATCGGAGTTGCTGATGGATACGAAATATCCCGCGCGATATTTCTCATAGACGGGCATGATTCTGGGCGACGAAAATCCGTGGATGGTAGTGAGCACCGGAGTGTCCACCAGCCGAGTGTAGGACAGCGGCATGAAGTCGTAATGGCTATGGATGAGGTCAAACTCAGCGGCGTGCTCGAAAGCTTCCGAAATGTGAAGGTATTCGGCGACCTTGGGATCAATCGACGAATCCTCTTCGTATCCCTTGTCGACCACGGCGTGCAGGTGAGCGGAGGTCTCGGAATCCCTGGTAGCGAACAGCGTCACATCCCAGCCGCGGGCGGCCAGTCCTTCAGTGATGTTGCCGGCAACTGTTTCCCATGCCCCATATTGTCTGGGAGGAGTTCTCCAGGCCACTGGCGACAGGATGGCCACGCGCTTGTCCGGAGTTCTCATTCAGGGGGCATGGCCGCTAGAACCTCGGCCAGCGGGACGGTTGCGAAACCGGTGGCATGGTCGGCCAGACCATAGGGAATGATCAACACGCCGTTGTGAAGCAGAGCGCCACACGTATAGACAACGTTCGGCACGTAGCCCTCGCGCTCATTTTCATCGGGTTTCAGCAGCGGCTCGCGGAGGCGGCCAATGACCTTGCTGGGATCATCGCGATCAAGCAGAAAGGCGCCGATGCAGTACTTTCGCATAGCGCCCACACCGTGGCTCAGGACCAGCCATCCGGCATCGGTCTCAATAGGAGATCCGCAATTGCCGAGCTGTACCAGTTCCCAGGGAAAAGTAGGTTTGAGGAGCACCTGGCGCTCGTTCCAGAAATGGACGTTTTCGGAGAACATCAGGTAAATATTCTCGTTGTCCTGGCGCGACAGCATGGCATAACGTCCGTTGATTTTCCGCGGGAAAAGCGCCATGCCTTTGTTCTCGGCCGCCGGACCGTTCAACGAAATGAAGCGAAAGCGTAGGAAGTGAGAAGTCTCCACCAACTCCGGCACCACCACCCGGCCATCGTACGCGGTGAAGGTCGCGTAGTAGACGTGCGTGCCGTCCTCGTTTTGGAAACGAACGAACCTTGCGTCCTCGATGCCGTTACGCTGCGCGGGCGTGGCGGGGAATAGAACGCGTTCGGACAACTCCTGTTCAGGCTGAAACTGGACCTCATAGTTGGAGCGGGCCAGCATCCAGATTCCCTGCGCGGCCATTTGATCTTCCTGCACCATACCGTCCGGAAGACGGAACTGTTCGGCTTGGAGACTGGCGCGCAGCTCCTCCAGCGCGAACGACTCCCCGAGTTTATTCATTACCCGGCGCGTGAAGTCGCTTTTCAATCCCACTTCAAACAATTTCCTCGCGAATAGTTCCTTTTCATAGACGGGATTTGGGACTTGGCGAGGCTCGGTGAGAAAACCAGTGGGGGTGGATACCTCGATCCGCTGATCGGGATGGATGATACCGGTTCGAAAAGTGATGGAAGAAATGTGTCCTTCCCCGGTGGCGCGAAGGCTGAGGATGAACCGCAGGGCGCCCTGCGGCAGATCGGTCTGGTCAGGGTGCGGGACCATGGACGGATTGAACAGCGCGGCGGATTCCAACGAGTATTCGGCCAGGAAATAAGAACCGATCAATAGTTGTCTTTGTTCGGAGAGGTTGTCATCGATCGGCATCAACTCGCGGACTTGTTCAAAGCGTTCCAAGAAGAGGTTGCGAATGGTCTGATGCCGCTGCGAGAATTCGGCGCAGATTTCCTTCAGCATAGGCCCGACCATGTCTTCGGGAATCGACATAATCCGGGAAATGATCCGGCCCATCCGTTCGGCCCCTCCCGGACTGAACGGCCGCAGAAGAACCCGCGACTGGTCGGGCTCGAGGATCGGCGGCGTGCGATGGACATGAATGGCGGAACTTGCGGCAGCGATCATGATGCTCCGATCAAGATCGGTTCCTTTCCAATGGAAATCCGTTCCCTGAAGCTGGCCACCATGTTTTGCGCCAGGCGCATTTCCGCTAATGAAAGCAGGAATGCCAAGGTGGATTCCGCCCCCTGGTTGCCATTGACGCGATCCACGTGCAATCCATCGCCGCAGCCGCCGCTCTCAGGCGAATAGAGTTCCAGGCCCAGGTCGTTCCAGCCGATGAACCAGTCGAAGGCGCGTTGGGCCTGTTCGTACCACCAGAAGTCGGAGGTCGTGCGATACGCTTCCAGACAGGCCGAGACCATGGCTTGAGCTTCGATGGGCTGCTGGTCGAAATTGGCGCGCGAGCCGCCGCGCCGGTAGAAGCCATTACTGCCGATGGGCCGAAAGTGGCCGTTCTCGGAGATTTGTAGCTCGTTCAGCCAGCGCAAGGCTTGCAAGCCTCGCTCAAAGACCCGCCGTTGCCCGGTCGCGTGTCCGCTCAGAATCAGAGCCTGGGCGAGTTTCGCGTTGTCGTAGGATAGCTCCTCTTCAAACCAGCACCAATCCGGACGGTCGTTGCTTGCCAACAGGTCCATAAGCCGGCAAGTAAGCGTCTCGCGAGTCTGGTTGACCAGACTATCGCCGCTTAACCGGTTTAGGTATTCATGAATGCCGATCAGACCGAATGCCCAGGCCCGCGGCGACGTAAAGTCCGCCAAGGCCGGCAGCGCTCGGGCGAAGAGCTGCCCTGCCATCATCTGGAAGCTTCGGAACGGAGAACGCCCCACGCCTGTTCCGAGGGCCCATAGAGCGCGGCCATGACAGTCCTCCGATCCGCGGTCGTCCAGCCAGCGGCGGTCAAAGCTCAGGTGATTATGGAACCGTTTAGTGTGCGTATCGAAAGCGTGATGAAGAAAGGCGGCGGAAGTGGTGGCCACGCCCAGCAGCGCTTCCGGCTCTTCCCCCAACTCGCCCAGCAGAACCGCCAGGATAAACGCACGCGCATTATCATCGGTGCAATAGCCCTCGGAAAAATTCGGGACGCCGAAAACCGCGTGTTGGAAGACACCTGTCGAATCGGTCATCCGCAGGAGATGATTCATCTTCAACTCGGGAAGTTCGCGGGGTCTTTGGTCGAGCGTTTTCGTAATCAGAGATTTTCGAGAGAGCGCCGCGCCCTCCAGCCGCGATGACTCAAACGATCGCATATATAGCTGTGCGACATTGCTCCAGATCGTCTCCCGGCCGATCCGGTAGGCGTTCTTGCGCATGGCATGCCGGCGATTGTCGTCCCGCAGCAGTGCGATCACTTCCCTCGCGATGGCCTGAGCATCGCGAAATGGGACTAGTACTCCGCGGTCTTCCGCCAGCAGTTCCGCCGCGTGCCAGTAGGGCGTGGAAACTACGGCTTTACCTGCGCCGAATGTATAGGCCAACGTTCCGGACGTGATCTGCTCTTCGTTGAGATAGGGCGTTATGTACAGGTCGGCGGCTCCGATGAACTCCTTCAGATTCTCAAGCTCCACGAAATCGTTGTAGAAGATGACGTTCTTCTCGATTTTGTTCTTCTTGGCAAGCATTTCGAGGCTCACCCGGTAGGCTTCGCCATGCTCGCGCAGCTCGTTCGGATGGGTTGCGCCCAGGACAATATACACAACCTCGGGAAACTGCTCCAAGACTTGCGGCAGAGCGTTGAGCATATACTCGATGCCCTTATTCGGTGAAAGCAGCCCGAACGTGAGCAGCACGATTCGTCCTTCCACTCCGAACTGGTCTTTGAAATACGTCGGGTCGACGAACCCCACATCCGGAATCCCATGCGCGATCAGGTCGATCTTAGCTAGCGGCGCTCCATAGACATGCTGAAGCATCCGCCGCCCGAGCTCGGTCATGGTCACGACTCGCGACGAAAGCGAGATAAGCTCCTCCATGACGCGGCGCTGTTCCATCCTCGGCTCGCGCAATACCGTATGCAGCGTCGTCACGACCGGCATTCTCAATTCGCGCAGGAATGCCAGGATGTGAGCGCCGGCTGGCCCGCCGAAAATGCCGAACTCGTGCTGCAGGCAGACGATATCGACGTTGCTGATGTTGAGGAAGTCCGCGGCGCGCAGATAGGACGACAGGTCCTGCTCCTCAATCTCGAAGCGGACCACTTCCGGATATTCGTAGCCGCCCGGAATGTCGTTGACCGACACGGCCAGGCAGCGGCTTTGGGGATGCGCGGCTGCGACTGCCGCAAGCAAGTCAGACGTGAACGTGGCGATGCCGCACTTACGCGGCAGGTGGTCGCCTACGAAAGCAATCTTGTGGACCTTGGAAGTTTCCTTCATGAGGCCGTTTCCATGGCTGCTATTTCCGTTGCGGCCGTTTCCATTACTGCCAAGCCCGCTCATGTGATCCTTTCTGCCCGTACGATAAACCTGTCGGGCGCGGCGCCGACGAAATAGAAAGGAAAACAGGTGACCAGGGTCAGGATTTGATTCCCGCTGGGGTCTAGCACTCCGACATCGTTTGGACGCACAATCTTCATGGACACGACGCGATACCGATATTCGCCCAGCAGGGTAGTGAGCGTGATGATGTCATTCCGCCGGATATTTCGCAGCGGCCGGAAAAACGTGTCGCGGTGCCCGGAGATTCCGACATTTCCTGGCTGTCCCGGAAACGCCGTGCCAGGAATATGGCCGACCGCGCGGCGGAGCGTGGTGCTGCTGACTCCCTCGAAGACGATCGCAGAAACGCTGAGACGTGAAATTTGGATGCGGCCAATCAAGCCAGTGGTCACGATGGCCGGAGGCCTGGGCGTCGATGTCGCCGACAGCAGTCGTTCGAGAGCGCGGCTTTCCCGCTGCTCGAATATCCAGCCGTCCACAATCGCGAATCCGCAGTAACCGAGCAGCACTAAGGCGGCGGCAAAGAACAGACCCTGGGACCATTGCAGAACCCGCTTCAGCGGCCCTCTTTTGACCAGGACTATCATTTCAACAGGCTTGGATCCGGCAATATTCCGGCTGCCACATGGCATCTTGCACTTGCTGGACGATGTCGTAGAATTCGATACCCGCCAAGCCCTCCGCCACGGCTGCTTCGGCCACCGCCACGGCGACTGTGGCCGACACGCTCCGCAAATCGTCCACCTGGGGCAGCAGAGACGCGCCGGGCTGTCGCACCGTCACCAGGCTAGAGACTGCATTGGCGGCGGCGGCGAACATACCGTCGCTGAGGCGTCGCGCGCGCGAGACAATCGCTCCCAGACAAAGCCCGGGGTAAAGCATCGCATTATTCACGTGGCCGATCACGTAGGTCACTCCTCTATGAGTGACCGGGGCGAAGGGGCTGCCAGTGGCGATCAGCGCCCGTCCGTCGGTCCAGCCGATCAGGTTGGATGGTGTCGCCTCGGCGCGCGCGGCGGGATAGGAGAGCGCGAAAATGATGGGCCGGCTCGTATGCGCGGCCATGTCCTTGACGATGGCTTCGGTGAAGCTGCCCGCTGCGGTCGACGCGCCGATCAGCATGGTGGGTTTCACTCGGTGCACCACTTCGGCCAGGCTAATGCCTTCGTCCTCGGCGTCGTGCTTCCAGTTTGTGCATTCGGCCGCGGGGCGGGCATAGGCGGCCTGATAGTCGCGCAAGCCATGCATGCCGGCAATGAGCAAGCCCTTGCGGTCCACGCACCAGAAGCGGCTGGCGGCATCCTCTCTGGATAAACCGTCACGTAGCATGGCGTCGCGAATCTGGTCGGCGACTCCCATGCCGGCCGTGCCGGCTCCGAAGATCACTACGCGCTGGTTGCGCAGCGGCGCTCCACACACCCGGACGGCTGAGATCGCGGCGGCCAGCGTGATCGCACCGGTGCCTTGCACGTCGTCGTTGAAGGTCGAGATCCGGCCGCGGTACTTATCGAGGATGCGCCGTCCGTTGCCGGGCGCCAAATCTTCCCACTGCAGCAGGGCATTGGGGAACAGCTTGGTCACCGCTTGGACATAAGCGTCGATGAAACCGTCGTAGCGCTCGCCGCGGATGCGGGCATGCCGGTTGCCGATATACATGGGATCGTTCAGCAGGCTTTCCCGGTTGGTGCCGACATCCAGCATCACCGGGATCACGCGCCTAGGATCGATTCCCCCCGCTGCCGTGTAGATAGCCAGCTTGCCGATCGATACTTCAATACCGCCCACGCCCCAATCGCCGATACCCAGGATCTGTTCAGCGTCGGTGGCTAAGATCAAGTCGATGTCGTCGGGGCCGGCGCCGAGGTTGGCCAGCGCTTCCTCGATCCCATCCAGGTGGTCGATTGACAGATACACGCCGCGCGGACGCCGGCATTCGTGATGGTACTGCTCCATCGCCATTCCAACCGTCAGGTCGTTGACGATGGGAATCATCTCCCGCAAGTGCTCAGAAAACAGCCGGTAGAACAGCACCTCATTGCGGTCGTGCAGGGCGGTCAGATAAACGTTCTTGCTCAGAGCGTCCGGCAGCCGCTCATATTGAATATAGGCGCGTTTGACCTGGCCTTCGAGCGTGCTGATATCGGGCGGGAGCAGCCCAGTGAGCCCCAAAACTTTGCGTTCGTCCGCCGTGAAGGCGGTCCCCTTGTTCAGTAGCGGCGAATTTAGCACCGCTAATCCGCGAGCTTTGGTCTGATGGCTACTGTTCTCGTGCAGCTGGCGCTTGGGCAAGGAGGCCAGTAGAGGGGTGACTCTCGGTCGCATCTTGTTACCTTTTCTAATCGATCTCCTACCCGTCTTGAGCGGCGCGTTGGGATGGCCGCGCCGCCTGACAGAATCACAAGCGTCTACACTAGACGCGTTTTGCTATTACATGGACAGCTAAGGCCGCGCTTAGCGCCAGCAATCCGAACAGACCTATGAGCGGGAACGGACTGGCGGTCTTCGGCAGCTCTTCTGGCCCGGCCACCGCCGCTGCGACTTCAGCGGGCGGCGGAGTAACCACTTCGGCCAATTGCACTGCTTGTCCGGTGGGCTCGATGGCCATGATGGGCGCTTCCCTCAACTGCGCTACCACCGGCTCGTCGGCGGTCTTGATGGGCGCGGCGACTTCTAACGGGATCTCGGTCTCGGTGAAAAGCACGGGCATGTTGGCGGCCTTGGCAAGCTCTATGGCTTTAGCCTTGGGATAGACGAATTCCTCGCCCCAGTTTCGGCCGGGATAGAACCAGGCCCGTAGCGCTTCCGGCTGGCCGGCCGGTCTTTCACTAAAGGTCATCACGGTTTTGTCGGTCGCCTTGAGCCGAAAGTTTGGGATGGCCAGGATGGTGGCGTACACTGTCAATTCGTCCTGGCTGAAAATCTGTACTATGTGGCGGTCCGACTGCGAGTCCAGAATCTTGAACACATACGTGCCGGCCGGCAAGACGCCCCATCCGGCCAAGTGAACTCCAGGAATCTCGACCGGAGCGCTGAAGGTGATTACGGTTTTCCGGTTCCAGTCGTCGGCTCGCGCACTGGGGGCGAACGTCACGCTCGCCAGCGCAAAACCGCATACTGCCGCTAATGTTTGAAAACGGGTCATTTAATATTTCTCCTCTTGTGCTACGTGTGACCCAGGGCATTCCGGGGTCCGTAAGGGCCAAAGGGCGGTTAGTCTTTATGTGTCCACGCCGCAGCGATCGCCTAGCGAGTGAGGTCATCTAAGAAACTGACCGTACGGGGTCATGTGGCCGAATATGGTCACCCCTGGTTTGCCCCCGCGCGGAGGATTCTATCCAACCTCGTTTGCAACCATGGCCTTGACGCGCTTCTAAAGTCGTGGCCACTGAGGTGCTTTTAAATATCATGCCGAATCGGAGGATACGGCAGTGAGGCTTCCTCGAAAGACGAAGCCTCGCAGTCCTCGGCGCGAAAGGAAGGATCAAACATGCTGCTCCTCATTATCATTTTGTTGTTAGTTTTCGGAGGCGGTGGAGGATATTACGGCTATGGCCGCTGGGGGTCCCGAGGCGGCGCGGGCATCGGCTTAGGGACCATCTTATTGATTCTCCTCATCGCCTACATGCTGGGGATTTTCCACTAAAGCCGGGCCGTTTGCTATTGCGGCCGCAATCGGAGGATTGCATTATGAAATTTCTGGGTTTTTGTTTAATGACTTTCCCGCTCCTGTCCGTGGGCGCGTATGCCACCGCCATCAACGTGGATCTGGGAACAGCGGATCCGTTTGCGGTGCTGGCAGGAACGACCGTGACCAATACCGGGCCATCGATCGTAGGTGGGGACCTGGGTGTCTCGTCAGGTAGTGCCATCACTGGTTTTCCCCCGGGTATGGTGACCGGCGGAACGACACACGCCATGGACGCAGTCGCCCTCCAGGCTCAGAATGATCTGACCACGGCCTACAATTTTGCGGCGGGCGAATCGTGTGGAACCGACTTGACCGGTCAGGACCTTGGTGGACTTACTCTCACGCCGGGAGTCTACTGCTTTATGTCGTCGGCCCAGTTGACCGGAACACTTACTCTCAACTCGCAGGGGAATCCTAGCTCAGTCTTCGTTTTCAAAATCGGGAGCACGCTAACCACCGCCAGCGCCTCGTCGGTTGTTGTCGCCAATGGCGGCGAAGGCGACAACGTCTTCTGGCAGGTCGGCAGCTCGGCCGCCCTCGGCACCACCACCGCGTTTGCGGGAAATATTCTCGCGCTTACCAGCATCACCCTGGATACCGGCGCGGATATCGGGTGCGGTAGAGCGTTGGCGCGGAACGGCGCCGTGACGATGGATACGAACGACGTTTCGATTAATACAACCGGCTGCGAAGCCACGACTAGCGGCGGAGGCGGCGGAGGCGGTGGCGGCACTACCGTCCCAGAGCCCTCTACCGCATCATTGCTGGTCCTGATCGGCGCGCCGGGTCTCCTGGGTTTGCGTAAGCTAAAGCTGCGTAGGCTAAAGTTGCGTAAGTCAAAATTAGCCCGTCCGTAATTCGGATCTCCGGCGGCGGGTTTTCACGACCGAAATGACCGCCATTCCCATCAAAGAGATCGTGCCCCTCCTCCGGTCGACAGGCCGGAACTGGATCGACGATAAAGTTCCGCGCCTGGGCGCAGCCCTGGCCTTTTACATAGCCCTCTCGCTGGCGCCGACACTGGTAATCCTGCTCGCTATCGCCGGATTGTTGTTCAGCGCCAACGCCTCGGAGAACCGATTGATTTTGGAGGTTCAGGGCCTGGTGGGACCGGAAGGCGCCAAAGTCGTCCAGGCCATGATCGAGGGAGTGCACCGGCCCAAGAGCGGCATTGCGGCCATCCTGCTTGGACTGGTCCCCCTGTTTATAGGCGCCTCGGCTGCCGTCAGCGAGCTGAAGGATGCCCTGAATACGATCTGGAAGGTTCCCGACGACAAAACTTGCAGCACTGCTCGAAGTGTGTTCAATGTCGTGAAAGCGCGCTTTCTCTCATTCGCGGTGGTGCTAGGCGCCGGCTTGTTCTTGCTAACATCACTAACTATAAATGCCGGGATTTCAGCCGCGGGTCCCTTCTTCAAACCGCTAGCACTGCCCAGGGCCCTTGTCCAAACCGTCGACTGGATAATCTTCTTAGTCGTTATTACGGTACTGTTCGCGTTCATCTTCAAAGTTCTGCCGAGCGTGTCCCTGGAATGGAGCGATGTAATCATCGGTGCGGTCCTTACCTCGTTTTTGTTCACTGCTGGAAAGTTCTTGTTGGGCGTGTACCTCGGCAGAGCCGGTTTTGCGGACACCTACGGCGCGGCGGGCTCACTTGTCATTTTGCTGTTGTGGGTTTACTACTCGGCGCAGGTCTTGTTTTTCGGCGCCGAATTCACTCGGGCGTATACTTACCGCTGGGGGTCTATGAGCGAGCGGCGGCTGCGCGAATTTCGGCTTCCGCTTTCGCTGCGGTAATAGTGAAACAAAACGTCGATCCAGCCCCCGGCTTTGATTCCACCCAGATGGCGCCGCCCCGTTCTTCAATAATTTTCTTGCAGACCGCCAGACCGATTCCCGCCCCCGGGAACTCTTTGGTATGCAGACGTGTAAAGAGACCGAATATACGCTGATGGTGCTCTTTCGGGATTCCGATGCCATTGTCGTGGATTTTGATCACCCAGTCCGGCCCGGCCCGTTCCGCGGTTATGCGAATTTCCGCTGGCGCCTGCCCGCGATACTTCAGTGCGTTACCAATCAGGTTCTGAAAAAGCCGGATCAGATCGCATTCGTTCGCTTCGACGGCTGGCAAAGGCTCGACCGTAATGTGGGCTTCACTAGAAGTGATGGCCGCCTTCAGATTCTGCATGGCCTGCTGTGCGGCCAATTCCATTTCCACGCGGCCCAGTGCTCCCTTAAACCCATAACTGGCCGATGCCAGCAATTCGTCCAATAAGGTCGTCATGCGGCTTACACCATTCACGATGAAATCGGCGAACTCTCTCTCCTCTGGACGCAGTTGTGCTTTCCGGATGAGGAGTCCTGTGAAGGAGGAAATGGTTCTCAGAGGCTCCCTCAGGTCATGCGCTACGTTTTGAGCAAACGCCTGTAGCTCCGCATTGGAGCGGGCCAGTTCCTCGGCATGCCGGTTGCGTTCCTCTTCGGCGGCTCTGCGGGCGCTGATTTCCCGAGAGTTTATGACGATGGCCTGCACATAAGGTTCGTGCAGCAAGTTAGAAGCAGTGCTCTCCATCCAGCACCACTCTCCGTTTTTGCAGGCGAAGCGGGCGTGCATTTGGAGCCGGTTGTTGGGCTTAGCGAGCACTTCCTTCAGCGCCCGGCTGGAATCTTCCCGGTCCTGGGGATGAACCAGTTCCAAGCCGTTCCGCCCCAGAAGTTCTTCGGGCTGGTAGCCGAGAACCTTGGCTGTGGAGGCGCTCGCATACATAATTTCGGTCTTTGGATTTACTAAAAAAATCGCGTCGGAGCTGTTCTCGATCAGGGCGCGAAAGCCGTTCAAGCTGGTGGCCATGTGTTCACCTCGATACTTTCTGGTGGCAGAGACGCATCTCGTCAAGAGGAAGCATTCCAAGGTGCAATAAACGGTCCAAACCGAATAGTGCTCCGTGTTCGCTGGTTGCGCCGGCCCTGACGCCAGCTACACTGACCGCCGGATGCCACCTGACGGAATAAGGTCAAATAAAAACGGGCCTCATGGCCGATCGATGATATACTCAAACCAATCGCCGAGCTTGTCTGGCACTGGTTGTAGACATACGGCGAGGTGTCGGCAGGCGGTCTCGCCTCCTGGATCGACGGGGGAAGGAGTAGCCTTTGGCCACCGAAGCCTTACAATCGCAAACCACCCGCTGGCTGGTGGAAAACGGCCCGAGAGAACTCGAGCTGCTCTTCCGGGCGATTGTGTTCCACCCCGCTGCACCAGTTCTGATTGCGGACAACGACCGTAACTATCGCGACGCCAGCGCCGGCGCAGGCAAGCTGCTCGGACTCCCACGCGAGAAGATCATCGGACGCAAGATGGACGACTTTGCGGCGCCCGCTTCCAAGCCTCAGATTTCGCAGCTATGGCGCGCGTTTCTAGAACATGGTGAGCAGAACGGCACACTGCAGCTGATACGCGCGGATGGAAACCTGCGGGAGGTAGAGTACACAGCGAAAGTAAACGTCTTACCGGTGCGCCACGTCGTGGTTCTGCGCGACAAGACCACTCCGGCGGAAAACGGCCCACCCGAAAAGGAGCGTATTCCTTCCTGGGTGCAGGACTACGCGCTCTTCATGCTGGACGTGAACGGATGTGTGGCTGCCTGGTATTCGGGAGCTGCGCGCATTTACGGCCACGCCGAAGATGAGGCCCTGGGCCAGCATGTGGCTTTTCTTTATCCCTCGGAAGACACTCTCAACCTCAAGCTGCAGGAGGAATTGAAGCGGTGCGCCGCCGAAGGGCATTTTGGAAATGAAGCCTGGCATTTGAAAAAAGACGGCTCCCGATTTTGGGCCAACGTCATTACGATGGTTCTGAAAGACGAAAACGGGGAGCTGCAGGGTTTCGCGAGAGTAGTGCGCGACTTTAGCGAGCGTCATGAAAGGGATGAGAAGCTGCGTCGCAGCCGCGCGCGCGTCCGGCCCATTCCAGCGGAATCAACCATCGCCGGTATAGTATCCGGCGAGTTTGATCGGATACCCGAGGTGAATGACGCGTTTCTCGACTTGGTGGGTTACAGCCGCGAGGATTTGGCGTCTGGCCGGCTACATTGGCCCGATCTTACTCCGCCGGAATACTCCGCGCTGGATGAGCTGGCGCACGAAGAGGGCTTGCGGTTCGGAGCCTGTACGCCTTATGAGAAAGAGCTGTTTCGCAAAGATGGGACTCGAGTCCCCGTTCTGCTGGCTACCGCTGTATTGAAGCTCGCTCCTTTCCGCTGGATTACGTTCGTTCAGGATCTCCGGGAACGTGACCGGCTGGAGAGTATCGAACACGAAGACGTCGAGATAAAAGATGACTTCGAGGAGATCGTCGGCACCAGCGCGGCTCTGCGGCGGGTACAGCAGCAGGTCGAAGTGGTTTCTCCCACCGATGCGAATGTTTTGATCCTGGGGGAAACCGGCACGGGCAAAGAATTGGTGGCGCGCGCCATCCACCGCTTAAGTCCCCGCAAGACCCGTCCTTTCATCACGCTGAACTGCGCGGCGATTCCGACCGGCTTACTCGAAAGCGAGTTGTTCGGCTACGAGAGAGGCGCCTTTACCGGGGCACTTTCGCAAAAAATCGGCCGTTTTGAGATGGCGCACCGGGGCACTTTGTTTCTGGATGAAGTGGGCGACATCCCCTTGGATCTGCAACCCAAACTGCTACGGGCTCTACAGGAAAAAGCATTTGAGCGGCTGGGCGGCACCAAAACGATCCCCATCGACGTCCGGCTAGTGGCGGCCACCAACCGCAATCTGACACAGATGATGGGAGACAAACTCTTCCGTAGCGATCTCTACTATCGGCTCAAGGTGTTTCCCATCACCACCCCTCCGCTGCGCGATCACCCCGAAGACATACCGATTCTGGTACGCCATTTCACCAAAAAGTACGCCGCCAAGATGAATAAGCAGATTGACAAGATCCCGGCTGACACCATGCGGGCGCTGGTGAGTTGGTCGTGGCCGGGGAACGTCAGGGAGCTGGAGAACTTCATCGAACGGGCCGTCATTCTGTCGCGAGGTCCGAACCTCCGCGCTCCCATGGCCGAAATACGGGCGGATGCATCCGAAGCCAATGGCAACGACACCTTGGAGCATCTCGAACGGGAACATATTATCCGCGTGCTGCGCGAAGCGGGCGAGGTAGTTAGCAAGGCCGCCACTCGTCTGGGCGTGCCACGTACAACCTTGAATGCCATGATGCGGAAATTGGGGATCTCCCGCAAAGATCTGTAACGACCACACGGGGTCATTTGACCTCCTGCGATCGGTCAGGCTAACGGAATCCAGAGCCATAGCCTGTGCTTGCATACGCCGGCGAGAGGCCAGCAAAGTGCCTATCTGTACTCAGAGGATTCCAACATGCATCGATTCTTAATTTTGAGCGCATTTGTACTCAGCGCCTCTTTTCTGGTTCCGGTGGCAGCCCTAGCGGACGACCGGGACCATCACGAAAAGCGCTACTACGATCGGGACGGCAAAGACTACCACACCTGGAACAACAATGAAGATCGCGCGTACCGCCAATATCTCGGCGAGCAACACCGCGACTATCGCGATTTCAATAGAGTGAACCGTAACCAGCAACAGCAATATTTCGGGTGGCGCCATACCCACCCCGACAGCACGCTCTTCAAGGTGGAGATCCGGTAGCTATTCGGTGCAGGGGCGGCCAAGTCCGCCCTCGCCAGCCGGGCTTCTGAAAAGGAGAGCGAAATGAATTGGGATCAAATCGAAGGCAAGTGGAAACAGTTTACGGGATCTGCCCGCGAGCGGTGGGGGAAGCTCACCGATGATGACTGGCAGACTATCGCCGGCAAGAAGGATCAGCTGGTAGGACGGATCCAAGAGCGTTACGGGATCGCGAAGGTGGAAGCTGAGAAGCAGGCCGACGAGTGGTCCCGCGCTCTGAAAGAACCCGCGAGTGACAAAAACCTGGCGCTCCGTTTGTAGCCTGCGGCTGATTCTGGCGGCCTTGCTTTTGGCCCCGGTCTCATACGGCTACACGGTGCTCACCCACGAAGCCATCATCGACTCCGTTTGGGATGCTTCTCTACAGAAGTTGCTTCTCAAACGATTCCCCGGCGCGACACCGGAAGAGTTGGAGCAGGCGCACGCTTACGCTTACGGCGGCTGCATCATTCAGGACCTGGGGTATTATCCTTTCAGCAGCCGCTTCTTCAGCGACCTCACGCATTACGTCCGAACCGGGGATTTTATTTCGGAGCTGATTCGCCAATCGCAGGACCTCAATGAATATGCGTTCGCGCTGGGCGCCCTGGAGCATTATGCCGCCGATACGGAAGGTCACCGCCTCGCCACCAATCGCGCGGTGCCGATCCTGTATCCCGAACTCCGGCGCAGGTACGGGGGTTCCGTGTCGTATTGGGAGAATCCCGTGGCGCACATCCGGACCGAGTTCGGCTTCGACGTCCTCCAGATCGCGTCGGGACGATATGCGCCAGAGCGGTATAAGAGCTTTATCGGATTTCAAGTGTCGAGAGACGTGCTGGAGCGCGCGTTCTTCAGTACGTATGGCATCGAAATGAAGGACATATTCGGAAATGTCACCCTGGCGCTAGGCTCATACCGGTACGCCGTCAAATCGATCGTTCCGGGCATGACACGGGTGGCCTGGAGTCTCAAACAGGAGCAGCTCAAAAAAGAGATTCCCGGCGTCACGCGCAAGAAGTTTCTCTACAATCTCTCGCGCTCCAGCTATGAAAAAGAATGGGGAACGGAATACCACCAGCCCGGCTTTGGCACCAAGTTTCTGACGTTCTTTTTCCGGATTCTTCCTGCGACCGGTCCCTTCAGCGCGCTACAGATCCGCCCGCCGACTCCGGAAGTGGAAAAACTATTCATGGCTAGCTTCAACGCATCCGTAGATCACTACCAGGCGGCGCTGGCCAATGTCGCAGCGGGCCGTCCTGAGCTGCCGAACGAAAATTTCGACTTAGGCGAGCCGCCGCAGGCCGGCCAATACAAGGGAGCCGACGAAGCCTACGCCAAGCTGGTGGGAAAGCTGGCGGAACAGAAGTTCGCCGGAATGTCGATGGAGCTTCGCGAAAATATCTTGGGATTTTACCACGGCGTGAATCCAAGCGTTGCCGCCAGAGCCACCGAAAAGGAAGTCACCAGCCGAATGAAGCTTATCGAGCAACTCGATCGGCTAAAAGCTATCCCGGAAAGCGAACAATAACCGCCCGATTTCCTAAGTGACCGGCTTGCTTCGCTGGATTGCCGAGCCGGATAAGAAACCGATACCAGCGGCCAGAAGCGGGAACCCGTTGGGATGTTTGCCAATCACTTGCCGGAGGTTGATGAGCATATCCCCCACATTGTTGGCCTGATCGATCCCTGCCGTTGGACCCCCAACGATTACGCACAAGGAAAATCCACGGTGGAGGAAGGATTTCCCAGCTCGAAGAATTGTCGTGCGTTCCGCTCATAACGATATGCGGTCATATGACCGCTTATGGTCGAAGAGCCGGTCCAAGACTAGCGGATGGCCATTGCAACGGCAAGTCAATACCAACGGCTGGCAAGTTGCTTCGGAGAAAGTAGCGGAGGATTAATGACATGAATCGTTTTCTGATAATAGGTGGGTGGTTGCTCCTGAGCGTAGCCCTCATCGCCCCGGTGGTGGTAAGAGCCGACGACGACCATCATCGCGAAAGGCGCTATTATGATCGGGAACATCGTGACTATCACGTATGGAACGACCACGAAGATCGTGCTTACCGCGTCTACCTGGGGGAGCGGCATCAGGAGTATCGTGAATGACATCGGGTCGACCGCGACCACCAGCGGGAATACTTCAGGTGGCGCCACGAACACCCGGATCACACGCTTTTCAAGGTCGAGATCAGATAGGCATCGTCTTTGAATTGGAGGGACCTCATGCGGAGCAGATTTATAGTTGCTCCTATTCTTTTTCTCGGGATCGGTTTCGGCCAGACAGTCGTCTCCAACCACGATCTTGCTCGGGGTTTTCTCGAAGCATCATTGAAGGACAAGAACCCGGACAATCGCAAGCAGGCGGTAGAGGCGCTGGGCTTGGTCAGCGTGCGCGAGCCGTATCTTTCCGAGCTCGAAGGGATGTTGGACGACAAAGACGTGGATGTAAGGCTGGCTACCATCACAAGTCTGGTCGATTTGAAAAATAAGCGTACCGTCGCGACCTTGCAGAAGGCGCTCGATAGTGAGGTGCCGGAGGTGAGCTTTGCGGCTGCGAAAGCGCTCTGGACGCTAGGGGACCCCAGGGGGCGCGAAACCCTGATTTCGGTTCTCTACGGCGATGAAAAGACGTCATCCGGCTTCATCACCAAGCAGAAACGGCAGGCTCTGAGGATGCTCCATACACCCAAGACGATGTTCCTGTTTGCGATACGATCGGGCGCTAGCTTTGCTCCCGTGCCCGGAGTGGGCGCTGGTATTTCGTCGCTGCAAGGCATCCTTTCCGATCCAGGCGTTTCCGGCCGCGCGGCGACGGCGCTGCTGCTTAGTACGGACAGAGATCCGGACGTATTGCATGCGCTTCAAGATGCCCTGGGCGATAAAGACTGGTCGGTGCGAGCCGCTGCCGTGCATGCGGTCGCATTGAGAAACGACCCCGCTTTGGAATCGACTCTGGCGCCGCTGCTCGACGACAAGAAAGAAGCCGTGCGGGTTCGGGCGGCCGCGGGTTACCTGCGATTGGAAGCGATCCAGTCTATGCGAGTGAGGAAACCTAGTGATTCGAAAGTAAAGCCTTAAACCGACTTTGCGCCACGCGCTGCCGCCGCTCAGTCCTTAATCCGAAGACCACCAGGCTATTCAAGGTCCCGGCGTAGACCTTGCCGTTGGCGATGGTTGGTGTCGAGAACTTCACGTAAGAACCTACGCTCGCATGGTATAGCTCGTCCGCGAGATTACTCGCATCATAGGCGCGCAGTTGCGCGCTGGTGTCAATAACCCAAAGGATGCCGTGAGTCGACCCATTGGCAGAGATGCTGGGCGCCGAACCGAGGTATGGAACAGGGCCAACGCTTTGCGACACCGGTTGCGCCGACAGAAGGCCGTTAGAGACAGAAAAAGCTTTTATCGCATCGTTCTTGGCGGCAAAATACACCGTGTTATTGAAATAAACGGGAGTCCCAAACACAGGGCCAACCGCGGATGCAAGAAATTGAACGATCTGCGTATCGCCACCGGCATGAAAATGGCCCAGGTTGTCGCGGTCGAGCACATAGATACCTCCCGCCTTGCTTCCGCTCACCAACAGATGCGGGTGCGCCGGGGTCCCGGCCGCATCGGGTAGCAATAGCGTTCCGCTGGATCCCAGGTCCATATCCTTTAGGCTGAGCGCATCAGCGTCGAACGGCGTGAAGTAGTCTGCGACGGAAAGCGTATTAGTGGTCGAGAGCTTAATAATGCTCTCACCCAGATCCGAGCCCCCGCGCTCGGCATCGAAGGTCCCATTCGCGCTGACCAGATATATGTTGCCGTTCTCGTCAGCGGCCGGCGCGGCGCCGCCCTGCCAAAATGAGCCGGCATACCAATTCGGAGTGCTAGTGTAGACCGAGACGCGCTGCAGCGTTGCTGCGTCATATCCGATAAGCCAGCCGTGGTAATTGCCCGCATCACAGTGAGATGTCCAGGCGGTATAAACCACACCTTTTAGCAGGAGCAATCCGGCACGTTGCTTGTACAAGAACGGTTTGAACGTCACCGTCGTATTTCCATCGCCCGTTCCCGGCACCGAAGCCTCGATATCCACCGGACTGCCGGGCCGCTCGGCGCCCGTAGCCAGATCCAGCGCATGCAGCCGTTGCACATAGGTTTGGCCGAACTGTTCGAGCGTCATCGCCACCACGTACAGTGTTCTCGTGGCAGGATCGATCACCGGTGTGCCGGTAATACCGATCTCAGGGACAATCACGTTGCAAACCAGGCTTTCCGCCGGCACTGTTGTAACTCCGATCGCGGGCTTGGTGAAGTTTACATGCCACAGCGGAGTGTCAGCAATGCCATCCGCATCAAACGCGTAGACACTATCGTGTTCGGTGACGACAAAGACGACGTTAAAGACGCCTTTTCCCGGTATGTTCACGCCGGGCACATATAACGGCTGGGCATAGACCTGGCCGTCCACCGCATTAGTGAAGAGCTGCCCGAACCTTGCCGAACGGATGGCGGATGGGCTGAGGATAGTCTCATTTAGATTTTGCCCGGTTCGGGCGAGGTCATTGTGATACGTGAGAACGCTCACCTGACCTAACGACGGCAGGGCGCATAGCAGAATGAAAGAGGCGAAACGCATGGCGTCTATATTATAGGCAAGGACATAGATCGGTTTCACTCCACTAGTTTCGTCTTCTTATTGCGCGAGTACGATGCCTTTATAGAGATTCGTTAGCTCACTCTGTAGTGCTTTCTCTACACATTTATTCTCAGTTGTGTAGGAAGTTGCAAGTATTCCCGTGAAACCATTGAAACGACGGTAGAATAGTTGTAGAATTTTACATCTAAGGGTTTCAAAAGACTCTGGATGAAAGGTAGGGGCAGTGAACAAGCTTACAGCGCTCCTTTTGTGCTCGATGCTTTCTCTTAGCCTGAAGGCTCAAATTAGTTTGGGACCTACGGTGGCCACTTTCGGTGTTCTGGCTGGCTCAACGGTGACGAACAGTGGTCCAACTGTGGTCGCCGGTAATCTGGGTGTTAGCCCAGGCACGGCCATCACTGGATTCACCGGAATTGCTCCCGGCGGCCCCGGAATAGTGACCGGCACCATAGACTCGGCCAATGCCGTCGCCGGGCAGGCCGAAAGCGAACTGACTGCGGCTTATAACGCCGCGGCTGGGGCAGCTGTCACTGCCACCAAAGCGGGAGACCTGGGGGGGCAAACTCTGCCGCCGGGAGTTTATATGTCTACGTCAACGCTGGGGATAACAGGGACGCTCACGCTCGATGCCCAGGGCAACGCCAATGCTCAATTCATTTTTCAGATCGCGAGCTCCTTGACTACCGCCACCGGCAGCAACGTGGTCCTCATTAACGGCGCCAACGCCGCCAATGTCTTTTGGCAGATTGGTAGTTCGGCGACCCTGGGGACCAGTTCTATTTTCGCCGGGGACATCCTGGCATTTTCATCCATCTCGCTCGGCACAGGCGCGGTTCTTAATGGGAGAGCTTTGGCTAGGAACGGGGCCGTTACATTGTTGAGCAATCCCATTACGACCCCTTCAGGACCTGGGGGCGGCGGTGGCGGGGGCACCGGGGGAGGGGGCGGCGGTGGCGGGACACCTACTCCGACACCTGCTCCGTCAACACTGATTTTGGTTATTACTGCGCTGGCCTGCGTCGGGATTTATCAAACACGTGAACGGCTATTAAAACTTTTCAGACGGAATTGAACGGGCATTGTTCCGAATGTCGTGGCGGCAAGCGCTTGTTGTTCTAACGGCCTTGGCCCTGGTGGTCTGTTATGCTCCAACGCTTCGAGGAATGTTTGAGCAATGGTCGAACGACGAAGACATGTCGTACGGTTTTCTGGTTCCGATCGTAATCCTGTGGATCGTCTGGCGGGAGCGCCGGCGGTGGCGTACGCTCGAAACTGAGCCGAACTGGTGGGGTTTTGCGATCCTGGCATCCGCCGCCGGACTGCAGTTCGCCGGCTTGCTCGGCGCGGGCCTTTTCGCCGGCTCGGCGGCGTTGCTGGTCTCGGTTGCAGGCGCGGTGCTTTGTCTGGGTGGCGTCGCCTG